>Ga0209310_1002377_pt1 | contig 12147 bp, 9 predicted proteins | sample AD_UKC030_MetaG_FD_184415 | JGI IMG/M metagenome (GOLD analysis project Ga0209310, IMG submission 184415) | Active sludge microbial communities of municipal wastewater-treating anaerobic digesters from USA - AD_UKC030_MetaG (SPAdes) (version 2) | ecosystem: Engineered > Bioreactor > Anaerobic >... | reverse complement strand
TTATAAAAAAGAATACTATTTATTCTTTTCGTAATTTAAGAAATACGATTTCATTTGTTTCGGTGTCAGTATAACTTAGGTTGATTTCTTCATAAGTTAATGTAACAATGGTTAGAACATGTTCCACTGAAACTCCTTCACTATCTACATAGGTTAAAACAATTTTATTGTTTTCTACTTCATATGAACCGGTTGTTTGAAAATTTTGACAACTAGAATTAATGAATTCAAAATCATTTTCTTCAAAGGTTTTATTTTCATTTAAAACCAAGTTATCATCTTCACAATCGGTCGCATTAATATAATCTTCATATACGATTGTATTATTTGCGTTGATTGTACCAATTTGATTTACATACCATTTTCCAAGCACATAATTTTCTTGGACAAATGTTGTATCATCATCTTCATCACATGAAATGAACAAGGCGAAGATTGACAAAAATATAAGGGATACTTTTTTCATGTTATAGGGACTAATTATTCTCCGAAAACTTCAATATTATCAACCTGATAAGTAGTGGTAACACCAGCTGCAGAACCTTCATATCTAAAGGCTACATAAACAGTACCATTAATTCCGGACATATCAATGTTTCCAGAACTATAAAAAGTGGAGGAATATGAAGTATCTTGAACATTTAAATTTACATTAAACTGAGTCCAAGTAGCGGCATTAATGGCAGCTGCTGTTCCGGAACCATCGTAATCTGTAGAATACCAAACTGAAAGAGCAATTCCATTTGCAAATCCGGTTTTGTATCCAAAACGTAAAAATTCAGCGGTTGTATTATCAAGATTTATAGCAGGAGTAATTAAACGAGTATCTACATTATTTTCACCTGTTCCAAAAGCAGACATTTGAGCATATTTATTTAAACTAAAAATTCTAGCTTCCCATTTTTCTGCACCCGCATTTATGGATACATTAGACCAACCCGGTAAAGCAATAAATTGATTATTTCCTGTAGAAGTGATACCTTCAAAACTTTCAGAAAATAATGGAGCCAATCTTTCTCCGGTTAATTGAATATCTCTTTCTGTTCTGGCAACAAATTGATAATCTGAATTATATTTAGTCATTACACCTCTCACTTTCCCTCTTCCGGTTGCAACCGGTTTTCCGGCAAAGTTAGCAAAACTACTGGTTCTGAAAATAACAGAATTTCCATCAGCATCCACTAAAAAATGATTGGTGGCACCTCCTGTATCATTATTTGGATCGTAATAAGTAGTAGTAATTGATGCATCAGTAAACTGAACATCATCAATGTCAATTAATGTGTTGATGACAGCATCGTTTTTAGCTTGAGCAATAGTCACTGTTTTTACTAAATCGCTTTCAGGAACGATAGTACATGAACGGCTTAAGACAGTTTTATATAATGATTCAGAAAGTCTTCCAACAGAAGGTACATTAGAAGAATTCACATAAATTCCACCAATACGCATTCCACCATTACTAACATCAGTATATAAGTCTTTCATTTTAATGAATACTTTTCTACCCGGTTCAAAATTGATAAAAGTAGAGGTAACATCAACAGGAACACTAAATGCTTTTGAACCATCTAAGGTTTGCATAGAGATTGATTTGTAAAAATTTCCGCCTTCATCACTTGAAGTAACATAGGCTTCAATGATATCATCAGCCAAATATTGAGAAATATCAGTTGAAGCAGGTATTTGAGCTACTTCTTTTGTTTTTTGTAAAGTTGAATCCACACATTCCAACGTAGGAACTGCATAGTCATCATCGTTCACACAGCTCGTAGTAAAACCTGCTGCAAGAGCTATAAATAAGATGGATTTTAAAAAATTAGTTTTCATAGTATTTTAATTATAAGTTGATGTAAAAGTTAACAAAATAGGTTCTTCCGTAACCATAAAAATATTTTGGAGCGAAAGAGGGCGTTCCACTGGAAACGTCTTGATTTAATTCTCTGTAATTAGCATTTCTGGCTTGTTCAAAACCACCTGTTTTATAAGTAACGTCAAAAATGTTATTGATTGAAGCAAAGAAACCAACAGTATTTCTGTTTTTATTGCTTATTCTCCAAGATTTACCGCCGACAAGGTTTACTAAAGTAAAGCTATCAAATTTTTCTTGTTTTAGCAATTCTCTAGCTCTTTCTTCTGTTGCTTCTGGAAAAGGGTAGCCATTAATATCAGCCGGATTTCTGTAGAAATTATCTGTTCTCATTAAAGCAGAAACATCTAAATAATTATCTGCTAAATAGTTTACATTTGCTCCAATCCACCAGAATTTTGGGTCTCTATATTCCATACCTAAGGAATAAGCTTGTTGAGGTGATCCAGGGATTTTATAATCTTTTAATTTTGATTCACCTAAATTTACCAAAGGAGGTAAATTATTTACCGCATTTGCATCTACATTTAAATACACGTTAGGATTGTTTGCATAAGTATATTGTCCGTATGCAGCAGCACCATTTACTTTAATTGTGGAAGTGATTTGGTATTCTAATCCAAATTCACCACCAAATTGTAATTTATCCATACCTGTAACTAATTCTGCTACAAAAGCATCTCCGCCATCTCCTTCAGTATCTTCAAAAGCACCTTCTGCAAAGAAGAAGGAAGTTTCAGTTATGTTTTGAATTTTTGAATAAAATCCTGTGATTTTAGCTTTTAATTTAGGTGTTCTGATAATATAACTTAAATCAGCACTCGAAATCGTTTCACTATCTAATCCGTCAAAAACAAAATTACTTAAGCGAGCATTAGGGAAAGTACTTCTTAAGTTAGGTGCTTTTGACATATAAACACCATTAAAATTAATAAAATGTCTACCAGTTAGTTTGTAGGTCAATCCACCTTTAAATCCAAAATTATCAAAAGCAATTTTTTCACTATCGCCATATGAATTTGTTGGATAAATTCCGTTTTTATAAAGACCTTCTCTTTGGTATTCAGAACGAGAAAACTCTTGTGCTACATAGAAGTCAATTTTTTTGAAAGTAAATTTAAACTGAGTAAATGCTCTTAATACGTTAGCATATAAGTTATAGTTGTAACCGTATTTATCACCTTCCACTACTTTTCTATCCGGATTATTTAAATCCGACTGAGAAGCATCACCATCTTGAAAATTATCGATGTCGTCAAAATAAAGACCACCTAGTAAATCTTCTAAATATTGATAGTTATTTGAATTTAATCTTGTGTAAGAAGCTCCACCATTAAGTCCAATATTATCACTTAATTGAGAGTTTAATATCGTATTAAATGTCCAAGTTTTGTCATCTGTTCTGTCTTGATACAGAACATACTTACTTCTTGCTTTTTCACGACCGATTTCCTGATTATTTTCATCAACAATAGGAATAGAATTAGCTAAATACATGGAATCCCAATTAATCTGACGTTGATTAAAGAAATTGGCATTTGTAGCTCCAACTAAATCAGGTGTAAAAATACCACCCAATCCACCCGGTTGATATGCAGCAGGGTCTTGTTGCATTACTTCATCCGGATTATTGTTGTATAATGATGTAAAGTAACTTGGTAAATTTCTGTAATAAGTAGGATCAGGATTTGTTACATCTTGAAAGTCTAATCTGGAATTAGCGATGGAACCAAATTGGTATGTTACGTTTGAATTTAATTTAGTTTTAGGACTAATATTCCAATAATGACTCAACATGAAAATAGGTTCTTCTAAATCTTTATCTCTTGAATTTCTTTTTTCACCGTCTTGGTAACCCCAATAAGAATTATATTTTTCGCCGGCAATACTAGTTACTTCATTAGTATTCGGAGAATTTTTCCCCCTACTGTTTTGAGCATAAATAGAAGTAAAGTTTAAACTATGACTATTATTGATTTTTTTCTCAATACTGGCAAAAACTGAATTTGCGGAATAATCTGTTCCTTCAAAATAACCTTCTTGTGCGAAACGTCTTGATGCTGAAATAACAAAAGCCCAACCGTCTTTGTCCATACCAGAGGCATAAGTACCCATCATTCTCCAACTGTAATTGGTATTAGTTCCTGAAAAAGACAATCTAGTTCCCGGTCTGTAGATAGATGCTCTGGTATAAATTTGTTGAGTCCCTAAAATTCCACCAAAAGTATGGTCAGAAGCAGCAGAACCCATAGTGAAGTCTTGGTTTCTAGTGGCGTCATTTAAACCACCCCAATTTCCCCATTGAGGTCTGTTATCATAAATTTTGTTCATAATTACTCCATTTATCATAGTAGTACTATAATCGTTGTCAAGACCTCTTATTCTAAATCTTGCTTGACCCCAATTGAATGCACTTGCTTGTTGAAAGACATCACGAGTTGCTTGCAGAAGTCCAGCGGTGTTATCAGAACCACTATTGTCATCTCCCAAGTCAGATTCAGTAATGGTGACTAGACTTAACTGTTGCTCAGTCGTAATGTCTTCTTCAAGAGCAATTACTCCTAAGTCTAATGTTTGTCCAGCTACAACATCAACTGATAATAATTGTTGTAGGTAACCTGTGCTTCTCACTAAAACTAAATGTTCTCCAACAGGTACATTTTCAATACTAAAAACACCTTGTGCATCAGTAAGTTTAATTAATGTTGTGTTTTGGACTGCAACAACAATACTCTGAAGCGGTTTTTGAGTTTTAGAATCAACGATTTTACCTGTAATACTCGATGTTTGTTGTCCAAAAACCACAAGCACCTGCATCATGAGTAAAATACTAAAAACTAGTTTTTTCATAAAAAATATAGAATTAATTTACGTTCGTTAAGTTAATTATTTCTTAACAGCCCGCAAATGTACATCTTTTAATAATATTATTTACTTTTGGTGCGAAGTTTGTAATAAACTTGATAGTAATTTAATATACAATTTATGAAAATTAAACAGTTAATCGCTGTTTTTGTTGTGATTTTCGCAATAAACAGTGTCAATGCCCAAGACAAAAAGTATAAAGTGCACACGGTTGCGTTTTATAATCTTGAGAATCTATTCGATACAAAAGATGATCCTAATGTTTTTGACGAAGAATATACACCAGCACAAGGATGGACGAGTGATAAATACCAACAAAAATTAAAAAATCTTGAAAGAGTTCTTTCAGAAATTGCAGTCAACGAAAAACAAGCTAATTCTCCAACAATCATTGGTGTTTGTGAAATTGAAAACAGAGGTGTCCTCGAAGATTTAATTAAAACACCTAAATTGTTAACAAAAGATTACGGAATTATTCATTATGATTCACCTGACGCTAGAGGAATTGATGTTGGGTTTTTATATCAAAAGAAACACTTTACGCCAACAAGTTCTGCAAACATCCCATTAATCATAACAAATTTTGATGGTAGTGGAAAAAGAGTTTATACCCGAGACCAACTTTTAGTTACAGGATATTTAGATGGTGAAGAAATGCATTTTATTGTAAACCATTGGCCTTCCCGTTCAGGAGGTGAAAAAAGAAGTAGTCCATATCGTGAAGCTGCAGGAGCCTTGAATAGAAAGATAATGGATTCTTTATTAAAGATAAATCCTAATGCAAAAATTATTACAATGGGCGATTTGAATGATGGATCTTATAATAAAAGTGTAAAAAAAGAAATAGGTGCTAAACTTAAAAAAACAGAATTAAAAGAACCAGGCGATATTTTCAATCCTTTTGAACAAATGGCAAAAGATGGTAATGCCTCTTTGTTTTATCGTGATTCCGGTGATATTTTTGATCAAATTATGATTTCACAGCAATTTGTATTGGAAGATTTTTCAACTTACCAATATTGGAAAGCAGGTATTTACAATAAACCGTATATGATTCAGCAAACCGGACAGTATAAGGGATATCCCTTGCGAAACTCACCTTCTGAACCGGGTTTTAGTGATCACTTCCCGGTTTATATATACTTGGTGAAAGAATATAAATAAATGTAAAGCCGATTTAATTCGGCTTTTTTTATTTTATAACTTTACAATTCTAAAAGTTTATCTAATGGCTATACAAAAACCATTCAATCTAACTAAATGGATTGAAAAAAACCGTCACTTGCTTAAACCACCGGTTGGTAATAAAAATATTTATGTTGATTCAGGAGATTATATTGTGATGATTGTTGGCGGACCGAACGCCCGAAAAGATTATCATTACAACGAAACAGAAGAACTTTTCTACCAACTCGAAGGAAAAGCCAAAGTGATTATTCAAGAAAATGGTGAACGAAAGGAATTTAAACTTAATGCCGGAGATATGTATTTACATCCGGCTAAAACACCCCATTCCCCTATGCGAAGCAAAAACTCCATTGGTTTAGTTATCGAAAGAAAACGTGCCGGAAAAGGTTTTACCGATGGTCTTTTATGGTTTTGTGAAAATTGTAATCACAAACTCCATGAAGTATATTTTGAACTTTTTGACATCGAAAATGATTTTCTACCCCATTTTAAACACTTTTATAATTCTGAAGAACTCCGAACTTGCAAAAAGTGTGGCACTGTGATGGAAACAGATTCCCGTTTTGTAGCCAAGTAAATCGCTAAACTTGAAACCTGAAACTGACTAACGGATAGTGGGGCTGCAATTCAGTACTTTGTATCAAAAGCAGTTTTCAAAAACAAAAAAAATAGGTATCTTCGCAAAAAAATATAACAAAAACCTTTAAAAAAGTTATAATGTCAACCATCGCACAACAATTCGGCATGACCGAAGCTTTAGCAATACTTGGCGTAAAAGCCATTAACGAAGGAACTTCTACCGGGAATCATCACTTTTCAAATGGAGAAATCCTGGAAAGTTATTCCCCGGTGGATGGTCAATTAATTGGAAAAGTAAAAACCACCACTGCAGCTGATTACGAGAAAGTAATGCAAACGGCTACTGCTGCTTTCAATACTTTTAGAGCAATTCCGGCTCCACAACGTGGTGAAATTGTTCGTCAATTCGGAAATAAATTAAGAGAATTAAAAGAACCTCTTGGCAAACTAGTATCCTATGAAATGGGAAAATCGCTTCAAGAAGGTTACGGAGAAGTACAAGAAATGATAGACATTTGTGACTTTGCTGTCGGTTTATCACGTCAATTAAACGGACAAACCATTCCTTCTGAGCGACCTGGTCACGTGATGCGGGAACAATGGCATCCTATTGGCGTGGTGGGAATAATTTCTGCTTTTAATTTTCCTGTGGCTGTTTGGTCTTGGAATACTGCCTTGGCTTGGATTTGTGGCGACGTGTGTGTGTGGAAAGCATCCGAAAAAGCTCCATTATGTTCTATCGCGTGTCAAAATATTATTGCAGGAGTTTTAAAAGATAATAATTTACCGGAAGGAATTTCTTGTATCATCAATGGCGATTACAAAGTTGGTGAAATGATGACTACCGACACTAGAATTCCTTTAATTTCTGCTACAGGATCCACCAGAATGGGAAGAATTGTTGGAACTACGGTTGCTCAACGTTTTGGAAAATCATTATTAGAATTAGGAGGAAATAACGCCATTATCATCACACCAACTGCAGATTTAAAAGTTGTGGTTCCGGGTGCTGTTTTTGGTGCTGTGGGAACTGCCGGACAGCGATGCACTTCAACAAGAAGGTTAATTATTCACGAAACGGTTTATGATAAAGTGAGAGATGCGATTGTTGGAGCCTACAAACAATTAACAATTGGTAACCCACTCGATCAAAAAAATCACATCGGCCCTTTAATTGACACCGATGCGGTAAATAACTATTTAGCAGCCATTGAAAAAGCGAAAGCGGAAGGTGGGAAAGTACTAGTTGACGGAGGTGTTTTGAATGGACAAGGTTATGAATCCGGTTGTTATGTAAAACCGGCCATTATTGAAGCCAACAATCATTTTGAAATTGTACAACACGAAACGTTTGCTCCAATTTTATATCTTATGAAATACAGTGGTGAAGTTGAAAATGCAATTGAATTACAAAACGGAGTTGCACAAGGATTGTCTTCTGCCATTATGACAAATGAATTGAAAGAAGCTGAAAAATTCTTGTCATTTTCCGGCTCAGATTGTGGAATTGCCAACGTAAATATTGGAACTTCAGGAGCAGAAATTGGCGGTGCTTTTGGCGGTGAAAAAGAAACAGGTGGCGGACGCGAAAGCGGCTCTGATTCTTGGAAAGTGTACATGCGAAGACAAACGAACACAATCAACTATTCGGAACAATTACCTTTGGCTCAAGGAATTAAATTTGATTTGTAGTTTAATAGAGATAATAGAAGAAAGAAAACCCTGCAAAAAAATTTATTTGTAGGGTTTTTTATTTTCTTGTTGTTCCGAATCAAAGAAGGGATCTAAAATAATAATGAACAGTTTTCGCCCTTTTTACGCAACCTATTTTTTGAATTTGCATCTGATTAGAAACCAATTAATAAATACATGAAAAAAATAATTTTAGTACTAACTTGTGTGCCGTTTTTGTTGGCAACAACTTGTGAGGACGATGATGATCAAATTTATTGTACACAAGAAGCAAAAGCAGCATTGAATGTTTCGGTTAGTTTAGGAGCAATGAGTTCCATCACCAGTGAAGGTGTAACTGTGGTTGCAACAGATGGTAATTATTCAGAAACACTAGTAGTGGTGAATGAAAATGATCCAATTTTCTCAGGAGCTTATGAAAGAGAAGGCAGTTATACTATTACAGTTTCAAAAGAAGGATATCAAACGCAGACATCTGAAATTATTACTGTTACTAGAGATGTGTGCCATGTAATTCCGCAATTTATTCATGTGGTGTTAGAACCTAATTAAAGTCATAATTTGAAATAAATTTAAAAACCCTGCAAAGTTTGAGTTTTGCAGGGTTTTTGCTTTAAAAAATTGCTTTAATCAATCTAAATTTAAACAATAAAATAAGTAATAATAGGCGACAAAAGGTAGAGGATAATATTATAAATATTTGTAACTTTGATAAGTATCTGTATTTAGATTTAAATCATATAAAAGGTTTGTAATCTAGTTAAAAACAGATTTATATTTTTTCATTTCTTTCTTTGAAAAATTTTAATCTTATGAAAAGAAAACTAATTAGTACAACTGCACTTCTGCTACTAGTACAGTTTGCCATTTGTCAAACATCTTCCAACCTCCCGGAAAAAAAGAGACCCAATATTGTTGTCATATTAGCAGATGACATGGGTTATTCCGATATCGGTATGTTTGGCAGCGAAATTAAAACTCCCAACTTAGATGCATTAGCTTCAAATGGAGTACGTTTTACCAATTTCTATACACATGCCAGTTGTTCGCCCTCGCGATCTATGTTGTTATCCGGTGTAGACACACACCTCAACGGACTAGGAAATATGGACGAATGGACCGCACCAAACCAAGTTGGTGTTGAAGGTTACGAAGGAAATTTAAATAATAAGGTTGTCACGGTTCCTCAATTATTAAAAGATGCCGGTTATCACACCTATATGGTTGGGAAATGGCACTTGGGAAAATCACCCGACAAAATACCTGCCGCACGAGGCTTTGAGCGTGATTTTGCCTTGCTGGACGGAATGGGAAGCTATTGGGACATGACCAATATGACCGCTTTGGTTCCTAATTCGCTTTTTACAGAAGATGGTAAATACCTCACCAAACTACCGAAAAATTATTATGCAACTAAAACATATACCGAAAAAATAATCAGCTTCATTGATGCAGATCACAAAGACGGCAAGCCTTTCTTTGCTTATGTTGCTCACCAAGCACCACATGACCCGTATCATCTACCCAAAGATTGGACCAACAGGCATGTGGGACAATATGATATTGGTTGGGATAACATACGACAACAACGTCTCAAAAGACAAAAAGAACTCGGTATAGTCCCAGAGTCGGCTAGCCTTGCTGAACGGATGTGGTTTATTCCTGATTATTCGATTTTGGCTCCAGCTACACGAGCTGTATTGGGTAGAAAAATGGAACTTTATGCAGGTTTAGTAGAAAATCTTGATTTTCATATTGGTCAGCTTGTTGACCATTTGAAAAAAATTGGGGAATACGAAAATACTATCTTTATCATTTTAGGAGACAATGGAGCTGAAGGCAACGACCTTGGTGAAATGATTGCCGGTCAAAAAGGATCGCTCAATTCGTTGTTTTTTGCTTCCAAGTGGTCCAATAATAATATCAACGCATGGGGAGAGCCAGGTTCGTATGTAGGTTATGGTCCCGGATGGGCTCAAGCTTCAATGACGCCTTTTGGTCAATACAAAGGATGGCTTGGTGAAGGAGGTATCCGAAATGCACTGATTGTAAGTGGTCCGGTGAATAAAAGAGAAAAAGGGAGCATCAATAACGGTTTAATGTCAATTGCAGACATCATGCCAACACTCTTGGATGTTGCGGGGACAACCTATCCTAAAAATTATAACGGAATCCAATTACCTCCGATGATTGGAAAATCATGGACAAATGTTTTAGCCGGTGTTGCTGATTCTCCTCGTACAAATAGTGATTATATTGCTTGGGAACTTTTTGGAAATCGTGCGTTACGTCAAGGCGATTGGAAATTGCGATGGGAATATGCTCCTTTTGGTAAAGGCGATTGGGAATTATTTAATGTGGCTCAAGACCCATCCGAACGAAACGACCTTGCCGCAAACAATCCTATTAAATTAAAAGAAATGCTTTTGCTTTGGGAAGAATATGTAGCAAAAAATAATGTGATTCTACCAAGTCGCTCTCCATTTGAAGGAGTTTATGATGTGCTTCCTGCCAGATTCCCAATTGAAGAAGGTTTTCCTCCTCTTATTTATAAACGTCAATATACTCCACCAAAAGAATTAATGAACATTTCAAAGCAATAGTATCATGAAAAATAATTTAACTGCTTTAAGCTTCTATTTAGCCAAGGAATTTTGCTTATTAACTACCTTACTATTCTTAGGTTTTACAATAGCTTCACAAGCGCAAGGAGATGGTCCTAGATTTTACTGGAAAACTTTAATGGGAACGAATGCAGTTCCTGTAATTACTTCATCAATGAGCGGAAATTCAAACCCATTTGATCCTTCTCGTTTTGTTATTCCTGGCTCTAACTTTGAAGCTACAATGACAATGGCAGGATATGCAAAAATGTTGCCACTTTTTAAGCGATCCGCAATGGTTTCAGTAGTTATGCCAATGGGAAGATTAACTAGTGATGTTTCAATTAATGGTTTAGACTTTAGCAATACGGCTAGAGGTTTTGGTGATCCTATGTTACTATTAAGTGTAAATTTAATAGGAGCAAAGCCTCAGATGAATATCCCTGATGCACTTCGTTATCAACCTAAATTTTCTTTGGATGTTCTAGCCTCTTTTGCCGTTCCTATTGGAGAATATGATAGTTCAGTTCCTATTAATTTAGGACAAAATAGATGGTACGGAAGAATTGGAACGCCTATAGTTTGGCAAATTGGTCCATGGGTTCCGGGAAAAAGAACAACTTTGGAGTTTTTACCAGCTGTTTGGATGTTTACGGATAATACGGATTTCGTTGGTAAAACAATGCAAACAGAGCCCATGTTTCAATTAGAAGGACACTTAACACGTGATTTTATGGAACATTTATGGGGGTCGTTAGATGTTATTTCCTATAGTGGTGGAAAAGCTACTATTGATGGTGTAGAAGGCAATCAACTTAATAATGTGGGAGTTGGTGGAACATTGGGTTATAAAATTAATGACAACATGCAACTGAACCTTTCCTATTCCTCTACAGTTAATGATCATAAAACTACGGATTTACAAATGGATGGATTTCGTTTCACACTTATTTATGGATGGCATTCATTGGTTGAAGGAATGAAACGTTTAGGTGGGAATGATTGATGTTATTGAATAAATAACTAAACTCATAGTAGGAACGTACATGAAAAATAGGGTACAATTTATACTAATACTTCTTCTTCTCAACACCATTTCATTAAAAATTTTAGCTCAGGATTCATCTCAAGAATTTTGGCCTGAATTAGATGTTTGGTATAAATTGACACCTTCGTGGCGTGCTTCTGTTCTTATTCCGTTTTCAAGAAACATTGAAACAAAATATCGCGAAGGTAGTTTTGTATGTCAAATGGATTATTCGTGGGGAAAACCCAAACGTATTATTTTTATGCGAATGTTAAACGAAGAAGAAGCCGAAAGAATTAAAAATAAAATGATTCGGGGAGGCT
>Ga0209310_1002369_pt1 | contig 12184 bp, 11 predicted proteins | sample AD_UKC030_MetaG_FD_184415 | JGI IMG/M metagenome (GOLD analysis project Ga0209310, IMG submission 184415) | Active sludge microbial communities of municipal wastewater-treating anaerobic digesters from USA - AD_UKC030_MetaG (SPAdes) (version 2) | ecosystem: Engineered > Bioreactor > Anaerobic >... | reverse complement strand
AGCACGAAGACGCAGAAGGCGCCCTTGGGCACGTAGTCCTGCAGCGTCATCGTTTCCCACGCCGACTGGTGCTTGGAGAGGATCACGCAGGCTTCCTGCGGCATGTTCTCGAGACCGATGACGCGCGGGCGGATGCCAAGCAGGTGCTCGACGCCCCACTGGATCGACAGCCGCCACATACGGCCGGCGCGGTAGCCCCAGATGCCCCCGAGGGTCAGCGCGGCGATACTGACCAATGGTGCGAGCAATAGGGTGGCGATGGCGCCGTAGATGGCGAACAGCGTCGAGCGGATCAGGTTCATTTCTTTTTCGGGCGCAGGATGTAGTCGACCGCGGCAGCCAGGTCGGCGAACTCGATGGTGCCTTCCGGCAGATTGCCCTCGGCCCGGGTCTTTTCACCCTTGCCGGTACGCACCAGCATTGGCTGGCAGCCGACGGCGGCGCAGGCCTGCAGGTCGCGCAGCGAATCGCCGATCGCCGGTATTCCCTTGAGGTTGGCGTTGAGGGTGTCGGCGATGCGCTTGAACATGCCCGGCTTGGGCTTGCGGCAGTCGCAGTCGGAGTCGGCCGCGTGCGGGCAGTAGTAGATCGCGTCGACCCGCCCGCCGACGGCGAACAGCGCCTTGTGCATCTTCTCGTGGATCGCGTTCAGCGTATCCATTTCGAACAGGCCGCGACCGACGCCGGACTGGTTGGTCGCCACGACCACCCGGTAACCGCTCTGGTTGAGACGGGCGATGGCTTCCAGGCTGCCTGGGATCGGCTTCCATTCCGCCGGACTCTTGATGTACTGGGCGGAGTCGAAGTTGATGACGCCGTCGCGGTCGAGAATGACGAGCTTGTTGAACATGGCGTGCTATCGATCAGGCGGAGAGCCGGGAAAGATCGGCGATCTGGTTCATCGCCACGTGCAGCTTGGCGAGCAGGCCGAGGCGGTTGGCGCGCAGGGCCGGGTCGTCGGCATTGACCATGACGCCGTCGAAGAAGGCATCGACCGGGGCGCGCAGCGCGGCGAGCGCTGTCAGTGATTCGGTGTAGTCGCCGGTGACGAAGGCGGCATCGGCTTGTGGCACGACGTCCACCAGCGCATCGTGCAGCGCGATTTCGGCCGCTTCCTTGAGCAGCGCGTTGTCGACCACGGCCTCGACGGGGTTTTCCACCTTTTTGAGGATGTTGCCGACGCGCTTGTTGGCGGCGGCCAGTGCGGCGGCTTCCGGCAGTGCCGAGAAGGCGCGCACGGCGGCCAGGCGCTTGGGAATGTCGCCGAGGCGTTGCGGACGTTGCGAGACCACGGCATCGACTTCCTGGGCGCTGTAGCCCTGTTCGCGCAGGTTGCCGGCGAGGCGGTCGTAGATGAAATCGGCGAGCAAAAACGGTGTATTAGGATTGATCGGTGAGCCGGCCAATCCTGCCGCCGAGCCGGATATAACTCCACTTGATTTTTGCGGTGCTGGAAACGATGGTGCTGGCGTAGAACCGAACACAGTGTTTCCGAAAACAGCACTGGCAATACTTATGAGATTACCCAGCGGCAGATCGAGATCGCCTTCGGAGAGCATGCGGATCACGCCGAGCGCATGGCGGCGCAGCGCGAACGGGTCTTTGTCGCCGGTCGGGATCTGGCCGATGCCGAACATGCCGACCAGGGTTTCCAGCTTGTCCGCCAGCGCGACGACGGTGCCGACCAGGCCACGCGGCAGGGTGTCACCGGCGAAGCGCGGCTTGTAGTGGTCTTCGATGGCATCGGCGACATCGCCATTCAGGCCGTCGTGCTGGGCGTAGTAGCGGCCCATGATGCCTTGCAGTTCGGGGAATTCACCAACCATGTCGGTCAGCAGGTCGGCCTTGGCCAAAATCGCCGCTTGTTCGGCGTGCAGCGCCAGCGACTCTCCACTCAACTGCTGGCCGATGGCGCGGGCAATCGCCGCGACGCGCTGCATGCGCTCGCCCTGGGTGCCCAGTTTGTTGTGATAAACGACCTTGGCCAGCCCGGCAACGCGCGATTCGAGCGATTTCTTGCGATCCTGGTCGAAGAAGAATTTGGCGTCGGCCAGACGCGGGCGCACGACGCGCTCGTTGCCGCCGATCACGGCGCTCGGGTCTTCCGGGCGGATGTTGCTGACGACGAGGAACTTGTTGGTCAGCTTGCCCGCTGCGTCGAGCAGCGGGAAATACTTCTGGTTGGCCTTCATCGTCAGAATCAGGCATTCCTGGGGCACGGCCAGGAATTCTTCTTCAAACTGGCCGATCAGCACGTTCGGTCGTTCGACCAGCGCCGTCACTTCGTCGAGCAGGGCCTCGTCTTCGATCGGCTTGAGATTGGTACCGGCCTGGGTGGCAGCGGCTTCGAGCTGGCGGGCGATTTCGGCGCGGCGCTCGGCAAAGGAGGCAATGACCGAGCCATCCTTGAGCAGGGTCGCTGCGTAGCTGTCGGCATCGGCGATCACCACCGGATCGACGGCGGCCTCGAAGCGGTGGCCCTTGGTTGCCTTGCCCGAATTCAGGCCGAGCACGGAAACCGGCACCAGCTCGCTGCCATGCAGCGCCACCAGTGCATGCGCCGGCCGCACGAAATTAACGCTGCTCCAGCCGTCGGCCAACTGGTAGCTCATGACCTTGGGAATCGGCAGCGCCGCCAGCGCGGCTTCGACGGCCTTTTGCAGGCCTTCGGCCAGGGTCGCGCCCTTGGCCAGGCTGTCGTAGAAGAGGATGTCGGCCTTGCCGTCGCTTTCGCGGCGCAGGCTGGCGACACAGGAAGCATCGGCGCCCAGCGCGGCGAGCTTCTTCAGCAGCGCCGGCGTGGCGTTGCCGCTGGCATCGAGGCCGACGGCGACCGGCATCAGCTTCTGCACCACCGGTTTGTCGGCGGCGACCGCGGCCACGTCGGTGATGTGCGCAGCCAGGCGGCGTGGCGAAGCATAGGAAGTGACGGTTGCGGTCGACCCCGCCAAACCGGCATTTTTCAGCGAGTTGGCCAGCGCGGTAGCAAAGGCTTCGCCCAGCTTTTTCAGCGCTTTGGGCGGCAATTCTTCGACGAAGAGTTCAACGAGGAGATTCTTGGCGGACATATCAGGCAGCTTTCTTGGCGTTCTGTTCTTCGAGCTTGGCCAGCACGTCGTTGGCCCAGTCTCGTGGGGCCATCGGGAAGCCGAGGCGGGCGCGCGAGTCGAGGTAGGCTTGCGCCACGCTGCGCGCCAGGTTGCGGATGCGGCCGATGTAGGCAGCACGCTCGGTGACGGAAATTGCGCCGCGGGCGTCGAGCAGGTTGAAAGTGTGGGCGGCCTTGAGCACTTGCTCGTAGGCCGGCAGCGCCAGTTGAGCGCCCATCAGGTGCTGCGCCTGCTTTTCGTGGGCGCCGAAGGCGTGGAACAGGAAGTCGACGTCGGAATGTTCGAAGTTGTAGGTCGATTGCTCGACTTCGTTCTGGTGGTAAACGTCGCCGTAGGTCAGGCCTTCCGTCCAGGTCAGGTCATAGACGTTCTCGACGCCTTGCAGGTACATGGCCAGGCGCTCGATGCCGTAGGTTATTTCGCCGGTGATCGGCTTGCAGTCGATGCCGCCGACCTGCTGGAAGTAGGTGAACTGGGTGACTTCCATGCCGTTCATCCAGACTTCCCAGCCCAGGCCCCAGGCGCCCAGCGTCGGGTTTTCCCAGTCGTCCTCGACGAAACGCACGTCGTTCTTCTTGAGGTCGAAACCGAGGGCTTCCAGCGAACCGAGGTAGAGCTCCAGGATGTTGTCCGGCGCCGGCTTCAGCACCACTTGGTATTGGTAGTAGTGCTGCATGCGGTTCGGGTTTTCGCCATAGCGACCGTCCTTGGGGCGGCGCGAGGGCTGCACATAGGCGGCTTTCCAGGGCTCCGGACCGATGGCGCGCAGGAAGGTCGCCGTGTGGCTGGTGCCGGCGCCGACTTCCATGTCGTAGGGCTGGAGAAGGGCGCAGCCCTGTTTGTTCCAGTAGTCCTGAAGACGCAGGATGATCTCTTGGAACGTCGGTTTTTTGCTGGTGCTCATCGGGTGCAGTCGAAATGACGGAAGACCTTGAATTTTACAAGCTTTTGGCCTTGTCCGGCAGGTGCCTGGCGAGCGCCGGTGCTCGGCCGGTATGGGGGTTGGCAGTGGGTGAATCGAGGTTCCTGGTCAAGGCAAACCTACGGGGTTTTGTTGTTGCCACGCAACAGTGCTTACGGTAGTGGACGTATGTTGGTTTGACGAAATTTAATTAAATCAATACACTGCATTTCATGTTGCGGTGCAACATCGGTTTTCCCGGGCTCAAAGCACGCAGCCACGAGGGATTCGGGGACGTTTTCCGTCTTGTCCCGCCGGTGTCGTACCCCCGGTAACCGTTCGCCGATGAAGAAGTTTTTCGCGGCGGCACAGTGAAGGAGGTCGCATGTCCACTACGACTATTCTCCCCCCCGCCATGCTGCGGGTTTCATCGGTCGTTTATGTCCTGGCTCAGAAATTCCTGATGGTCGCCGGGCTGGTTTTCATTATGGGCCTCATCGGCCTGCAGGCAGGCCACGCCGGCCTGATCGATAGCGTTAAAGCTTTGGTTTTTCCTCCTGAAGGTGTCGTCGCCGAGGAAGAAGTATCCGCGGCGCCGGTCGAGGAAGTGACCGTGTCGCTCAACCCGCGCATGCGCGGCGCGCTCGATTACGTTTCGCGGCGCTACCACGTCTCCACCGATGCCCTGCAGCCGATTTTCGCGACGGCGCAGGCGGTCGGGCGCGATTTGCACATCGATCCCTTGCTGATCATCGCGGTGATCGGCGTCGAGTCGGGTTTCAACCCCTTTTCCCAGAGCGTCGTCGGCGCCCAGGGCTTGATGCAGGTGATGCCCGGCATTCACAAGGACAAGTTGCCCGATGAGGCCGATCAACTGGCCTTTCTCGATCCGGTGACCAATGTCCAGGTCGGTGCCAAGGTGCTGAAGGAATCGATTCGTCGCAACGGCGGCGTCGAGGGTGGCCTGCAGCAGTTTGCCGGCGCGGCCAACGATCCGGATCGTCGCTACGCCTCCAAGGTGCTGGCCGAAAAGCAGCGCATGGAGCAGGCGGCACTGCGCCTGCGGGCCGGCTGATTCAGCGCGCCTTGGGCTTGCGCGGCCACTGGCTGGCGAGCAGGGCGAGCGCGAGCAGCGCCAGAAAGCCCAGGTTGCCGTAGCGGGCGTAGGGCGTCATGCCCTGGTAGCCGCGGACTTCGGTTTCCAGCACGCCTTGGGTAAAGGGCGGCAGCACGGCTTGTAGCGACCCGTCGGCGGCAATGGCCGCAGTCATGCCGGTATTGGTGGCGCGTAGCATCGGGCGGCCGGTCTCGACGGCGCGCATGCGGGCGATCTGCAGATGCTGCGGTTGCGCCAGGGAGCGGCCGAACCACGCGGTATTGGATAGGTTGACGAGGATGCCGGCCTGCGGCAGCGCACGAATGATCTCCTCGCCAAAAACGTCCTCGTAGCAGATGTTGACCGCAAGCTGCTGCCCGCCGAGCGCCAGGGGCGGCTGGGCCTCCGGCCCGCGCGAAAAGCCGGACATCGGAATGTTGGCGTAGGCCATGAACCACGCGAAGCCGGGCGGAATGAACTCGCCGAAAGGCACCAGGTGGCGCTTGCTGTAGGTCTGGCTTGGCGAAACACCGAGACTGACGGCGCTGTTCCAGTAGGCGTCGCGGTCACCGGTCAGGGCGCCGCTGATCAGGTTGCCGCCGTTGGCGCGCACGGCATTGTTCAGGGCTTCCAGGTAGGCCGGCGGCAGTTGGTCGAAGAAGATCGGCAGCGAGGTTTCGGGCAGGATGGTCAGTTGTGCCGGATGCCGCTCGATCAGCTCGAGATATAGATTGAGCGTGCGGATGAAGGCTTCCGGGCGAAATTTCATTTCCTGCGGGATGTTGCCCTGGATCAGCGCCACGCTGACCGGCTCGCCGACGGGGTGAGTCCAGGCGATCCGGCCCAGACTGAAACCACAGATGGCGAGCAGCCCGACGATGACCAGGCCGCTGCGCCAGCGTGCCAGTACGGCGCCGGCCAAGGCGACCAGCAGCGACAGGCCATGCACACCGAGCAGCGGCGCGAAGCCGGCCAGGGGGCTGGGCGGCGCCTGCGAATAGCCGACGGCCAGCCACGGGAAACCCGTGAAAATCCAGCTTCTGAGCCAGTCGACCGCAGCAATCAGGGCGGCGAAAAACAACACCTGGCGCCAGAATGCTTCCGGATGCCAGCGCTTGAACAGGGCGCCGGCCAGCATCGGAAAGAGCGCCATGACGGCGCAGAACAGGAAGGCGGCGATGCCGGCCAGCCACCAGGGCATGCCGCCGAAGACCGAGAGGCTGACATAGACCCACGAGACGCCTGTGAGAAAGAAGCCGAGGCCGAAAGCCAGTCCGCTGAGTGCTGCCTGGCGCACCGAACTGGCGGTGCGCCATAGCTGAAAAAGGCCGAGCCAGATCGCGGGCGCCAGCCAGAAGAAGCCGAACGGTGCGAAGCAGAGAACGCCAGCGGCGCCGATGACGGCAGCGAAGACCAGGCGTGCCGCCGGCTTGCCAGACAAGGCGCTAATCGGCACCGGTAACGGGTTTGGGCGGTGGCGTCACGAGCAGCGTGTAGAGGCGGCGGCTGTCGGCGCGCAGAACCTGGAAGCGGATGCCGTCGATGTCGATGGTTTCATTGCGCTTGGGCACGCGGCCCAGATGGCGCAGGATCAGGCCGCCGACGGTGTCGAACTCATCATCCGAAAAGGCTGTCGAAAAGGCGGCGTTGAAATCCTCGATCTCGGTGCGCGCCTTGACCCGGTAGCGGCCGGTGGAATCGAGGCGGATGTTGTCGTGCGCCTCGTCGAAATCGTATTCGTCCTCGATGTCGCCGACGATCTGCTCCAGCACGTCCTCGATGGTGACCAGCCCGGCGACGCCGCCGTATTCGTTGACGACGATGGCCATGTGGTTGCGCGAGACGCGGAATTCGCGCAGCAGTACATTGAGGCGCTTGGATTCCGGGATGAAAACGGCAGGGCGCAGCCAGTCGCGCAGATCGAAACTCTCTTCGGTATAGATGCGTAGCAAGTCCTTGGCAAGCAGGATGCCGAGCACGTTGTCGCGATCGCCATCGACCACCGGAAAGCGGGAGTGGGCGGCTTCGATGACCACCGGGACGATTTCCTTGATTGGATCGTCGACGTCGATGACGTCCATCTGTGCCCGGGGGATCATCACGTCGGTGACGCGGGTGTCGGAAGCGGCCAGCGCCCCTTCGATGATGGTCAGCGCATCGGCATCCATCAGGTTGCGCTCGTAGGCGCCATGAAGGATTTCGAGCAGTTGCTCGCGATCCTCGGGTTCGCGCAGCAACAGCGAAGTCAGGCGTTCGATGAAACCGGGTTTACTGTCACTGTCCATAGTGTTTAGACCGCATACGGATCGGGGAACCCGAGTGCGGCGAGAATCTTCCTTTCTTCGTCTTCCATGACCTGGGCCTCATCGTCATTGTCATGATCCCAGCCCTGCAAATGCAGCATACCATGCACCGTCAGGTGCGCGTAGTGGGCGGCCAGTGGCTTGTTCTGCTCGCCCGCTTCGCGTGCCACGACGCTCGGGCAGATGACCAGATCGCCGACCACCCGCGGTGTCGTTTCGTAGGGAAACGACAGCACGTTGGTCGCGTAGTCCTTGCCACGATACTCCCGGTTGAGCGCCTGACCCTCGTCGGCATCGACCAGGCGGATGGTGACCACGCCGCCACCGGCCAGCGCCGCCCGTGCCCAGCGCACGAAATCGGTCCGCAAGGGTTGCCCCTCGCGGTTACAGGCGTATTGCACCGATAGATCAAGGCGTCTGCTTGGTGTGGGATTCATAGGCGGCAACGATGCGGGCCACCAGCGGGTGGCGCACGACATCTTCCTTCAGGAATTCGGTAAAGGCCAGGCCGCGCACGTCCTTGAGGATGTCGCGCGCTTCGCGCAGGCCGCTCTTTTGCCCCTTGGGCAGGTCGACCTGGGTCAGGTCGCCGGTGACGACGGCCTTGGCGCCAATGCCGATGCGGGTCAGGAACATCTTCATCTGTTCCGGCGTCGTGTTCTGTGCCTCGTCGAGGATGATGAAGGCGTGGTTCAGCGTGCGGCCGCGCATGAAGGCAAGCGGTGCGATCTCGATGGCGTTCTTTTCGTAAAGCCGGCTGGCGCGCTCATGGCCCATCAGGTCGTACAGCGCATCGTAGAGCGGGCGCAGGTAGGGATCGATCTTCTGCGTCAGGTCGCCGGGCAGGAAGCCGAGCCGCTCGCCGGCCTCGACGGCGGGCCGGGTCAGGATGATGCGCTCGACCATGTCACGCTCCAGCGCATCGACGGCCGAGGCGACGGCGAGATAGGTCTTGCCGGTGCCGGCCGGGCCGATGCCGAAGGTGATGTCGTGCTCCTGGATCGCTTTCAGGTAAGCCACCTGACGCGGCGTGCGGCCGTGCAGGTCAGTCTTGCGCGTGAGCAGTTGCGGGCCGTCCACCGGGCCTTCGGCGGCGCGGGATATGCGGCGTACCGGGGCATTGAGAAACTCGATCAGGCCGAGCTGTATTTCATCGACCGACAGGGGCTTGCGCGCCAGCGCGTAGAAATGGCGCAGGGCATCTGCGGTCAACGCCGATTTTTCGCCCAAAATGGAAAAACGTTCGGCGCGCCGCTTGATGGCGACATCGAAGCCGGTTTCGATCTGCCGGATGTTTTCGTCCAGCGGGCCGCACAGGTTGGCCAACAGAACATTGTCGACCGGCGACAGGGCGACCTGTACCGGCTTGCTCCTGGGGGCCGGCCTAGTCTTCTCGGATGACAATTTCGCCCCTCAGGCTGTGCGACAGGGCCGATGTGATGCGCACATCGACGAAGGTATTGATGAGACGCGTGCTGTTGGCAGACCCAGCGGCGAAATTGACGATGCGGTTGTTGTCCGTGCGTCCGGCCAACTCGTTGGCATCCTTCTTCGAGGTGCCCTCGACCAGCACGCGCTGCACCGAGCCAACCATGGCTTTACTGACGACCTGCGCCAGTTCGTCGATGCGCTTCTGCAGGCGGCTCAGGCGCGCCGACTTGACCACGGCCGGCGTGCTGTCCTCCAGTTCCAGCGCCGGGGTGCCAGGGCGCGGGCTGTAGATGAAGGAGAAGGAAGCGTCGAACTCGACGTCATCGATCAGTTTCATGGTCTTTTCGAAATCCTCGTCCGTCTCGCCGGGGAAGCCGACAATGAAATCGGTAGACAGCGAAATGTCCGGGCGCGCGGCGCGCAGCTTGCGGACAATGGACTTGTATTCGAGCGTGGTGTAGCCGCGTTTCATCGCAGCCAGCACGCGGTCCGAACCGGCCTGCACCGGCAGGTGAAGGTGCGACACCAGCTTGGGCACCGTCGCGTAGGTGTCAATCAGGCGCTGTGACATTTCGCGTGGATGCGACGTGGTATAGCGGATGCGCTCGATCCCCGGGACTTCGGCGATGTACTCGATCAGCATGGCCAGATCGGCTTTTTCCTCGCTGCCTTCCATGTCGCCGCGGTAGGCATTGACGTTCTGGCCGAGCAGCGTGACTTCCTTGACGCCATGCGCCGCCAGGTCGGCCACTTCGGTCAGCACGTCGGTGAACGGGCGCGAGACCTCTCCGCCACGGGTGTAGGGCACGATGCAGAAGGTGCAAAACTTCGAACAGCCTTCCATGATCGACACGAATGCCGAGGCGCCCTTGATTTCGGCCGGCGGCATCGCGTCGAATTTTTCGATCTCCGGAAACGACACATCGACCGCCGCCTTGCCCCTGGATTTGCGTTCGGCAATCAACTGCGGCAGACGGTGCAGCGTCTGCGGGCCGAAGACGACATCGACGTAGGGCGCGCGGGCGACGATCGCCTCGCCTTCCTGGCTGGCGACGCAGCCGCCGACGCCAATGACCAGATTCGGATTGAGTTGCTTCAGGTGGCGCACCCGGCCGAGGTCGTGGAACACCTTTTCCTGTGCCTTTTCGCGCACGGAACAGGTGTTGAACAGGATAATGTCGGCGTCTTCCGGATTGTCGGTCTTGACGACACCTTCGGCGGCATTGAGCACATCGGCCATCTTGTCCGAATCGTACTCATTCATCTGGCACCCGAAAGTGCGGATGAATAATTTCTTTGGCATGGATAAACTACTTTGCAGAATCAGGAGTGCCGGAGAGGCAAAAGTCGGAAGGTGCAACAAGGAAGACATTATAACCGACCGGAAAACTCATTGACCGAAGAAGTCCCGGCAAACTATAATCCTTGCCCTTAAAGCGTGGTGATGTAGCTCAGACGGTTAGAGCGATGGATTCATAACCCATAGGTCGGCAGTTCGATTCTGCCCATCACCACCAGCAATATCAAAGAGTTAGCCCCGGATGACCTCCGGGGCTTTTTCTTTGGGGTTACGCCGGGGTTACATTTCTCCGTTTTGCGAAACAGATTCAGCCACCCCGGCCACGGTCATCAAGATAAAGGCCCAAGCCTTCCAACGGCTGATTCATCAGCCCAAGCCGTTCAGCCATGCCAGCCCATGACGCGTTGGCGAAAGCGGCATACTCGGCTTTTAGCCGTTCAAAGGTGCGCCAGTGCATCCCCTTGGGCTTGTCGCCGTCCTGGTTCGCTAGCCGAACATGAATCGCCCCGGCTTTACTAGACACTCTGTAGCCGGTTGAAATACTGGTTTTCGAACTCTACCGGAGAAACGTCGTTCGCGTAGCCATGACGACGTTTCGGGTTGTAGAACATCTCGATGTAGTTGAAGACGTCTCGGCGAGCCTCCTCGCGGTCGAGATAGGTTTTGCGGCGGATGCGTTCTCGCTTCAATAGCTGGAAGAAGCTCTCGGCGACTGCGTTATCGTAGCAATTGCCCCGTCGGCTCATGCTGGCGACCAAGCGATGCGCTTTCAGAAAGGCTTGCCAGTCATGGCTGGTGTATTGGCATCCCTGGTCGGAATGGACGATCACGGGCGCTGCGGGATTTCGCCGCCAGACCGCCATCAGCAAAGCATTGATCGCCAGTTCGCTGTCGATCCACGAGCGCATCGACCACCCGATCACTTGGCGTGGAATAGATCCAGTACCACAGCCAAATACAGCCAGCCTTCGTGGGTCCGGATATAGGTGATGTCAGTCACTCAAACCTGATTGGGGGCTTCAACATCAAATTTCTGCTCCAACTGATTCTCTGCAACGACTGCCGGCTTGCCGTAGTGGCCGCCCCGGCGCCGATAGCCCACCTGCGCCCGCAGGCCTTCCTGCTTCATCAGGCGATATACCCGGTGCTTGCCGCACCGTTCGCCCAGATCACGTAGGTCATGGGCGATCTTCCGATAGCCATAGATGCCGCCGCTTTCCAGCCAGGATTGCTTGATCAGTCCCAGGAGGCGCTGATCATCCTTGCGGCGAGGCGAAGCCGGTTCTGTTTTCCATGCGTAATAGCCGCTGGGATGAACATCCATGACATGACAGAGTCGGCGCACCGGATATTGCGCTTCGTGGGATTGAATGAAGGCGTACCTTACCGGGCCTCTTTGGCAAAGTACGCTGCGGCCTTTTTTAGGATGTCACGCTCCTCGCTGACCCGCTTCAGTTCCGACTTCAGGCGTCGGATTTCCGCAGCCTGGCCTTGCAATTCGCTCCGCTCGACCGGCGGAAGGCTATAGCGTTTCAACCACTCATACAGGCTGTGTCGCGAAACGCCGATCCGGCTGGCCACCTCGGCAACTGGATGGCCTCTTTCCGTCACTTGCTTGACCGCCTCGATCTTGAATTCTTCCGGATAACGCTTGTTGCTCATCACTTCTCCTTTGGCCTAAGTTTACGGCTTCGGAGCGTCTACTGGTTCCGGGGCGATTCAACAAGCACGACTCCCTCATCTGAGAGAGTACGTTGTCGGCCAGCACATCGTTCTGTACGCACACGCTGAAAATAGTGTTGTACTGCTGGCTTTGAAGCGCCATTGAGTAGTTCAAGGAGCCAAACCGGAAAGTGGATTGGTTATCCAAACGAACATTTCAGCCAATCACAAACTCAATCCCAGTCTGAACAATGCCGACCAAGGATAGCTGATTCTCGATTGATTCCGAGAAGCCAACGAGCACCTGCTCCTTGCTCGTCCCATGGTCGAGTTCGTTCATCCAATAGTTAAAACCGCCGGTATCCGGTGCCCGATGCAGCA
>Ga0209310_1002367_pt1 | contig 12193 bp, 13 predicted proteins | sample AD_UKC030_MetaG_FD_184415 | JGI IMG/M metagenome (GOLD analysis project Ga0209310, IMG submission 184415) | Active sludge microbial communities of municipal wastewater-treating anaerobic digesters from USA - AD_UKC030_MetaG (SPAdes) (version 2) | ecosystem: Engineered > Bioreactor > Anaerobic >... | reverse complement strand
TTTACCGGAAATAATAAAATGGTAGAACACGTTGTTCCTGATTTTACCATTCGAATTGTTGAGGGAGAACTCGAACTGTTGCTTAATGGAAGGAATGCTCCGGAACTTCATGTTTCAAAAGATTATCAGGATATGTTACGCACTTATAAAGATTCACGTGACAAATCCAATGCTCAAAAAGATGCCGTTCAATTTATCAAACAAAAATTAGATTCAGCCAAATGGTTTATTGATGCAATTAAGCAACGTCAAGAAACCTTATTTGTAACAATGAATGCCATCATGCATTATCAACAAGAGTTTTTTTTAGAAGGTGATGAAACCAAACTTCGCCCAATGATTCTTAAAGACATTGCCGATATGATTGGATTAGACATCTCAACCGTTTCTCGCGTGGCAAACAGCAAATATGTGGAAACACCTTACGGAACTAAATTAATCAAAGAATTCTTTTCAGAATCAATGAAAAATGACCAAGGAGAAGATGTATCCACTCTGGAAATTAAAAAAATTCTTCAAAATGTAATTGAAGAAGAAGACAAAAAGAAACCGCTTCCGGATGATCAATTAGCCGATATTTTAAAGGAAAGAGGCTATCCCATAGCCAGACGAACCGTTGCAAAATACAGAGAGCAATTAGATATTCCGGTCGCTAGGATGCGTAAGAAAATGTAATTTGAAAAAAATACTTCCTATATTTTCTTATCTCTTCCATCCGCTTTTTATATCGGTTTATGCTTCTTTGCTGTACTTTATTTTGTTTCGTGATTTTTATGTTTTGCAAGAAATGTATTTATTCATGATTCAAATTGTCATTATTACAGTTTTAATTCCCATTTCACTTTTCTATCTTTTACTTTCTTTGGGAAAAATTGATTCTATAATGATTGAACAAGTAGCACAACGTAAAATTCCAATACTTTTAAACTGCATATTACTGTTTGTTCTTACCCAAAAAAGCATAACCCTCGACAGAATACCGGAATTATATTATTTTTTTTTAGGTGGACTGTTTAGTTCTATATTAGTATTTATTTTACTACTAGCACGCAAAAAAGCTAGTTTACACATGGTTGGAATTGTCGCATTAACTTTTTTTGTAATAGGCCTAAGCCAATGTGTAGAAATACCAATGTTATACACAATTTCTATCTTAATACTACTGATTGGTTTTGTAGCTTCATCCCGTTTAGTGATGAAAGCCCATACATTTACAGAATTAATTTTGGGTTTTATTTGTGGAGCACTACCTCAAATTATATTTTGGCCCTTATGGCTATAAAATATAAAATTGAAGTCCTAAATGTAAGACACTAACATCTAAAGGGTTTCCTCCAATATTAGCTACAGTTGAATCAAAAAGCGTGTTTATTCCATAATAAGCATAAAAATTCCAAGTATTATATCCCGTTGCTAAGTAAACACCATATTGAAAAGCATTAACTTCAGGATTATTTTTAACTATTTCATTTCCTTCATTAGAGATAAAACGAGATTCATCATACAGTAAATAACTTAATTTAACACCTGTATATAATCTAAAAAATTTATGACTTTCCGGTGTTGAAGTACGCCATCTGAATTCTATTGGAAGGTCAACGTTTAACATTGTAAATTTGTTTCTTGTATAAGAAACATCCGATTCAATAATAGAATAATTATAATCTCCTTGATCCTCCGTAATTAATAAATTTTGACTATACGCTTGGTAAGAGATTCCCAAACCGGTTGCTACTGCAAAAGTTCGGGCTTGGTTAATGGGCATATCTCTTAAAAAACCTAAATTAATTCCTGGAGAGAATGTTTTTTGAGCCATATCACTAGGCTTGTTAAGAAAGGTATTATAGGTGATCCCAACATAGAATTGATCCTCTCTATATTTTAAATCCACATTTTTTTTTAAAGTAAGCGTATCTTGTGCTGCTAAAGAACAACTTAATAAAATAAAAAAAACAAGTAATCGCATACGTTCTATTTTGAAAGTTAAAATTACAAAAAAAAAGCCACGCTAGGCGTGGCTCTAATATGAATTAATAGATTTTAATCAATCACACTACCTTTTGTAGTGGTATAATTAATTTTTAAAGCATCCATTTTTCTTAATTCTTGTTTAATTTCGCCAACAAGACCCATCTTAGCATCCTTATCAATTTTTAAGGACGTAGTAAGTACTTTTTCTAATTCAGGATCTCTAGCTGCTCTTTCTGCTAAAATAAAATTCTTTATATCCGTAACATCTGAAAGGCGATCATTTAATTGTATTCTGGCACCTTCTCCATATTGTTTACGATACTTTTCATGAGGCTTACCTGCAAAAATAAACATAACACGATCTTTTTTCTCCAATTTTGTAATTTGATCTGCTTTGGGCAGACTATTTTGGATTAATAAATCTTCGTCTTTCATTACAGTGGACACCATGAAGAAAAATAACAACATGAATACGATATCAGGCAACGATGCTGTTGAAATAGCGGGAACATCTCCGGTTGCTTTCTTTTTAAATCTAGACATTTTTCTAAAATTTAATATTAATTTCTTTTTGGCTCAGCCTCAGAAAGTTTTTGTGGAAACAAAGCTTGAATATCTTTAATCAAAGGTTCAATTTTATTTCTTTTAGCTTCTTTGGTTTTAGGATCATCGAACATCGCCTCAAGTTCTCTAAATGTCACATTATACCTTGCAAGACATTCTCTGTCTCTTAAAAAGTAATAGGCTGCAACCAATTCATTCTGAACAGCAATATAGGCTTTATAGGATGTTTCAGCATCATTTTGAAGCGATATAATTGCTTTTTCAGGATTATCAGAAGAAACTTCATCATGTGTACCTCTACAATAAGTACAAGTACCATCACCTCCATTATCAAGAAATTTAATGGCCGCTTGTCTTAAATCTTTTAAATCCATTAACTTATCTTCAACTAATAACTGATCGTTTCTGTTAATTAACACAGTAAAAATATTTTTCTCTTTTACTAAATTATCTTCAGGTCTTTCAGTATCATCAATAGGAGGTAACTTACGGTTAATTCCCTGATCGGTTTGAATGGTCGTAGTCACCAAGAAGAAAATCAAAAGTAGGAATGCAATATCTGCCATTGATCCAGCATTTACTTCGGGTGGCGCACTTCTCTTTCTTCCCATAATTAATTATTTTTTGAATTTTTTAAAGTTGGAGAACACTAATGTTCCAACAGATGCTATGGCTAAAATATAAAAAGTATTTAATCCGGTACTAATTGCTTTTGAGTATCCTGAACCAATAACAATTCCATCTTTTAATTTCACTTCAGTACTATCTGCAAAGATAAATGCTATCAAAACTATTCCAAGGAATAAACCTGTGGTAATAAGGGTTTGTTTCAATTCATCTTTGTGTTTAAATAAATTTCTGAATACGAAATATAACACTGCAATAATTGCAGCAAATAATACAACATAAGACAAAAAAATAAAAATTCCAGTAACACTGCTGTCTATCGTTTGTGTCTGACCTAATGTGATAAAAAACAATACCACACTTATAAGACCAATAATTGCGACAACTATTTTTGTTAGTTTATAAATATTCATTTTTAATTTTATTTATAAATTATTTTTTTAGATAATCCGAAAGAATATCTATCAAACTGATAGAAGCATCTTCCATATCATTTACAATTGAGTCAATTTTTGCAGTAATATAATTATAAAATACTTGTAAAATCATTGCAACAATAAGTCCGAATACGGTTGTTAGTAACGCAACTTTAATACCTCCTGCAACCAACGAAGCATCCATATTTCCTGCTGCCTCAATTTTATCAAATGCAATAATCATCCCGATTACAGTTCCCAAGAAACCTAACATCGGTGCCAAAGCAATAAACAATGAAATCCAAGAAACATTTTTCTCTAATAATCCCATTTGAACACCACCATAAGCAACAATTGATTTTTCAGCTGAATCAATTCCGTGAGATGAACGGTCAAGACCTTGATAGAAAATTGAAGCTACTGGTCCAGGAGTATTTCTACAAACCTCTTTTGCAGCATTTACTCCACCAGATTGAAGAGCTTCTTCAACTTCTTTAATTAATTTTTTTGAATTTGTAGTAGAAAGATTTAAATAAATAATTCTTTCAATTGCAATAGCTAAACCAAGAATTAAACATAAAAGTACTGCCCCCATATATTCAGGACCTCCTTCAATAAAACGTTGTTTTAATTCTTGTGTAAAACCTCTTTCTGCCGTTTCGTCGGTAGCCTCAGCAGCGACATCTTCCGTAGTTGCTTCAGCAGCAGGAGCTGCTGCAGCTTCAACAGCTGCCGGTTCAGTTGTTTGAGTAGAGTCTTGTGCTTGAACTGTTCCAAACATCATTAGACCTGTGATTGCCAAAATAGAAAATAATTTCTTCATTGCTTTTGTTCTTAATTTTAATTAGTTAATCAGGTTAAAGGTATAAATTAATTTTTAAAAAAACACACATTGATAAAAAAAATGAGCGGAGAGAAAGGGATTCGAACCCTTGATACCCTTTTGGAGTATACACACTTTCCAGGCGTGCTCCTTCGACCACTCGGACACCTCTCCTACATTATTACAACGCATTTCAAGAGTGCCAAATAACAAAAAAAAACTCACTTGTAAAAATTAATTTTGTTATTTTTATGACAATTCTCCTCGCAAGGGAGTTTCAAAAATGGTTTTGAACACTTTAGCTGAAACATTTTGTCCTAATAAATACATTAATTTAGTTATTGCAGCTTCTGTTGTGACGTCTTTTCCTGAGATTACTCCTATTTTTTTTAGATAGGTGCTTGTTTCATATTGACCCATATTAACGCTTCCACCTGAACATTGTGTCACATTAATAACGTAAATTCCATTTTTTATTGCTTTTTTTAGTGTAGAAATAAACCAATCTTCCGTTGGAGCATTTCCTGCACCATATGTTTCTATAATTATTCCTTTTAAATTTGGTATTTCAAATAAAGCAGACAAAACCGTTTCATTTAGTCCGGGAAACATTTTTACAATCACAACATTTGAATCCATTTCTTTATGAACAACTAATCTTTTAGTTGAAATTTTAGTTAAAATGGTTTCTTGATTAACCCTTAAATGTACTCCGGATTCAGCTAAAGGCGGAAAATTAGGTGAACGAAAGGCATTAAAATGCTCTGCATTAATTTTTGTAGTTCGATTTCCTCGGTATAATTTATATTCGAAATACAAACAAACTTCTCTAAAAACAGGTTTACCCTTTTGTTTAAGTGAGGCAATTTGAATAGCTGTTATTAAATTTTCTTTAGCATCCGTTCTTAAATCGCCAATAGGGAGTTGTGAACCGGTAAAAACGACCGGTTTTGATAAATTTTCCAACATAAAACTTAATGCTGAAGCTGAATAGGACATCGTATCTGAACCATGTAGAATAACAAACCCATCAAATTCTTCATATTTTTGTTCTATAACTTCTGCCATTTCAACCCAACGTTGCAAATTCATATTAGAAGAATCTATTGGTTTTTCAAAAGATAGTGTTTCAATAGTACAATCCAATTGTTTCAATTCTGGGATTCGCTGCAACAACTTTTTGAAATTGAACGCCTTTAGAGCACCTGTCTCAAAGTCTTTCATCATTCCGATGGTTCCACCGGTATACAACAATAGAATATTTGCCTTAGAGTGCATCGTGATAATTCAACTTATTACTGACCGGATTAGAATACATTGCTAAAAAACTATCTACCATCACTTGATTTGTATTGTCTATTTTTAGTTCTAAACGTCTTTCGAATAGTGATTTCTCGTTTTCTGTATACAAATGACTGTGCTTATTTGTTTTATGTAAAATGTCATAAGCAATAAAATTAGTAGGCCACAAACGATATGTACTCAAAATAGAATCATCAATTACTTGGGCTAAACATTGAATTTGACGATTAGAATTATCTTGTTTAAGTTTAATTTCATCAATTTCTTTTTCTAAAACATCCCCTACATGAATATGTATTCTTTTTTTCTGCCCCATAATTCCGCTTAATAACGTAATAAAATCTTCATTTTTTTCTTTGATATAGATTTCGTTATTGGCTTCTGCCATGAGTTGCGGCATTTTTAATGCATCCGTCGGATCATATTCGTAGGAGATGGACACCGGAACAATTTTTATTTTTTTAAAATAATCCATCACATTCTCCTCGTCGGAACCCATGGCAAGCATTTTTAAAACGCCTTGATGAGTGGCATCGTTTCCATCTTTAGTTCTTCCTTCACGTTGAGCAATCCAAACAGAACGATTTTCACGCAAAAGTAATTGACCGATATATTCCGACATCAATTTAGAACTCTGCAATAATTCTCTTGGGGGTAAACCGCGTAAAACCAAAAAATTTCGGTTCAACCTCGATAATTTTAAAAGAAAATCTTTCTTAACTAAGTTGTCCCCAATGGCAGAGGCCGTCATCACTAAACCATGATCATAAAGAGAAACATTTAATAAAGAAGTATCTAAAATAATATCGCGGTGATTGGAAATAAAAAGATAGGAAGTGTTTTTTTCTAATTTTTCAAAACCGGAAGTTGTTAAGCCCTCCGAACTTCGTTGCAAAACCTTTTGAACCGATTGATAGATAAAATTAACTTGAAAATCGCGAATAGAATGAGTTTTTAATAATTGCTCTTTCCAAACGGATTCTTCCACATCCGGGAATGTAAAATTCATCAAAGCCTTCATCATTGGATGGTGAAGCACTGAGCGGATTCCTTCGTTTACTTCACTGTCGTAGAAAGGACGAATCGGATCAAATTTTGACATTTTACTGGTGTTTTAATCTACAAATGAACAAAAAAAATGTGACTTTTTACAGAATAATTTAATTAAATCCCAAACACCGACTTTGAATTTTCTGTTGTAATTCGTGCTATTTCCTCAATAGAAACACCATATAATTCACTAAGTTTTGAAGCTACTAATTTCACATAACTACTTTCGTTACGCTTTCCACGATAAGGTGCCGGAGCTAAATAGGGCGAATCTGTTTCTAAAACTAAATATTGAATATCAATTTGATTGATAAATTGATCTATTTTTCCATTTTTAAAAGTAACAACCCCGCCTATTCCTAATTTCATACGATAAGAAATTGCTTTTTTGGCTTGATCTAAATTTCCGGAAAAACAATGAAATATTCCATACAATTCTTCACTTTTTTCAGATTCTAATACTTCGAAAATTTCATCAAATGATTCCCTACAGTGAATCACAATGGGAAGTTTATATTTCTTTGCTAATTGAATTTGGTGTCTGAAGGCTATTTTTTGAATTCCCAATGTAGATTTATCCCAATACAAATCGATGCCAATTTCGCCAATCGCTACAAATTTTCGTTGAACCAATTGATTTTCAATATAAGATAATTCTTCAGCATAATTTTCTTTGACATAACAAGGATGCAATCCGGTCATCAAAAAAATATTTTGTGGATATTTTTCTTCTAAATCATACATCGATGGTGTACACGTTGAATCAATCGCAGGGACAAAAAAACGTGTTACTCCGGTTGAAATTGCTCTTTGAATCATTTCATCACGGTCTGATTCAAATTCATCAGAATATAAATGAGTATGTGTATCTGTTAAAATCATCGTGCAAAAATAAGTAAAAAGGTAGATAATACCGGTAGCTTTTGTTTCAATATGAATTTTAATTTACATTTGGAAATCAAAAGGAGTAAATGAAAAATCTACACGCTGTTATCAAAAAGAAAGGCTATAAAAAAATTGCTTTTAAAGTTTCTAAAACACAACATTTATTGGTAAAAGCGACCATAAATGGCGTTAAAGGAAATTTTATTTTAGACACTGGTGCATCAAACTGTTGCATCGATTATGAATTTGTAGATTTCTTCAAAGTGAGTGCAAAAGATTCAAAAACCAAAGCTGCCGGTGCCGGAGCTACCGGAATGGATACTCAAATTGGAAAAGACATAGAACTGCAAATGGGAAGATGGAAAACAAACAAAGTACAGTTGGTTATTTTTGATTTAACCCATGTCAATTTAGCATTAACTCAATATAAAGCCAAACCCGTTCACGGTATTATTGGTGCCGATGTATTGTTAGAAGGAAAAGCAATTATCGATTACTTTAATCATTATTTATATTTGATGAAGTAAGAATAATTTTATTTACTTTCAAAACAAATTAATTTTAGCATTATTTTGGCATTATTTTTGGAAATCTAGTACCTAATAAACTACTTTTAAAACCTAAAATATTTAAGAATATGAAACAAAAATTTACCCTTACAGCATTTGTATTATTACTTTCAGCCCTTTCTTTTGGGCAAATTCAGCCTTTTGGACATTTGACTATTTTTTCAGAAGATGGTGATAAATTCTTCCTGATTTTAAATGGAGAACGCATTAACGATGTTGCTCAAACCAACCTTCGTGTAGAAGAATTAGTACAACCTTATTACAATGCTAAAATTATTTTTGAAGACAATACCAGAAATGAAATTTCTAAAAACTATTTACAAGTTACTGATGTAGATGGTTTATTTATGGATGTAACTTACAAAATCAAACGAGACAAGAATAACAACAAAAAAATGAAGTTAAATTTCTTCTCGATGATACCCGTTGTACAAGGTTTTGTTCCTCCATCTAATGTCTATGTAACGCGTTGGGGCCAACCTGCACCACCGCAACAAGTAATTATTCAACAATCTGCTCCGGTTGGTGTGGTGCAGCAAACAACCACTACTACCTCAACAATGGGCGGTGTAAATGCGGGAGTAAGCGTTGGTGGTGTTGGGGTCAACATTTCTATTAACGATCCGGTTTTTAGCGGAAGTACTACCGTGACAGAAACAACAACTGTAACAACAGGAGGTACAATTGTAGGTCATCAAGAACCTGCACCTGTTGGTTGTTATGGAGCTAGACCAATGAATAATGGAAATTTTAGTAGTGCTTTGCAAACTATTAAAAATCAAGGATTTGACGAATCAAGACTTAAAACAGCAAAACAAATTGCCCAAAACAATTGTTTAAACACAAATCAAATCGTTGAAATTTGCAAGATTTTTGGGTTTGAAGAAACTAAATTAGACTTTGCTAAGTTTGCTTATGATGCCTGCGTTGAACCACAAAATTATTTCAACGTTAATAATGTATTTTCGTTTAGTTCGAGTGCAGATGAATTGAATGATTTTATTTCCAGAAGATAAAATCAATACTCCCTAAAAAAAATTCCGATTAGCAACCTAATCGGAATTTTTTTTAATTTCCAAATCTGAAAAATTAAAAGTGATTTTCATAAATAGAATTAAAAAACAACTATATTTGAATATCAACATTTTACAACATTCTTATGAAAAAAATTTACTTTTTCATTTTTTTATTTTTTTCAAGCTTCGCTTTTAGTCAAAACTCAACTTGTGAGATGATAGATCAATGTATTTACACATTGCGTTTAATGTCGATTGATGGTTCGGGTTGGAATGGAAACACGATGAAAGTTATTCAAAACAATGAAGTAATTTTAACCGTTGGTGAAAGCTTTACCACTGGCAATGTAATGGATGTCAATCTTTTTCTATGTGACAACGCTCCTTTTGAACTTTTTTGGAACGAAGGCGGTCAATTTTCTGAAAAGGTAAAAGTTCTTGTCATTTCCGCAAATGCAAATGTGGTTTTTATCAAGGAATTTGGTGTAGGTGTTTCAAATTCAACTTTGTTTTCTGCTACAGCTCATTGTAATTCAGATTGTTGTTTTTTTTATCCCTTCAATCTTGAGGTTTCTTCGATTACTGAAACCTCTGCTTTGCTAACATGGCAAAACGAATATAATCCTTCACAGTGGGATATCGCTTTGCTTGAAGATTTTTCTGGATTCCCGGGTGAAACTACACCTTTCACTACAGTAAATAATTACCCGTTTTTGATTTCTACTTTACAACCATGTACCAATTATACATTTTATGTTCGTTACCGATGTTCTGAAACAAGTTATAGTTGGTGGTCACAGCAAAACGTTATTTTTTCAACTGAATGTAATTTATCGCTAGCAACAAGTATAAAACGTAATTTTGTAATTTCTCCAAATCCCGTTGATGAAATTTTAAGAATTTCTTCATTAGAAAATATTGAAACTATTACAATTTACAATGTTATAGGTCAAAAGCAATATAAAAATTACCCCAATACTACTAACACAGTTATCAATACCATCTTTTTAAGTCCTGGCATTTATTTTATTTCTATTTCGAATTCTACACAATCGGAAACAATGAAGTTTATAAAAAAATAAAACAAAAAAAATCCCGATTAGAAACTTAATCGGGATTTTTTTATTTCTAAAGAGGAGGCTAAAGCTCCAATGCTTTTTTAGGATTGTTGTCCATCAAAATTTCTACCGGGTTTTCCAACGCTTCTTTTACAGCTACTAGAAATCCAACTGACTCGCGTCCGTCGATGATTCTATGGTCGTATGACAACGCCACGAACATTACCGGAGCAATGACAATTTGACCATTTTTTACAATAGCTCTATCAACTACATTGTGCATTCCAAGAATTCCCGATTGAGGCGGATTGATAATTGGTGTGGAAAGCATACTTCCAAAAACACCACCATTTGAAATGGTAAATGTTCCTCCGGTCATTTCGTCAACCGTAATTTGTCCGTCACGAGCTCTGATTGCCAATCGTTTGATTTCAGCTTCCACACCTCTAAAAGAAAGTGTTTCGGCATTTCGCATCACAGGAACCATTAATCCCTTTGGCCCTGAAACGGCTACTGAAATATCACAAAAATCATAAGCTATTTTTTCTTGACCGTCGATCATTGAATTAACATCCGGATACAATTTTAAGGCACGGGTTACAGCTTTTGTAAAGAAGGACATAAAGCCTAATCCTAAACCGTGTTTATCTTTAAATGCATCTTTATATTCTGCACGCAAAGCATAAATTGCGGTCATATCAACTTCGTTAAACGTCGTTAACATCGCGGTTTCGTTTTTAGCTGAAACCAATCTTTCGGCTACTTTACGACGAAGCATTGATAATTTAGTACGTTCTGAACCACGACTTCCACCGGTTGGTGTTCCCATGGATGGAATAGCATTTACTGCATCATCTTTGGTGATTCTTCCTCCTTTTCCGGTTCCAACGATATCGGAAGGTTGAATGTTCTTTTCGTCTAAAATTTTACGAGCTGCCGGTGAAGGTGCTTGTGTTGCATAGGTTTTTTCAGGAACCGGTGCAGCTTTAGGTGCTTCTACCTTTTTCTCTTCAACTTTTGGTGCTTCAACTGCTGGTTTTGTTTCAGCTTTTGATGCATCACCGCTTGGTTTAGCAACAGAGGTATCGATTAAACAAACCACAGCTCCTACGGCAACCGCATCACCTTCAGAAGCTTTTAAAGTAATAATTCCACTTGCTTCAGCAGGTAATTCTAAGGTTGCTTTATCTGAATCTACCTCAGCAATAGCTTGGTCTTTTTCTACATAATCACCATCTTTTACTAACCAAGTAGCAATTTCAACTTCTTTTATGGATTCTCCCGGTGATGGGACTTTCATTTCTAAAATCATATCTTTATTTGTTTGTAGTTTAAAATGTCCAAAATTTCAAGTTAAATATCTATCAACTTGAAACTTTAAACTTGAAACAATTTTTTATCTAAATAAATTTTTATCAAAAACCATTCTAATCGCATCTGCATGACGTCTTCTGTCTCTGGTATGACTTCCTGCAGCAGGAGCAGCATAAGCTTTTAATGAAGCTAATCTCCATTTTACTAAATCGAAATTCATCAACATAAAACTGTACGCCCCCATGTTTTTGGGCTCTTCTTGTGCCCAAACATAATCATCCGCTTTTGGATAACTGGCAATTATTGCCTTTAATTGTTCAACCGGTAACGGAAACAATTGTTCGATTCGTACCAAAGCTACATCATTTCTTCCTAATTTTTCTCTTTCGGCAAGAATGTCGTAGTAGAATTTCCCGGTACAGAACACGAGTGTTTTTACTTTTTTCTTATCTACTGATTGGTCATCAATTATTTCTTGGAAACTTCCGTTGTACAATTCTTCTTTGGTTGATACACAAGAAGGATGACGCAACAAACTTTTGGGAGAAAAAACCACCAAAGGTTTTCTGAACTTCGTTTTCATTTGTCTACGCAACAA
>Ga0209310_1002366_pt1 | contig 12194 bp, 11 predicted proteins | sample AD_UKC030_MetaG_FD_184415 | JGI IMG/M metagenome (GOLD analysis project Ga0209310, IMG submission 184415) | Active sludge microbial communities of municipal wastewater-treating anaerobic digesters from USA - AD_UKC030_MetaG (SPAdes) (version 2) | ecosystem: Engineered > Bioreactor > Anaerobic >... | reverse complement strand
CTGAACCGGACCCCGTTTGGTGGACGCCACGAAGCCACGATGAGCGTTATCCACGGACGGCCGGTTCGGTCGCTCGCGACGAACCGGGAACCGGCCGTCGGTGGGTAACGCGGTGCCTCGCACGCGCGCGTTCGTCGTTGACTTCGACCCCGGCGCGCCAGCGCCGCTCGAATTCTGCCGGGGCGATGTTACCCAGCGACGAGTGGCGCCTGTCGGTGTTGTAGTAGCCGATGTACTCGACGATTGCTTGTCGTGCTTGCTCTCGGGTCTGGAAGTGCGCGTCGTGAACGCACTCGACCTTCAAGGTCCCGTTGACGGACTCCATCGGCGCGTTGTCCCAGCAATCGCCCTTGCGGCTCATCGACACCGTGATGCCTCGCGCCTTGAGCTTCTTCTGGTAGTCCTTGGCCGCGTATTGCGACCCGCGGTCCGAGTGATGCAGCAGCCCCGCATCGGGGTCGCGCCAACCCAGGGCAACGTCCAGGGCGCACAGCGTGAGCTCCTGCGGCATCGTGTCGCTCATCGCCCAGCCCACGAGCTTGCGCGCGAACAGGTCGAGCACCAGTGCCAGGTACAGCCAGCCCTCGTCGGTGGGCACGTACGTCAGGTCGGCCAGCCACTTCTGGTTCGGTGCCGTCGCCTCGAAGTCGCGCTCCAGCACGTTGGGCGCCACCGGGTGCGCGTGCTTGGAGTCCGTCGTCACCACCCGAAAGCGCCTGCGCTTGTGGCTTTGCAGCCCGTGCTCGCGCATCAGGCGTCCCACACGCTTGTGATTGACCGCTCGGTCCTGCGCTTCGTTGACCTCCGTGGTCATCCGCCGCCGGCCATAGCGCCCGCGATGCTTGCGTTGCGCCTGCCGAATCTGCTCGAGCAGCGCCTGATCGTCCAACGAGCGCCTGGACGGCGCACGCCGGCGCGCCGCGTTCAGCCCGCTGCGCGACACCGACAGCAGCTCGCACATCATCGTCGTCGAGTAGGTGAGTCGATGCTGTTCAATCCACGCGTACTTCACATCGACTCCCGCGCAAAGTACGCTGCCGCTTTTTTTAGGATTTCCTTCTCCACCTTCAGCTTCGCGTTCTCCTGACGCAGCCGGCTCAGCTCGGCCTCCAGCTCCGACATCGGCTGCGTCGGCGCTCGCTTCACGATCGCCTGGCCCTTGCGGGCCTGGTAAACCCAGTTCGCCAGCGACTTGCTCGACATCTCCAGCGAGCGCGCCACGGACGCGATCGAGCGGCCTCCGTCCAGCACTTGCCTCACCGCCGCATCCCGAAACTCAGGCGTGTAAGCACGCTTGGGTACTGTCTTCATAGAACCTCCACACGGTCAAAATACCAGACCTCGTGGCGTCCATTTTTCGGGGGCCAGTTCAGTGCCGTGTTCAGGGGCCAGTAACTTTCGTGGACATAGAACACTCGACCGATGACGCCGCTTCGCCCGGTGACTACGCCCGGCGCGGCGGCCATCGACGCCGAGTGGGTGCCGTGTGGTCCGCTGGCCGCGAAGACTGTAAAGGGTCCGTCGGTGCGTTTGCTTGCAGGCAGGTCAAAGCCGCGCTGCAGGACGAGTAGGTCCGCCACCGTGCCGACTCGCCACCCCTTGGGAACCGACCCCAGCGCCGATTCCTCGAACTCGGCGGGGAACAGCGCCGCCGTGGCGGCGTCCATGCCTTCGGGCTCGCGGCCTTCGGCCTTGGCACGCACCGGGTCGAAGGCTATGAACCAGCTCTTGAACAGGGCTTGGGCGATGGATTCGAGGGTGGCGTTGGTTTGGCGCAGGAGGTCGATGCGGTCGTCCAGCGCTGACAGCACCTCGGTTATGGCAACGCGCTCGCCGGTGGGGGGCAGGGGCACCTGGAGCTTGCGCAGGTCCTTGAGGTTGATGGTCGTCTGGACCGTCGTATTTGCCGCCACACCGAGAGCATGCTGTGCAGCCGGCGCACGAAGACACAAGGCAAACCATCGCGACATCTCCTTGTGCCGAGGCCGTACCAGCGCTACGGCGCGAGCGAGATTCCACCCTTGAAGTTCCTTCGGCACGACCGCCACCTGACCTACCGATCCCACCACGGTGATGAGGACGTCGTGCTGTCGCAGCCGGGTTCGCGCGTACTTGACTTCGACCTCTGGCGCGATCCTCAGCACTTCAGTCGTGTCGAGCCCGTAGCCCCTGAAGTTGTTCACGCGGAGCATGGGCACGCCGTCGGCAACGTGTGCGCCCGGCTGCACGACGCCGTAGGTGACAGCCGCGCCCTCGGTCAGTTGCTCCAAAGGGGCAGTCGCCCACCCAGCCGAGTCAGCGTGCTCAGACGGCATAGCCCATCACCCCCAGCCTCTCGCGAATCACCGCATCCAGCCCCGCCCAGCACCCCAGGTCTCTCGGTAAAATCACTTCCGCCTCCCATCGCACGCCCCATCCCCCATGTCCGTCCCGCGCCCCCGCAAGCTGCCCAGCCGTAGCGCGATCCTGCGCGCCGTCGCCAGTTCGACTGCCATCGAGACGGGCGAAGGCGTCGCTGCCATCGAAGCGCGGTTGCAGGCCCAGCCCAAACGCACGCATCGCCTCGCCTTGGCCCTCAACCGCCCGGCGCGGCCAGCGCGGCCCTGACCAGCCGCTGCATGGGTGTGTAGTCGCGGCCCAGGCCGTGCTGTATCGCGGCGAAGTACGCTGCCTTGTCGGCGTCCCAGGAGCTGTAGTCGAGCGGCCCGCGCCCGCCCTGCACCGCCATCACGTCCGCCAACAGGCGCGAGAGCCTGCCGTTGCCCTCGCGGAAGGGGTGGATGAGGATCAACTCCACGTGGCACAGCGCGATGGCCTCCGTCAGCGCCGGCTCGTCCATGCCGCCGCATGGCGTGCGGCGGTGCAGGCACTCGCGCTCGAACTCTTCCAGCAGCCGGGGGATCTGCGCTGCGGCGGCGAACTGGAAACCGCCCTTGCCGATGTTGACGCTGCGCTGCTCGCCCGCCCATTCGTAGAGGTTGCCTAACCAAAGGCGGTGCCATTCGGCGATGTCCGCAGCGTCGAGCCGGCGATCGGGGAAGTGCTCGCGCAGCACGTTCTCGTAGAGCTGGTGCAGCAGGTCCAGTTCGGCGTCGTCCATCGCGGACGGATCGGTGATGCCCGGCTTGTTTCGCAAGACCCTGTCCTGCGAGCCGGGCTGCCATTCGGCTTGGGCGCCGGTGGCCTGGTAGCGGCCGGAAGGCTCAGACGGCATAGCCCATCGCTCCCAGGTTCTGCCGAATCACCGCATCCAGCTCCGCCCCCTTCGCCATCTGCTCGGCAAGCTGCGCGGTCAGCCGCTCCATCTTCTCGTCGAAGGCCTCGTCATCGTCGCCGACCGCCTCGGCACCGACGTAGCGCCCCGGCGTCAGCACGTGGCCGTGCTCGGCAATCTCGGCCAGCTTCACGGCGCGGCAGAAGCCGGGCAGGTCGGCATAGGGCTCGGCGGCACCATCCTCGCCGTCGGCGCGCCAGCGGTGCACGGTGGCGGCGATGCGCGCCACGTCGTCGTCGTCGAGCACGCGGTTCACCCTTGTCGCCATGCGGCCGAGCTTGCGCGCGTCGATGAACAGCACTTCGCCGCGCCGGTCACGGCCTCGTCCGCCGCCCGGCACGGCCGCACCGCTCTTGTCCCGGGCCAGGAACCACAGGCAGGCCGGAATCTGCGTGTTGAAGAACAGCTGCGGCGGCAGCGCCACCATCACGTCCACCACGTCGGCCTCGACCATCGCGCGGCGGATGTCGCCTTCGCCGCTCTGGTTGGACGACATGCTGCCGTTGGCCAGCACCACGCCGGCCTGGCCGCGCGGGCTCAGGTGATGCAGGATGTGCTGCAGCCACGCGTAGTTGGCATTGCCGGCCGGCGGCGTGCCATGCGTCCAGCGCTTGTCGTCGAGCAGGCGCTCGCCGCCCCAGTCGCTGATGTTGAAGGGCGGATTCGCCAACACGTAGTCGGCACGCAGGTCGGGGTGCTGGTCGCGGTGGAAGGTGTCGGCGGGCTCCTTGCCGAGGTCGGTCGCGAAGCCGCGGATCGCGAGGTTCATCGCCACCAGCCGCCACGTCGTGGGGTTGGCCTCCTGGCCGTAGATGCTGATGTCCTCGAACCTGCCGCCGTGCGCCTCGATGAACTTCTCGCTCTGCACGAACATGCCGCCCGAGCCGCAGCAGGGGTCGTAGACGCGGCCCTGGTGCGGCGCCAGCACCTCGACCAGCACCTTCACTACCGAGGCCGGCGTGTAGAACTGGCCGCCCTTCTTGCCCTCGGCGCTGGCGAACTGGCCGAGGAAGTATTCGTAGACCTCGCCGAGCAGGTCCTTCGCGCGGTGGCCCCCCGCGTCGTCGGTCGCGAAGCCGATGGTCGCCACCAGGTCCACCAGTTCGCCCAGGCGCCCGGGCTCGAGCTGGGTGCGGCCGAAGCGCTTGTCGAGGATGCCCTTCAGCCGCGGGTTGTCGGCCTCGATGGCTTCGAGCGCGGCGTCGATGCGCACGCCGATGTGCGACTGCTTGGCCTGGGCGCGCAGCACCTCCCAGCGCGCGTAGGCCGGCACCCAGAAGACGTTGGCCATCGTGTAGTAGTCGCGCTCTTCCAGTGCCTCGGCGTGGTCGGCGGCGTCGGGCAGGTGCAGATCGCCGGCTTCGTCGGCGAACGCAAGCCGCAGTTGCGCGCGGCGCTCGTCGAAGGCGTCGGAGATGTACTTCAAGAAGATCAGGCCGAGCACGATGTGCTTGTACTCGGCCGCGTCCATGCTGGAGCGCAGCTTGTCGGCGGCGGCCCAGAGCGTCTTCTTCAGATCCTGATTCACGGCGGGCCCCTGGTTCAGCGCTTCCTGGCCGGGGCGGGCGCGCCATGCGCGGCCCCGGTCGCGGCGGCCGATCGCCGCGGTGCCGAATGCTAGACTCGCCGCGCTTGCACCAGGTGCCCGTCTCGCCGATCCGGCGGGCCGGGTTCAACGGGAAGCCGGTGCGGCGGGACGAAAACATCCTGCCAATTCCGGCGCTGCCCCCGCAACGGTCGGCGAGAAGCGTTCGGCACAGCAGCCACTGGGCGATACCGCCTGGGAAGGCGTCGCACGCTTCGGCCTGTCCCACTCCCGTGGGCCACGGCCGGTACTCGCGAGCCCGGATACCGGCCTGGTGCGGGAGATGTCTGGTGCCGCGGAGGGTGGCGCCGTCGTGCGCCCGGCCTCGGTGCGCCATGACTCCGTCAACCTCCGCTGCGCACCGACGCAGGTGCAACTTGAGCCGCACGGTGGGTGCGGATTCGGAGGTTTCCGATGCGAAGGATTCGCTGGCGCTGCCGTGTGCGGCACGCCTCATGGTCGGTCGTTGTCTTTTCGGCGGCACCGGCTGCCTGGGCGCAGGCCGAGGCCACGCCGCCGTCCGAAGTGCAGGTGATCGGCACGCGCGCGCCGGCCGCGCTCGGCAGCGTGGTGTCGGACGTCGTCGTCATCGACCGCGACCGCATCCGCGCCAGCAGCGCCGATTCGATCGAAGACCTGCTGCGCCGCGAAGGCGGCATGCAGGCGTCGCGCAACGGCGGGCCGGGCCAGACCGCCGGCCTGATGATCCGCGGCAGCAGTTCCAGCAGCACGCTGGTGCTGATCGACGGCGTGCGCACCGGTTCGGCCACGCTCGGCCAGACCGACCTGGCCACCATCAGCCTGGGCCAGGTGGAGCGCATCGAGATCATGCGCGGCCCGGGCTCCAGCCTGTACGGCGCCGACGCGATCGGCGGCGTGGTCAACATCGTCACCCGCCGCGGCGACGGCGCGCCCTACCTGCGCGGCAACATCGCCGGCGGCAACCATGCGTCGGGCGAGGGCTACGCGGCCCTGAGCGGCTCGAACGCAGGCTTCGACTACGCGCTCAGCGTCAGCGGCGAAACCACCAACGGCGTGTCCGCCGTGCGGCCCGGCGACCTGTGGGGCATCTACAACCCCGATGACGACGGCTTCTCGCGCTACGGGCTGTCGCTGGCCGGCGGCTACAGCTGGCGGCAGGGGCAGCGCATCGGCATCAGCTACAGCGGCAGCCGGCTGCGCTCGAAGTTCGACAGCGCCGAGTTCCTGCCGCCGAACTTCCTGCCCGACGCGTCGCCGGACTTCCGCAACCGGCTCGACACGCAGCTGACGACGCTGCAATACCAGGGCACGCTGTCCACCGAATGGACGAACCTGCTGCGCGCGTCGTACCAGACCGACCAGCTCGAGTCCGGCGCCAACGTCATCAGCACCTACAACACCACGCGGCGGCAGTTCACCGCGCAGACCACGTGGCAGGCCAGCGCGCAGCACCAGCTGGTGGGGGCCATCGACTACCTGGACGAATCCGTCTACAGCAGCGACTACCAGGCGCCCAGCCGCGACAACACCGGCCTGGTGCTCGGCTACACCGGCCGCTTCGGCGCGCAGAAGCTGCAGGCCGACCTGCGCTGGGACCACAACTCGGCCTACGACAACCAGACCACCGGCAAGCTCGGCTGGGGCATGGACATCGCGGACGGCTGGTCGGTGCGCGCGGTGGCCGGCACCGCGTTTCGCGCGCCGACCTTCAACGACCTGTACTACCCGGGCTACGGGGTGGCGACGCTGCAGGCGGAGCGATCGCGCAGCATCGAGGCCGGCGTCAACTACAAGGCCGCGATGACCTCGCTGGCGGCCACGGCCTACTACAACAAGGTGTCGGACCTGATCGGCTACCAGGCCGATCCGAACCTGTGCCCGCCGGGGTTCCCCTTCGGCTGCGCCGGCAACACCGCGCGTGCGCTGCTGCAGGGCATCACCATGCAGGGCCTGCAGCAGTGGGGCAACTTCCAGTTCACGCTGGCGCTGGACTGGCTGAACGCGAAGGATCGCGACACCGACGAGCAGCTGCCGCGCCGCGCCGCCAACCAGCAGACCTTCGCCGTCGACTGGACCGAGGGCCCATGGCAGCTGGGCGGCACGGTGCTGCGCGTCAGCCAGCGCCCCGATGCCGGCGTGCTGCTGCCGGCCTACGCGCTGCTGAACCTGAACGCGCGCTGGCGCTTCGAGCGCTTCTGGCAGATCGAGGCGCGCTTGCAGAACGCCACCGGCCGCGACTACCAACCGGCGCGCGACTACCAGGACGTGGGCCGGCAGTTCTGGATCGGGCTGCGCTACGACGGCAAGGGGCTCTGAGCGCCATCCCCTTTCGAGGGGCTTTTCGCCGCAGCCCGAGCGGCAGCGCACGCCGGCGGCTGCCGCGGCAGCGGGCCGCGGCTGGATCGTCTCGGACACCCGCGACTGGAAGCCGATGCCGCGTGCGGGGGGGCGGGCATCGACACGCCAGTGCGGCCAAGACACCTCGGCATCTCGCCTCGAGTGCCTCTTCGTGCCAGCACGGCCCGCGCGCCGGCAAGGCCCGCGAACGCACGCCGCGGCCGGGGCGTGCCGAAGCCCGAGGCACCGCTATCGCCGCGCGCCCAGCCGCTCGATCGACGCCACCGCGTGGGCCAGTCCGTCTTCCGCCCGCAGCGCGGCGCCGAGCTTGCGCGCGCGTTCGCGCACATCGGCGCGGTCGGCGAAGGCCAGGCCACGGCCGAGGTCGGCGGCGCCGAAGCGGGCGCCGGGCACCGCCGTCGGGGCGACGCCGGCCAGCGCCAGGCGCTGCGCCCAGAACGGCTGATCGCCGGCAAAGGGCACGACCACCGACGGCACGCCGGCGCGCGCGGCCGAGTGCGTGGTGCCCGATCCGCCATGGTGCACGACGCAGGCCGTGCGCGGGAACAACCAGTCGTGCGGGGTGTCGCCGAGCACGTGCACCGTGGCCGGCAGGCCCGACACGTCCACCCGGCTCCAGCCTGGGTAGAACAGCGCGCGCCGTCCGGCCAGACCGTGCACCAGCGCGTCGCGCAGGCGCGCGGTGTCGAACCCGGCCATGCTGCCGAAGCCGATGTACACCGGCGGCGGGCCGTCCGCCAGGAAGGCGCTGAGCGCGGCCGGCGGCTGCCATGCCGGCATCGGCAGCGTCCATTGGCCGCAGACTTCCACCTGCTCGGGCCAGTCATGCGGCCGCGGCAGGAGCGTGGGCGAATAGCCGTAGAGCATCGGGTGGCTCGCCGGCATGCGCCGCAACGCCGGCAGCGCGCACGCTCGAGCGCGTGCGCGGTTCAGCGCCGCACGCATGGCGCGCCACAGCAAGCCGTTGATCAGGTGGAAGCCGAGGCGGTTGAGCGGGCGCCAGGCCGCCCCGGGCGGCAGAAAGGGGTACGCGAACTCGCGCGTCGGCGTCAGCGGGAACATGCCCAGCCCGATGGCCGGCAGGCGCAGCGCCTCGGCCGCCGACAGGCCGACGAAGCCGGCCAGCCCGCCGGCGAGCACGACGTCGGCATCGCGCGCCGCATCGACGGCCTGCCGCAACCAGGCGGCGGTGTGCATGTTCACGATCTGCACCAGCGCGCGCGCGGCTGCGCCCGGCTTGCCGCTGCGGCCGACCACGTCGGCGATCGAGCCGGCCGCGCCGGCGCCGCCGGCGATGTCGCCCGCCAGCGCCTGCGTGGCGACGCCCAGTTGCCGCGCGCTGCCCAGCGTGGACGCATCGGCCAGCAGCTCGGTGTGGTGGCCGCAGCGGTTCAGCGCCGCGCACAGCGCGGCCAGCGGCCGCACGTCGCCCTCGGTGCCGTAGGTGATCACGCTGATCTTCATGCGGGGCGCCTCGTGCGCGGCGCGGCAGGCGCCGGTGCGGCCGCACCGCGCATGAACAGGTCGATGGCCGCGGCGAATTCGCCGCTCAGCGCGCGCCCGGGCACCGTCAGCCAGCGCATCAGCGCGGCGAAGTAGAGCTGGTGCAGCAGCGCCGCCAGATGCTCGGCCGCCAGGCCGGTGTGCAGCGTGCCGTCGCGTTGCGCCTGCGCGATCAACCAGGCGAGCACCGCCGCCAGGTCGCGCGGCCGCTGCGCGTGCGCGGCGCCGACCTCGCTGTCGATGTGCAGGAAGCGATGGCGGAAGTACGGCAGCAGCCAGGCGCGATGGGCCTGCATCCACTGCGCCGACTCGGCGAACAGCCGCGTCAGCTTGTCCTCGAAGCTCCCGGGCCGGTCGAGCGAGGCCCGCAGCCGCGGCGCATCGTCGGCCAGCGTCAGGTGCATCCAGTGGGCCAGCACCGCTTCCTTGGTCGGGAAGTGGTTGTACAGCGTGCCCTTGGCCACGTCGGCGGCGGCCGCGATCTGCTCCATCGTGGTGGCGTCGTAGCCGCGGGCCTCGAACAGATCCGCCGCGACGCGCGCGACATGGTCGAGCGTGCCGGCGCGGCGGCGCTCGCGGCGGCCGGGTGGGGCGTGGTCGGGCATCGTGCTCGGGCTGCTGCCTGTACTTGAACGTCGTACAAGTTTATACGGAGTCCAAGTCCGTGCTGCACCAGACCCCTGCCGGCGCCCGGCGAAGGCCATGTCGTGCGCGGCCGAGCACGGCCTCGCGCATCGTTGACTCGGCCATGAAGCGCCCGGTCATCGCCGGCACGCTGCTCCGCGCGATCCTGGCCGCCGCCGCCGGCGCGCGTGAGCGGCCGGCGCTCAGCCTCTCAGGCCAGCGCCTTCGCCAGTTGCCCGACGGTCTTGAGCGCGGCGGCGACGCGCGTGTCGTCCGGATGCCCGAAGTTCAGCCTCAGGTGGTGCCGATAGCGGTGGTCGGCGGAAAACAGATGCCCGGGCGCCAGGCTGATGGCGTGCGACAGCGCCAGCCGGTGCAGTTCCAGCGCGTCGACCTTCACCGGCAGCTCGACCCACAGGAAGTAGCCGCCTTCGGGCTGCGTGGCCCGCGTGCCTTCGGGGAAGTGCTTCGCCACGTCGAGCAGCATCGCCTGGCGCTGCTGCGCGAGCGCCTGGCGCAGCCGGCGCAGGTGGCGGTCGCAGCCGCCATGGCGCAAGTACTCGCTCAGCCCCTCCTGCGACGGCAGCGGCGCCGCCAGCGAACTCATCAACTTGCGCCGGCCGACTTCGCGGGCGAAGCGCCCGGCCGCCGCCCAGCCCACGCGCCAGCCGGGTGCCAGCGTCTTCGAGAACGAGCTGCAGTGCATCACCCAGCCGCCCTTGTCCCAGGCCTTGGCCGGCCGCGGCCTGCGCGCGCCGAAGTACAGCTCGCCGTACACGTCGTCCTCGATCAGCGGCACCTGATGCCGGGCCAGCAGCGCCACCAGTTCCTGCTTCGCTTCGTCGGGCATCAGGCTGCCCAGCGGGTTCTGGAAGCTGGGCATCAGCCAGCAGGCCTTGACCGGGTGGCGCGCGAGCACGGCGGCCAGCGCCGCCACATCGACACCGCTGCGCGGATGGGTGGCGACTTCCACCGCCTTCAGGCCGCGCCGCTCCAGCGCCTGCAGCGCGGCGTAGAAGGTCGGCGACTCGACCGCCACCAGGTCGCCCGGCTGCGTGACCGCTTCCAGGCACAGGTTCAGCGCCTCCATCGCGCCGTTGGTGATGACCAGTTCGTCGGCATCGACGGCGCAGCCCGCGCCCAGGCAGCGCAGCCCGATCTGGCGCCGCAGCTCCGCGCTGCCCGGCGACAGGTCTTCGACCGTGCGCCACGGGTCCAGGCTGCGCACCGCCTTGCCCAGCGCCAGCGCCAGCCTGGGCAGCGGGAACAGCATCGGGCTCGGGAAGGCCGAGCCCAGCGGCACCAGTGCGCGGTTGCGCATGTGCCCCAGCACCTCGAACACCAGCTCCGACACCTCGACCGCGCGCTCCTCGGCCGCCGGCGCCGACGCCGCCGGCTCGGCCTGCCGCGCCGCAGCGTGGCTGACGAAGTAGCCCGAGCGCGGCCGGGCCTCGATCAGCCCGCGCGCTTCCAGCAGGTAGAAGGCCTGGAACACCGTCGACGCGCTCACGCCGCGGCTGCGGCTCGTCTGGCGCACCGACGCAATGCGCTCGCCGGGGCGCAGCCGGCCGGCGGCGATCGCCTGCGCCAGGTCGTGGGCCAGGGCTTCGTAGCGCTTCATGCAGGAGCGGGCAGGCGCCGCGCCGGCGCCATCTGATACGCCGGCAATCGCGGATCGCGCAGACTGTACTGACATCAGCCGGTTCACTGCGGAAATTCCCTGTCCGTGCCATCTGATACGTGGTTTTGATGGAAAACTGATGCTTGAGCCGGCAAGCCTTCTCCGGCACAGTCGCCACGCGAAGAATCGGGGGTTGCCGAGTGGATGCGCCGGGCTGCGTGCGAATGGTTCCGTGGAGCTGCTGCGGCATCTGCCGCCGCTTCGCCGCGGCCGGCGAAGGGGAGCAGGCGCTTGCGCCGGCGGGCACGGCGGTGGCGCTGGCGGCGCTGCTCGGCTTGACGCTGCGGCGGCGTTGCCGAGCCCGCAGTGCGCACGCCCGGCACTTTGGGGCCGCGGCGCGCCGGTCGGAAACGATGAAGCCGCTCGTGCGCCTCTTGCTCGCCTGCCTGCTGGGCGCCGGGCTGCAGGCGGCGGCGCAGGCGGCTGCGCAGGCGGCTGCGGGTGCCGGCATGACGCCGGCGCCCGTCGAGGACACGATGGCCCAGCGCATGCAGGCCTGCGTGATCTGCCACGGCAGGCAAGGGCGGGCCACGCGCGACGGCTACTTCCCGCGCATCGCGGGCAAGCCCGAGGGCTACCTGTTCAACCAGCTGCAAAACTTCAGGGAAGGCCGCCGCCAGAACCGGGCGATGAACCACCTGATGCGGCACATGTCCGACGACTACCTGCACGCCATCGCCGGCTACTTCGCCGCGCTCGACCTGCCCTATCCGCCGGCGCAGGCGCATGGCCTGGCGGCCGACCAGCAGCGCCTGGCGCGAAAGCTCGTGTTCGACGGTGCGCCCGATCGCCGGATTCCGGCCTGCGTGTCCTGCCACGGCGCTGCCATGGCCGGCCGGCTGCCGGCGATGCCCGGGCTGCTGACGCTGCCGGCCGACTACCTGATCGGCCAGCTCGGCGCCTGGCGCACCGGCCAGCGCCACGCGGCCGCGCCCGACTGCATGGCCGAAGTCGCCAAGCGGCTGACGCCGGAAGAGATCGGCGCCGTCGCGCGCTGGCTGTCGGCGCAGACGCTGCCGCTGGGCACGAAGCCCGAGGTCGGCGCCACCCGGCCGCTGCCGATCCGCTGCGGCAGCGGCGAGCCATGAGCCCGCCGGGCCGCCCCAAGGGCGAATACCGCAGGGCGCAGCCCGGAGGTTGCCTGATGAGCCCGCCGGGCCGCCCCAAGGGCGAATACCGCAGGGCGC
>Ga0209310_1002364_pt1 | contig 12202 bp, 15 predicted proteins | sample AD_UKC030_MetaG_FD_184415 | JGI IMG/M metagenome (GOLD analysis project Ga0209310, IMG submission 184415) | Active sludge microbial communities of municipal wastewater-treating anaerobic digesters from USA - AD_UKC030_MetaG (SPAdes) (version 2) | ecosystem: Engineered > Bioreactor > Anaerobic >... | reverse complement strand
GACGGCGCACGAACTCGGCCTCTGCCTGCCCGGCTCGGCGGCGACGGCGCAAATGTTCAACGCCATGGTCGGCTCCGGCATGGGCGAGGAAGACTCGATCGCCGTGCTGAAGCTGCTCGAAAAGCTCTCGGGCCAGGAATGAAGGTCGGCTTCATCGGGCTGGGCGCCATGGGGCGCCCGATGGCGCTGCATGTGCACCAGGCGGGGCACGACCTGCACGCCTGGGCGCGCCGCCCGGAGAGTTCCGCCGGCCTGCCGGCGACGGTGTGCGCGACGCCAGCCGAGCTCGGGCGCCGCTGCGAAGTGGTGTTCACCATCATCACCTCCAGCGCCGACGTCGAGGCCGTCGCCCTCGGCAAGGACGGCCTGATCGAAGGCATGGCGCCCGGCTCGGTGCTGGTCGATTGCTCGACCATCGCCCCCGACGCCGCCCGCCATATCGCCGCCCGGCTCGGCGAAAAAGGCATTCACATGCTCGACGCCCCGGTCTCCGGCGGCGCCCAAGGCGCCATCGACGCCACGCTGGCGATCATGGCCGGCGGCGATGCGGCGGTGCTCGAACGCGTGCGCCCGCTGCTCGCATGCCTCGGCCGGCGCATCGTCCATATCGGTCCCAACGGCGCCGGGCAGGTGGCCAAGGCCTGCAACCAGATGATCATGGTCGCCGCCATCGAGGCCGCCGCCGAGGCCATGCGGCTGGCTGCCGCCTCGGGCGTCGATTGCGCGAAGGTAAAGCAGGCGCTGGCCGGCGGCTCGGCCGCCTCGCGCGTGCTCGACGTGATGGGCGAGCGCATGGTCAGGCGCGATTTCGCGGCCGGCATCGAGGCGCGGTTGCATCACAAGGATTTCGGGCTGGTGCTGGAGGCCGCCCGCAAATCGGGCGTTCCCGTGCCGTTGACCGCAACCGTCGCCCAGCAGCTCAATGCGCTGATGGCGCAGGGCTGGGGCTGGGACGACACGGCCTCGCTGCTGCGCGTGCTCGAACTGGCCTGAGTCGACGCAAGAGGAATCCTGCATGACCAGAACCCTGATCCTCGCACTGCTGCTCTGCGCCGGCACCCCGGCGCCGGCGCTGGCGGACATCCGTCCCGAGCAGGTGCGCTTCGAGAAGGGCAGGAACGGCGTCTCGCTCAAGGGCACGATCAAGGGCGACGAGATTGTCGACTACCGCCTGCGGGCCACGGCGGGCCAGATCCTCGACGTCAACCTGCAGGCCAACAACCGATCGGCCTACTTCAACGTGCTGCCGCCGGGCGATGAAACCGCCCTCTTCGTCGGCTCGGTCTCGGGCAACAGCTTCGTCGGCGCGCTGCCCCGCGACGGCGAATACACCGTGCGCGTCTACCTGATGCGCAATGCCGCCCGGCGCAACGAAAGCGCGAACTACACGGTGAACTTGACGATGGCCAGCAGCAAGGCCGTGTCGGGCACCGCGGCCGCCAATCCACCGGCCATCTACGATGCCTCGGGCAAGATCCAGTGCGCCGCCGGCAAGCCGACCCTCGACCAATGGTGCGACTTCCGCGTCGTCCGCCACCTCGCCACCGGCAGCGCCCAGATCTGGATCGCCCACAGCGGAACGCCGCGCCAGCGAGTCCTGCACTACGCCGGCAAGCGCTTCACGACCGACGACGGCGCCGGCGTCTCGGCCAAACGGCAGGACGACAACTGGCTGGTCAGCGTCGGCGGCCGCGAGTTCTACCTGATCCCCGACGCCCTGATCCACGGCGGCTGACCGGCAGTCAGCCTCAGCCGCGCAGCCAGCCGGCGATCTCGTCCTTGCTCGGGATGCGGCCGGAAGACTTGACCGCCTCGTCGATCACCAGCGCCGGCGTGGTCATGATCGGGTAGGCCATGATCGCATCCATGTCGCGCACGTGCTCGAAGGTCGCGTCGATGCCCAGTTCGCCGACCGCCTCGCGGGTCAGCTGTTCCAGGCGGTTGCACTTGGCGCAGCCGCTGCCCAGTATCTTGATCAGCATCGTTCTCTCCTTGGTTCACGCCCGGGCCAGCCGGGCTCTTTCGATCAGGTGCAGGGCGCCGACCAGCAGCGCCACGAAGCCGAGCACCGCTGCCGCCAGCCCCGTCAGCGGCGCGCCATCCACCCACGCCCCGTAGGTCAGCCCGGCCAGCGTCGAGAACAGGGCGACCAGCCCGACGTAGGTCCATGCCTTCAGCTTGCCGATGATTGCCGCCGTAATCAGGATGCTCTGCAGCGACAGTTCGGGATCGGCCATCAGGTAGGCGATCAGCGGCCCCGGATGCATGCCGAGCGAAAGGAACATCTTCGCAATCGGCACTTCGACCAGGGTCGGGAAATACATGAAGACGCCGAAGACGACACCGGCCAGGTTGGCGAGCACGGTATTGGCGCCGGCCACCGCCTTGATCCATTCGGGCTGGATGAAGATGCGGATGACGCCGACCAGGAAGACGCCGACGATGAGCAGCGGAAAAATCATCTTCACGAAGCGCCAGGTTTCCCATAGCCACTGCTGCACGTCCCAGGCGTCGAAGCGGCGGGCCAGCGGCAACAGCAGCGCGAGCAATGCGGCAACGGCGACGGTTCTTCCGGTCAACGTCAAAAGGAGGCCGTTTTCCGTGGCGCGCACACCGAGCGCGGCGAAGACCAGGGTCAGCGCCGTCAGCCCGAGCGCCACCGGCGTCAGCCGGTTGAAGCCGTTGTCGACCTGCCCGAGCCCGCGCCAGGCCGCAGCGCCGATCAGGCCGAGCAGGACGATCAGCGCCGCCCCCTGCAGGCTCAGGCCCTCGGCGCCGAGCGCTTCGTTGACCGGCACCAGGCGATCGAGCACCGCCTGTGCCGCCACCGCGCCCGGCCAAGGCAATTGGGTGGAGAACAGACTGGCCTGCAGAAAATCCACCTTCAGCGTGCCGGCGATCAGCAGGGCGACCAGGGCACAGAGGAAAACCAGCGTCCGCCGCGAGATACGCTCGCCGGCGGCGAAGGTCGCGCTTTCGGCCAGGCTTGCCACCTCGCCGTCGCGGAAAACGATGGCCATGATCATGCCGATGCCGACCCCGAAGGACAGCGCCAGCACGATGCGCGCAATGGCGAAGTCAGCGCCGAGCGCGACGCCGGTGTACGACAGCGCCAGGATATTGGCGGCCGGCGCGAAGAACAGGAAGGTGATGGCCGGCCCGAGCCCGGCGCCTTTCTTGTAGATGCCGGCAAAGAGCGGCTGGATGGTGCACGAGCATACCGCCAGCAGGCTGCCGGCCCCGGCCGCCGCCGGGTAGGACACCCATTTCGGCGCATCCGGCCCGAGAAAGCGGATGATCGACTGCTGCGGCACCAGCGCCGACAGCGCACCGGCGATGAAGAAGGCCGGCACCAGGCAGAGCAGCACATGCGCCGCCAGGTACGAAGCCAGGCTGGCGAAGCCACTTTGCAGGGCAGACAGGACGAGTTCCACGTGACACTCCCTTCAGGCCACCAAGGCCATATTCTCCTGAATCCGGAGACGAAGAAAGGCGGAAAAGGATGCAGTAAAGCGTGGGGCAACTCAGCCGAAAATCGTCACCTTCAGTTTTTCCAGAAAGCTCAGGCCGGCCCACCAGCGCACGCCGTTCTCGCGAAAGCGCCGGCCTTCGGCGGTCAGCGCCAGCTTGATGGCGCCAAACTGTGTCTTGCCGGCATCGGTGACAAAGCCGGTCTCCATCAGGTAGCGCGCGATTCCCGGCTGGACCTGCTGCCCGCCGAGCGTCCAGCGCGTTCCGTAGCCATCCTCGCTGCCGGTCAGCATCAGGATCTGATCGTAATCGCCCATCAGCCGCAGCACCTTCAGCGTCTCGGCGCGGCTGGGGATCGGGGACGAATTGGACTGGGCCATGATACGGGGAATTATGGCGCTTTTTTGCCCACCGATATAATGTGAGTTCGTTCCTTTCGCCGCGCTTGCGCCGCGCCAACACCAGGGAGACAGCATGCAGGCATTTCAGGACTTCTACCCGGAGAACGTCGCCCACTGCTACGGCTGCGGGCGACTCAACGGGCACGGCCACCAGATCAGGACTTATTGGGAAGGTGACGAGAGCGTCACCCGCTTCCGGCCGCAGCCCTGGCACACGGCCATTCCCGGCTTCGTCTACGGCGGCCTGCTGGCCTCGCTGATCGACTGCCACGGGACCGGCACGGCGGCCGCCGCCATGTACCGGGCCGAGAACCGCCCGATGGACAGCCTGCCGGCCTTCCGCTTCGTCACCGGCTCGCTGCAGGTCAGCTACCTGAAGCCGACGCCGCTCGGCCCGGAACTGGAGATTCGCGGCCGGGTCAAGGAAATCAAGGGGCGCAAGGTGGTGGTCGAGGCGACGGTCTACGCCGACGGCGAGGCCACCGCGCGCGGCGAGGTTGTGGCGCTGCAGATGCCGGAGAGCTTCACCGGCTGACTTGCGAACGCTCGGCCAGCGCGCCGCTCAGTAGCCCGGCCACGGCAGTGGCGGCGCCACCAGGCGCGGGCCGTCATGGCCGGCGACGGCGCCGAAGCGCGGGCTGCCGGATTCCCAGTCGCGCTGCGCCCGGGCAATCCCGTCCTTGCTGAAACCGACGAAATTCCACCACATCAGGATTTCCGCAGCGAAGGGTTCGCCGCCGAGCAGGAGCAGGCGGCTACCCGGCGCCAGTTCCAGTTCGACGACATCCCGCCCGCGGCCGAGGTCGGCCAGTTCTTCGCGGACGAACCGTTCGCCGCCGATCCGCGCCTCGCCATCGAGGACCAGGATGCCGTGCTCGAAGCCCGGCTGCAGCGGGACGACTAGGCGGCTGCTCGCGCTGGCGTGCAGTTCCAGGCCGAGCAGCGGCGAATGCAGGCGAACGGGCGAACGCTGTCCGCCATGCGCGCCGGCCAGCAGCGTCAGCGTGCAGCCGTCCTGCGTCCATCGCGGCAGATCGGGGTAATGCTCGAAGGCCGGCTCGCAGTCGCCGAGCGCCGGCGGCAGGGCGATCCACAGCTGTGCGGCGTGCAGGCGCCTTTCGCCTGCCGGCGACTCCTCGGTATGGACCACGCCGCGACCGGCCGTCATCAGGTTGACCTGCCCCGGGCGGATGACCTGCACGTTGCCGAGGCTGTCGCGATGCAGCACCTCGCCGGCGATCATCCAGGTGAAGGTTTGCAGGCAGGTGTGGGGATGCGCCCCGACGCGCATGCCGCCGCCGGCAGCGAATTCGGCCGGGCCGGCGTGATCGAGGAAGCACCAGGCGCCGATCATGCGCCGCTGCCGGGTCGGCAGCAGGCGGCTGACGGAAATGCCGCCGATGTCGGCCAGGCGCGGGGCGATGCGGGCGATCGCCGTGTCGGATTTGTTGCCGGACTGTTCAGCCATGGTCACACCTCCAGCGGAAAATCTTCGCGGACGGCTCAGGCGCCGGATGTCTCGTCGCTCCCGAGCGGCGGACGCGGCGTGAAGCAGCAGACCGCACCGCTCTCATCGTAGCGGACCCGGCAGGCGCTTTCCAGCTGGTGCCGCAGGCGCTGCCGGGCCCGCTGCACGCGCGACTTGGCGCCGGCCAGCGAAAGACCGAGATGTTCGGCCAGCGCCTGCTGCGAATGACCGTCGATATCACAGAAGGTGATGGCCAGCCGGTCGGCGGCCGAGAGTTCGCTCAACACCCGCGGCAGGCACTGGCTGAGCGCGTCGACCGGCGCCGTTTCGGCAACGGCGGGCGCCGGCAGATCCGGCGGCAGCGCGATTTCGTGGTGCCGGCAGCGCAGGCGGTCGGCCAGCGCATTGCGCGCCACCTGGAAAAACCAGGCGCGCGGCTGGTCGACCGCAGCAAACGCCGGGCCCCGGCGCAGCGCCTTGATGAACACCTCCTGCAGCAGTTCGTCGGCATCCTCGGGGCGCGGGCAGCGATGGCGCAGGTAGCCGCGCAGCTCGCCGGCACAGGTATCCCATGCCGCCAGCAGGCAGCCAGCTGCCGCCGTTTCAGGCGCGCTCATACCAGCCCTTGCTGGCATTGACGACACGCACCACCTGCAGCATCACCGGCACCTCGATCAGCACGCCGACCACCGTCGCCAGCGCCGCGCCCGACTCGAAGCCGAACAGGCTGATCGCCGCCGCCACCGCCAGCTCGAAGAAATTGGAGGCGCCGATCAGCGCCGACGGGCAGGCGATGTTGTGCTTTTCGCCGACGACGCGGTTGAGCCAGTAGGCGAGCGCCGAGTTGAAGAAGACCTGGATCAGGATCGGCACCGCCAGCAGCGCGATGACCAGCGGCTGACTGAGGATGGCTTCGCCCTGGAAAGCGAACAGCAGCACCAGCGTCGCCAGCAGCGCGGTAATCGACCACGGGCCGATCTTAGCCAGCGCCGCGTCGAAGGCAGCCTGGCCGCGGGCCAGCAGCGATTTGCGCCAAGTCTGGGCGAGCGCCACCGGAATGACGATGTAGAGGAAGACCGAGATCAGCAGCGTGTCCCACGGCACGGTGATCGCCGAGAGGCCGAGCAGGAAGGCGACCAGCGGGGCGAAGGCGAAGACCATGATGGCGTCGTTGACCGCCACCTGCGACAGCGTGAACAACGGGTCGCCGTTCGACAGCCGGCTCCAGACGAAGACCATCGCCGTGCACGGGGCGGCGGCGAGCAGGATGAGGCCGGCGATGTAGCTGTCGAGCTGTTCGGCCGGCAGCCAGGGCGCGAACAGCTGGCGGATGAACAGCCAGCCGAGGAAGGCCATCGAGAACGGCTTGACCAGCCAGTTGACGAACAGCGTGACGCCGATGCCGCGCATGTGCTGCCTGACCTCGTGCAGGGCGCCGAAATCGACCTTGACCAGCATCGGGATGATCATCACCCAGATCAGCAGGCCGACCGGCAGATTGACCTGCGCCACCTCCATGCGGCCAATTGCCTGAAAGATGCCCGGCATCGCCTGGCCGAAGACGACACCGGCAACGATGCAGGTGAACACCCAGAGCGACAGGTAGCGCTCGAAGCCGCTCATCGGCGCCGCGACGGCCCGCTTCATCGTCACTTCGCACTGCGCGCTCATGCGTCGGCCTCTACGTGAATGCGGCGCGCCGCGTCGACGGCTGCTGCGGTCGACATCGTTTCGAGGGGCAATTTCAGGAAGGCCGTGATGCGTTTTTCGAGCTGGACATAGGCCGTCTCGAATGCCGCCCGCCTAGCCGCCGGCGGCTCGACGTGCGCCGGGTCGGCAATGCCCCAGTGCGCCGTCGCCGGATGGCCGGGCCAGACCGGGCAGGCCTCGCCGGCGGCGCCAGCGCAGACGGTGAAGATGAAATCGAAGCGCGGCGCGCCGGGTTCGCCGAATTCGTCCCACGACTTGCTGCGCGGCTGGCCCGCGTTCGGCCATGGCACGCCATGCGCCGCCAGCGTTTCCAGCGCCACCGGATTGACCTTGCCGCTCGGCTGGCTGCCGGCGGAAAAGGCGTGGATGCGCCCCTTGCCCAGGTGGTTGAACAGGGCCTCGCCGAGAATCGAGCGGGCCGAATTGCCGGTGCACAGCACCAGGACGTTGAAGGTTTTCATGCGCAGCTTTCCTTGGCACAGGCGTCGACGACCTCGCCGCAACCGAGGCCGCCGCAGCAATCCTCGGTCAGGTAACGCAGCAGTTCGTTCATCGCGCCGTAATTGGTCGAATAGAAGACGAAGCGGCCTTCCTGCCGCGAACTCGCCAGCCCGGCGCCGACCAGTTCCTTGAGATGGAAAGTCAGGCGGCCGTTGGCCTCGATCGCCAGGGCTTCGGCGATGCGGCCTACCGACAGGCCGTCCGCCCCGGCGCGCACCAGCAGGCGAAAGATTTCGAGGCGGGTTGCGTGGGCCAGTGCACCCAGCGCGGTGACGGCAGCTTTCGATTCCATATTTCAATAATCATTGAATTGATTGCCGATCTTAACGGCTTTTTACGTACCCCGGCAAGCGACGAGGTCGACCGGGGCTTGCATGGCAGCTAGAATCCGGCCGATGCTCGATCCGGAAACACCCGGCACGCAGCGCGCCCTGCTCCTCGAAATCGCCGAGCTGAAGCGGCAGCTGGCCGATAAAACCTCCCGCAAGCAACGTTCCCTGCAGCTGGCGATTGCCGCCTCGCTGCTTCTGCACGTGCTCGTCGCCTTGATCCCGCAGCAGAAGCCGAAGGCCGAGCGCGCGGCCACCCGCCTCGAAGCCAGCCTCGCCGCGCCGGCCGTCAAGCCGCAGGAGGCGATACCGGCGCCGCCGATGCCCGCCGAACTGCCGCCCCGCAAGCCACCCCCGGCGAAAGCGCCGGAGCGCCGGCCGGTGCTGGCGGTGAACAAGCCGAAGGGACAGGCCGCCAGCCAGCCGGCGCCGAAGTGGACCGTGGCGCAGAAGGAGGAAATGAACAACTTCCTGCGCGAACTCGAGCGCCAGCCGCAGGCCAGCCCGCGCCCCAACCTCGCCCAGCGCTCGCTGGCGATGGCCCGCGAATTCTCGCGGCAGCAGGCGCGCCAGGAGCAGGAGGGCAGCGAAATCCTCGAACTGCTGCCCAACGCCCAGCCGGTCGATCCGTTCAGCCTGGAAATGTATCTCGATGCGCTGGTCAAGAAACTCAACCGTAGCGCCGGATTCGTGCGCAACGATCCGCGCAGCCACGGGGTGAAGAAGGCGTCGGTGCAGGTAAAACTGAACCCGGACGGAACGCTGAAGAGCTTCCGCATCGTCAATGCCGGCGACCAGCAGGACCAGATCGCCTTCATCAAGTCGGTGGTCGAGCAGGCGGTGCCCTTCGCGCCCTTCCCCGGCGACCTGCGCCGTTCGGCCAGCGCGCTCAACATGGTGATCTGCATCCAGCCGCCCAGCGGCGGTGGCGGCGGCTTCGGCTTTTCGCGCCTGCCCGAGGGCAGCGGCTGCTGAGCGCGGCCGCCTAATCGAGGCGGTTCGAGCGCGTCTCCAGCATCGCTTCGAGCGCCGCCCGCTGTTCCGGCGTCGGGTGGGAAACGGTGAATTCGATGCCCGCCGTGTTGGCCGCGATGAAACGCAGGCGACAGGGAAACTTGAGCTCCTGGAGCGTCCCCATCCGGCGCATCTGGAAGGTCAGGATCGCCGCCGTGCCACTGGTCAGGGCATTTCCGGGGCGGGTCAGCGATTCGTTGGCCTCGAACTCGACGCCCCCGAATGAAATGTTCTTGGTTATGCCGGAAAAATGCCGTCCGGTCGCGGCGATCAGCAGATCGCAGGGGATGCGCGCAATGATGCGCAGGTTCTTGCGGCGTTCGTCCATGCCGCGATTATCGGTGCAAACGCCGCGCCGGCGAAGCTTTCCGGAGAATTCAACGGCCAGCGGCGCGAGCCTGGTCGAGAAAGGCGACGACCTCGGCGAGCGGGCCGTCGATCTCGGCAAAGCCTTCGTGGTCGCCGGGAACCAGCAGCAGGCGCGCCTGCCCGGGGCGGGCGGCGGCGAGGATTTCATGGGCCTCGGCGACCGGCACGGTTTCGTCTTCGGCGCCATGCACCAGCAGCACCGGGCAGGCGACGTCGGCGATCGTCCGCCGCGGGGCGATGTCGTCGAAGCGGTAGCCGATGACATGCTGGACATAGGCCAGAACGTACCAGCCGAACGGCCGGTAGGGGATGCGTTTCCAGCGCAGCCAGCGGCGCATCATGCCGGCCGGGTGAGCGAAGGCAGCCAGGCTGACCACCGCCGCCACTTCGCGCCGCCGCGCGGCGACCAGCAGCGCGGCGCCGGCGCCGACCGAGTGGCCGAGCAGCCCGACCCGCGCCGCGTCGACTTCCGGCCGCGCGCGCAGCCAGTCGAAAGCGTGTTCGAGATCCTCGGCGAAACGCGGCAGCGACGAGAAGGTGTCGCCGTCGCTGGCGCCGTGGTTGCGCGCCGAGAACAGCAGCAGGCCATAGCCGGCGCGGTGCAGGGCGGCGACCAGCGGCAGCATCATCGCCGCGTTGCCGCCCCAGCCGTGGATGACGGCCAGCGCCGGCGCCTGGTCGCCGGCCGGAATCCACCAGCCGCGCAAGATCTTGCCGTTGGCCGTGGGCAACGCGACGGCCTGCCAGGCCACCTCGGACGGCGTCGCGTCGTCGGCGATTCGCGGCGCCCTCAGCCCGCGGCGGATCAGCCAGTTGCCGCCGAGCCAGCCTGCCCCCAAGACACCGAGCAGCACCTTGATCATGGGTGCGGCCTGAAAATTTCGCCGCTGGCGACGCCACGCACGGTCCTGAACAGGGTCAGCGCCCACAGCACGCAGAGCAGCAGCCAGGCGGCGACGCCGACGGCGAAGGTGCTGCCCCAGCCGAGCGCCGCGCTCAGGCGCAGGCTTTCGGCGACGAAGGCGCCGAGCGGAAAGGTGAAGCCCCACCACGACAGCGCGAACGGCAATTGCCCGGCGACACGCGCCGCCAGCGTCAGCAGGCTGGCCATCACCAGCCACCAGACGCCGAAGCCCCAGAAGAGCAGCATCAGCACCGTTGCCGCCTCGCGTGCAGCGGGGAACGGCAGGTGTTCGAGCAGGTTGGTCAGGCTGAGCGGGATGACGCCGAGCGGCGCCAGGTGGATCCAGACGGTCGGCGTCAGGATGCCTTGCGCCGGCTTGTGCAGGTACTTGCGGAACAGGGTGATGCCGAGCAGGCCGACGTACATCATGCTGCCGGCGCCGAGGCCGACCGCGCTGACGGTCAGCGCGATTTCGCGCATGCCTTCGGGCATGTACGGCAGCAGCGGACCGCCGGCCAGCGGCATGACGACGAGGCCGACGGCCGGGATGAACTGTGCCGGCGTCACGTGTTCCAGCGTCACCTGCTCGCCGCGAAACATGAAGAAAAGAACGGCAAAGCTGAAGGCAAAGGTCAGTACCACGCCCAGCCACCACAGCGCCAGCGCGATCGCGACATGCGGCGAGAACAGCAGCCATTGCGCCGCCAGCACCAGCAGGGCAATGGAGAAGGTCGGGTAGAAATTGGCCTGCACCGGGTGCTTGAGCGTCTGCAGCGCGGCCTCGCGGAAGCGCAGCCAGCGGACGAGCCAGGGCGCCGCGAGCAGGACGAACAGGGCGCTGTTGAACCAGTGCAGCGCCAGCGCCGGCAAGGCCAGCAGCGGCCAGCGCAGGGCCAGCGTGTGCGTGGTCAGCGCCAGGACGCCGGTACCCATGACGGCGGCAAACCAGCCGGGGGCGAAGCTGCGCGCGATTTCGGAAAATTTCGGGTAGGGCATCCTGGCGCCTTCCGCAAATCGGAATTTGCTTATTTTACCCGGTCGACCGCAACCGGCGCCGGCATCTGCGGGAATTCCGGCACGGCCTTCGGCGCTATACTGAAACGATGACAACCAACAAGCGCACGGCTTCCCGCCGGCCCCGGCGCGATGGCTGAAACCGTCGTCCTGCTCGCCGCCGTCACCGTCGTCATCGTCCTGCTGTTCGACTACACCAACGGCTTCCACGATGCCGCCAACATCGTCGCCACGGTGATCGCCTCGCGCGCCATGACGCCGGCGCAGGCGGTAGTGATCGTCGGCGTCTTCGAGTTTCTCGGCCCGCTGCTCGGCGGCACCGCCGTCGCCAACACCATCGGCAAATTCGTCGCCCTCGACGGCGTGGCGCCGGTGCTGTCGCTGACCATCCTGCTGTGCGGGCTGATCGGCGCCATCGTCTGGAATCTCGGCACCTGGTATTTCGGCATTCCGTCGTCGTCGTCGCATGCGCTGGTCGGCGGCCTGATCGGCGCCGTCACCGTCTCGGTCGGCAGCGATCACGTCGTCTGGGGTTTCGGCGAACTGCTGCAGGGGCACGTCACCGGGATCGTCAAGGTGCTGGCCGCGCTGCTGCTGTCGCCGCTGCTCGGCTTCTGGCTCGGCTTCCTGATGCACCGGCTGCTGACCGGCCTGCTGGTCGCCGCGAACCCGGCCGCCAATTCGCGGTTGCGCGCTGCCCAGTTCGTCACCGCCGCCGGCCTCGCCTTTTCGCACGGCGCCAACGACGCCCAGAAAAGCATGGGCATCCTGACCCTGGTGCTGCTGCTCGGCGGCTTCATCCCGAGTTTCGAGGTGCCGTTCTGGGTCATGCTCGCCTGCGCTTCGGCGATCACCCTCGGCATCATGTCCGGCGGCTGGCGCATCGTCCGCACGCTCGGCTTCGCCATCTACCGCGTGCGGCCGATCCACGCCCTCGGCTCGCAGCTGACCTCGGCTGCCGTGATCCTCGCCGCCTCGGTCGGTGGCGCGCCGGTGTCGACGACGCACGTGGTCGCCACCT
>Ga0209310_1002359_pt1 | contig 12214 bp, 12 predicted proteins | sample AD_UKC030_MetaG_FD_184415 | JGI IMG/M metagenome (GOLD analysis project Ga0209310, IMG submission 184415) | Active sludge microbial communities of municipal wastewater-treating anaerobic digesters from USA - AD_UKC030_MetaG (SPAdes) (version 2) | ecosystem: Engineered > Bioreactor > Anaerobic >... | reverse complement strand
TGGTCACGTCGAACTTCCATTCGGCGACCATGGCCTGCATCCAGGCCAGATCCTTTTCGGCGGTGCCGGCGTTGACGACGATGCGGAAGCGTGTGTCGGTAAGGAAATAGATGATCAGGTCGTCGATGACGCCGCCAGCCTCGTTAAGCATGGCGGCGTAGAGCGCCTTGCCGGAAATGGTCAGTTTGGCGACATCGTTGGCGACCAGGCGGGAGAGGAAGGGGCGGCAATCGGGGCCGACGACATCGACCGGACACATGTGCGAAACGTCGAACATGCCGCAGTCGTTGCGTACCGCGTGGTGCTCCTCGATTTGCGAACCGTAATTGACCGGCATGTCCCAGCCGCCAAAATCGACCATCCGGGCATTCATCGCACGGTGTGCGGCGTTTAGAACCGTTTTCTTCAGCATATCAATCCTTTACAGACGCGTATTAACGCCAGTTCTAGAAACGGAAAAGGGGTGAAACGAAACAGCGAGACTTTCGTTTCACCCCTCTGTCCTCGATACCTGAGAGATTTGCCCCATCGGTGGGCGTCGACCGCGCCCCGAAGGTAGCGCCCTTGGGGTACAACAGTCTTCACCACTCTCCAGAGTTTCAGGAGCCAAGCTCCTGATTCTGCGGTCCTTTTGCCTGAGCGTTTTCGGGTGGATTTGCGCCTTCGGCGGCAGCTTGCGCTGCGCTCTCCCACAGAACAGAAGCACTATATCGGGATGGCAACATCTAATCAACCTGCTGCACCGCACAAGGGAAGCGGGGCGCCAGCGGCCTTCATGTTAAACTCTTCGTTTATTCAGCATTTGCAAGCCGTGACCCCAGCCAATTTCGATTTTCATTGCCATTCAGCCGTTTCCGACGGCTTGCTGCCGCCGCAAGAGGTTGCGCGGCGGGCAGCAGCCAATGGCGTGGATCTCTGGGCGTTGACCGATCATGACGATCTGGGCGGCCTCGATGTCGCCAGGGAAACGGCCGAGGAAGCCGGCATGAATTTCGTGACCGGCGTCGAGATTTCCATCGAATGGAAGGGTGTGCCGATTCATATCGTCGGCCTCGGCTTCGATGCGACGCATTCGGTCCTGTCCGGCGGCCTGGATGAGTTGCGTGTCGGGCGCATCGAGCGGGCGAAGCGGATGGGCGATGCGCTGGCGGCCATCGGCATTCCCGGGGTCTATGAAGGCGCGCTGTGTTTCGTTACCAATCCCGGACTGATTTCGCGGGCGCATTTTGGCCGCTATCTGGTGTCGATCGGCATCGCGCGCGACATGGCCGGGGTTTTCCAGCATTATCTGACGCCGGGCAAGCCCGGTTACGTCGATCACCGCTGGGCAACGCTGCAGGACGCCATCGGCTGGATCACTGCGGCCGGCGGCGTGGCGGTGGTGGCGCATCCCGGGCGCTACAAGATGTCGGGCGCCCAGACGCGGCAATTCCTCGACGATTTCAAGGATCTGGGCGGGCAGGGTATCGAGGTCACCTGCGGCAGTCATTCGCCCGATCACGTCATGCATTTTGCCCGCTTGGCCCGCCACTACGCTTTTCATGCCTCGCGCGGCTCCGATTTTCACGGGCCGGAAGAGAGCTACGTCGACCTCGGCAAGTTGCCGCAACTGCCGGAAGACCTCAAGCCGGTCTGGCGTCTGATCCGTTAATCCATGGCACGTGTCGTAAACATCCACCCCGATTCGCCGCAACAGCGCCTGCTGGCACAGGCGGCGGAATTCATCCGCGACGGCGGCATTGTCGCGTTGCCGACCGACTCGTGCTACGCGCTCGGCTGCCATCTTGGCGACAAGGAGGCGATGGACCGCATTCGCCTGATCCGCCAGATGGACGAGCGCCACCACCTCACGCTGATGGTCCGCGACCTCTCGGAAATCGCCCATTTCGCCCGCGTCGACAATGCCCAGTACCGGCTGCTCAAGGCGACGACGCCGGGCAGCTATACTTTCATTCTCGAGGGCACCAAGGAATTGCCGCGCCGGGTGCTGCATCCCAAGCGCAAAACCATCGGCCTGCGCGTACCGAGCCACCCGGTGGCGCTGGCCCTGCTCGAGGAGCTCAACGAACCCTTGCTGACGACAACCCTGCAGTTGCCGGGTGACGAAGAGCCGCTCACCGAGGGTTGGGAAATCCAGGATCGCCTGGAGGATCAGATCGAACTGATTCTCGACGCCGGGCGTTGCGGCATCGAGCCGACCACCATCATTGACCTGACCGGTTCTTCACCCGAGCTGATTCGCGCCGGTCGCGGTTCGCTGGCGCCGTTCGGGCTGGATTGACATGGATATCAACGCGCTGATCCAGACCATCGCTGTCGCCGCGCTGCCGGTAATTTTCGCGATCACCCTGCACGAAGCCGCGCATGGCTATGCGGCGCGGCATTTCGGCGACCCCACCGCCTGGCAACTCGGGCGCATCAGCCTCAATCCGCTGCGCCACATCGATCCGGTCGGCACCATCCTGATCCCGGCCGCCATCCTGCTGTTTTCCGGTGGCAGTTTCCTGTTCGGCTACGCCAAGCCGGTGCCGGTCGATTTCAGTCGCCTGCGCAACCCGAAGCGGGACATGTTCTGGGTCGCCGCCGCTGGCCCCGGCGCCAACCTGTTCATGGCCTTCTGCTGGGCGGCTCTGCTCAAGCTGGCGTGGGTCTTGCCGGGCAATGATTTCACGTTGCCGCTTTCCGAGATGAGCAAGATAGGCATCATTGTCAATAGCGTGCTGATGGTGCTCAACTTGCTGCCGCTGCCGCCGCTCGACGGCGGGCGCATCGCCGTCAGCCTGCTGCCGCACCGGCTGGCCTGGAAATTCGCGCAGATCGAGCGCTGGGGCTTCCCGATTTTGCTGCTCCTGCTCTTCACCGGTATCCTCGGCGCCGTCATGAACCCGCTGGTCATGCTTGTCGCACGGGGCATCGAATCCATTTTCGGACTTTACTGACAAACCATGTACGCAGAACGTGTCCTTTCCGGCATGCGCCCCACCGGGTCGCTCCATCTCGGCCATTACCACGGGGTGCTCAAGAACTGGGTTCGCCTCCAGCATGAGCATCCCTGCCTGTTCTTCGTCGCCGACTGGCACGCGCTGACGACGCAATACGACAATCCGCAAGGGATCGAACAGGCGACCTGGGATATGGTCATCGACTGGCTGGCCGCCGGGGTCGACCCCAACCAGGCGACCCTGTTCATCCAGTCGCGCGTCCCCGAACACGCCGAATTGCACCTGCTGCTGTCGATGATGACCCCGCTGGGCTGGCTCGAGCGCGTGCCGACCTACAAGGACCAGCAGGAAAAGCTCGAAAGCAAGGATCTGTCGACGTACGGCTTCCTCGGTTATCCGTTGTTGCAGGCCGCCGACATCCTGATCTACCGCGCCGACAAGGTGCCGGTCGGCGAGGATCAGGTGCCGCATATCGAGTTTTCGCGCGAGATCGCCCGCCGCTTCAATCATCTGTATGGCCGCGAGCCGGGGTTCGAGGACAAGGCGCGCGAAGCGGTCAAGAAACTTGGCGGCAAGAAGGCGCGCCTCTACGAGGAACTGCGCACCCGCTTCCAGCAGGAAGGCGACAAGGAGGCCATCGAGCAGGCCAAGGCCGTCCTCGACGAGGTTCAGCATCTGTCGGTCGCCGACCGCGAGCGGCTGTTCGGCTATCTGGAAGGCACCGGCAAGATGATCCTTGCCGAGCCGGGCGCGCTGCTGACCGAAGCCTCCAGAATGCCGGGCCTCGACGGGCAGAAGATGTCCAAGTCCTACCACAACACGATTACCCTGCGCGAATCCGAGGAGTCGGTGAGCAAGAAGGTGCGCAGCATGCCGACCGATCCGGCCCGCGTGCGGCGCAACGACCCGGGCGAGCCGGCCAAGTGCCCGGTCTGGCAACTGCACCAGGTCTATTCCGACGACGCCTGCAAGGAGTGGGTGCAGCAAGGCTGTCGTAGCGCCGGCATCGGCTGCATCGAGTGCAAGCAGCCGGTGATCGATGGCATCCTGCGCGAGCAGGCGCCGATGCGTGAACGGGCGCAGATCTATCTGGACGACCCGATGCTGGTCAAGAACATCATTGCCGACGGCTGCGAGAAAGCCCGCGAACTGGCCCGCGAAACCATGCGCGACGTGCGCGAATCGATGGGCCTGGAATACCACTGATGTTCGGTTACGACTGGGAAACGCTGATCTGGATCGCCATCGGCTTCGGCGGCCAGGGCCTGTTCATGATGCGTTTCGTCGTCCAGTGGTGGTCGAGCGAGAAAGCACGGCAGGTCGTCGTGCCGGTCGCTTTCTGGTATTTCAGCATTCTCGGCGGTCTGGTGCTGACGGTCTATGCCATCCATCGCAACGACCCGGTGTTCATCTTCGGGCAGGGACTTGGCCTGATCATCTACTTCCGCAACCTGCACCTGCATTACAAGGGCAAGGGCCGCGCGGCCGCTTCCTGACATGAACGCTGCACCCCAAGAGTGCTTCCTTCGGGCCGCGGTCGACGCACCCCAGGGGCTGCTTTTCGAGCCGGTCGCCCGCATCTACGGCGAGGCGCTGGAGCATCTGCCGCAGGATCTCTATATTCCGCCCGATGCGCTGGCGATCATGCTCGATGCCTTCGAGGGGCCGCTCGACCTGCTGCTCTACCTGATCCGCAAGGCCAACGTCGATATCCTCGACATCCCGATGGCGCCGCTGACCCGCCAGTATCTCGACTACATCGAGAGCATGCGCGCCAGCAATCTCGAACTTGCCGCCGACTACCTGGTGATGGCCGCGATGCTGATCGAGATCAAGTCGCGCATGCTGCTGCCGCGCCCGAAAGCCGGTGCCGGCGAGGAGGCCGAGGATCCGCGCGCGGAACTGGTGCGCCGGCTGATGGAATACGAGCAGATGAAGCTCGCCGGCCAGAACCTGAATGAACTGCCGCAGGCCGAGCGCGAATTTTTCTGGGTCGAGACGCTGGTCGAGAAGTCGCTCCACGTGCGCCTGCCGGAAGTTTCGGTCGACGATCTGAAGGAGGCCTGGATGGCCGTGGTGCGTCAGGCCGGATTGAACAGGCACCACAAGATCGGCCGCGAGGAACTGTCGGTGCGCGAGCATATGGGTATCATCCTGCGCCTGTTGCGGGAGCGCGGCGGCTTCGTCCGCTTCGAAACGATGTTCGACCCGCAGATGGGCGTTCCGGGGCTGGTCGTCCATTTTCTGGCGATGCTCGAGTTGGCCCGCGAGAAGCTGGTCGAATTTACACAATCCGAGGCGTTTCAGCCCATTTACGTGAGAGTGCAGCAAGGTGGAAGCGAGCCTGGTCAAGAAAGTGCTTGAAGCGGCCTTGCTCGCCGCGCGCGAGCCGATGACGCCGCTCGAACTGCGCAAGATGTTCGACGAGGAACTGGCGCCCGACATCCTGCGCAAGCTGCTCGACGAGTTGCGCGAGGAATGGGCAGAGCGGCCGGTCGAGTTGATCCAGCTGGCCTCGGGCTGGCGTTTCCGGACGCGCGCCGAATACCTGCCTTACCTTGAACGCCTGAACCCCGAAAAACCGCCGCGCTATTCGCGGGCAATGCTCGAAACGCTGGCCATCATTGCCTATCGACAGCCGGTCACGCGTGGCGATATCGAGGAAATTCGCGGTGTCGTGGTCAATGCCAACGTGATAAAAACGCTGGAAGAGCGTGGCTGGATCGACGTCGTCGGTCACCGCGACACGCCGGGTCGACCGGCGCTGTTTGCCACGACCAAGAAATTTCTCGATGATCTGGGCCTGCGTAGCGTCAGCGAACTGCCGCCGCTCGAACAGATCAGCCAGACACTGGAGCTGGGACAATGAAAACCAAACGCACACCATTCCGTCAGTCGAAGGCGACAGCTTCCGAAAATCGGGCCGAAAAGCCGGTCGACCGCAACATTGAAGCGCCGCGTGCTCGCGGACCGCGCCGCGAGGCGCCCTCTGCCCAAGTGGCGGCAAAGGACGCAACACCGCGCCGCAAGCCGGCGCCGAATACCGGCGGTCGCGCGAATCGCGGCAGCATCGCCCGTGATGGCCGGCCGCTCGCCGAGGCCAAGCCGGAGCGCCTGCAGAAGGTGCTGGCCCAGGCCGGCATCGGCTCGCGGCGTGAAATGGAGGAATGGATTGCCGCCGGTCGCATCAGCGTCAACGGGATGGCCGCACATCTCGGGCAGAGCGTGGTGCCGACCGACAAGATCAAGATCGGCGGCCGCTTGGTGAATGTGCGCTTCACGACGACCAGAACGCCGCGCGTGGTGATGTACCACAAGCCGGAAGGCGAAATCGTCTCGCGCGACGACCCGGAGGGGCGGCCCTCGGTCTTCAACGCCTTGCCGCGTATCCGCGGCGGGCGCTGGATTGCCGTCGGGCGGCTCGATTTCAACACCTCTGGCCTCTTGTTGTTCACCACCTCGGGCGAACTCGCCAACAAGCTGACGCACCCGAGCTCGGAACTGGTGCGGGATTACGCCGTACGCGTGCTCGGCGAACTGACGCTGGAAGCGCAGCAGCAGTTGTTGAGCGGCATCGAACTCGAAGACGGCCCGGCCAGCTTTGCCAGCCTGGCGGATGCCGGTGGCGAAGGGGCCAATCACTGGTATCGCGTGACGCTGTTCGAAGGCCGCAACCGCGAGGTGCGCCGCATGATCGAAGCGGTGGGGTGCACCGTCAGCCGTCTGATCCGGGTTCGTTACGGGCCATTCAGCCTGCCGCCGCAGTTGAAACGGGGCCGGGTTCATGAATTGGACGAGGCTGAAGTCAAGGCCTTGATGCGCGAACTGGAAAAAATGATAAAACCGGCGGAGATCCCTCAGGAAGGTGCATAAAGTCCGCCAGATTCATTTACCGGGGGGAATAAACTCGTTATAATTCACGGGTTTGTTCCTCTCGTCGTTTCTGGCGAGGCATCTTTTTCGTGAGATGGGCGTTTCGCCCATTTTTTATTTGTGGCCATGGATTTAAACACGCTGCTTGAAACGACCGTTGTCGGTCTCGGTTATGAACTCGTCGATGTCGAGATGTCGCCGCGCGGCCGGACCATTCGCGTCTTCATCGATGCGCCGGGGAGCGGGCGCGTGATCGACGTCGAGGACTGCGCCCGGGTGTCCAACCAGCTGTCGCGTGTTTTCGAGGTCGAAAACGTCGATTACGACCGTCTCGAAATCTCCTCGCCGGGCCTCGACCGGGTCGTCAAGAAGCTTGCCGATTTCGAGCGCTTCGCCGGCCAGGATATCCAGATCAAGCTGCGCATTCCGCAGGCAGGCCGCCGCAATTTCCAGGGCGAACTGCTGGGCTGCAAGGATGGCAAGGTCGGTCTGCGCCTTGAAAAGGATGATGTGGAACTCGAATTCAATAATATCGAAAAGGCACGTCTGGTGCCGCGATTCGACTGAAGTCCAGGAGGTTTTAGCCCATGAGCCGTGAAATGTTGCTGCTGGTCGATGCACTGGCCCGCGAAAAGAACGTCAGCAAGGACATCGTCTTTGGCGCCCTCGAACTGGCGCTCGCCTCGGCGACCAAGAAGCGTATCCATGACGAGGCCGACGTGCGTGTCTCCGTCGATCGCGAATCGGGCGAATTCGAGACCTTCCGTCGTTGGCAAGTCGTGCCGGACAACGAGTATGTCAACGAATTCCTTGAAGTGCCGCTCTCCGAGGCGCAGAAGGATGATCCGGAGGTCGAGCCGGGCGACTCGCTCGAGGAGCCGCTGGAGCCGATCGATTTCGGCCGCATCGGCGCCCAGGCGGCCAAGCAGGTGATCCTGCAGAAGATCCGCGATGCCGAGCGCGAGCAGATCCTCGCCGATTTCCTCGAGCGCAAGGAACATGTCGTCTATGGCACGATCAAGCGCATGGAGCGCGGCAACGCCATCGTCGAAGCCGGCAAGATCGAGGCCATGCTGCCGCGCGACCAGATGATCCCCAAGGAGAACCTGCGCGTCGGCGACCGGGTTCGCGCCTACCTGCTGCGCATCGACCGCAATGCGCGCGGCCCGCAGATCATCCTGTCGCGCACGGCGCCGGAGTTCATCATCCGCCTGTTCGACATGGAAGTGCCGGAGATCGAGGATGGCCTGATGGAACTCAAGGCCTGTGCCCGGGATCCTGGCCTGCGTGCCAAGATTGCCGTCAAGTCCAACGATCCGCGCGTCGATCCGATCGGCACCTGCGTCGGCCTGCGCGGTTCGCGGGTAACCGCCGTGCGCAACGAGATCGGCGGCGAGAACATCGACATCGTGCTGTGGTCGGCCGACCCGGCGCAGTTCGTGATCGGCGCGCTGGCGCCGGCCGAGGTCTCGTCCATCGTGGTCGACGAGGAAAAGCACTCGATGGACGTCGTGGTCGATGAGGACAACCTGGCCATCGCCATCGGGCGCAATGGTCAGAACGTTCGCCTGGCGTCCGAACTGACCGGGTGGACCATCAACCTGATGACCCAGGACGAGTCGGCCAAGCGCTCCGAAGCCGAGTACGCGGTAACCCGCGTTACCTTCATGGAAAAGCTGGATATCGATGAAGAACTCGCCGACCTGCTGATCGAGGAGGGCTTCTCGTCGCTGGAGGAAGTCGCTTACGTTCCGCTGGCTGAAATGCTGGAAATCGAGGGGCTGGACGAGGAAATCGTCAACGAGCTGAGGAACCGGGCGCGCAACGTGCTGCTGACCGAAGCCATCGTGACCGAGGAGCAACTCGAAGGCGTCGCCGACGATCTGCTCAATCTGGAAGGTATGACCCGGGAATTGGCGGCAAAGCTGGCCGCCGGCAGCATCAAGACCCGCGAGGATCTCGCCGAACTGGCAGTGGATGAACTCGTGGAATTGACCGGCATCGATGAAGAGCGTGCCAAGGAACTCATTCTGAAGGCACGTGCTCACTGGTTCGAGTGAGCGGGAGGGTAGCAAGTATGACCGCAACAACTGTTTCGCAATTCGCCGTCGAACTCAAGATGCCGGAGGCGGCCCTGCTTGAGCAATTGGACAAGGCCGGTGTCGGCAAGCAGGGAACCGCCGATCAGCTTACCGATCAGGACAAGGCCAAGCTGCTCGAATACCTGCGCCGGGCGCATGGTGACGAGTCGAAGACCAAGATCACGCTGACCCGCAAGCAGACGTCGGAAATCAAGGCGACCGACTCTCATGGCCGTGCCCGGACCGTTCAGGTCGAGGTGCGCAAGAAGCGTGTTCTGGTCAAGCGGGAAACCGGCGATCACCCCCCTGAAGCAGTCGCGGAGGTTGTCGAGGCGCCAGTCGAACTTCCCGTCGCTGCGCCGGTGGTCGAACCGGTAATCGAGCCTGTAGTCGAACCGGCGATCGAGCAAGTCGCTGAACCTGTCGAGTCAGTGGTCGAAGCGCCGGTTGTCGCGGAGGTGGCGCCGGAAGTCACGCCGGCGCGCCGCGTGGTTACGCGTGCCTCGGTTATCGGCAAGGAGGAGCTGAAGTCCCGCGAGGACCAGGAACGTCGCCAAAGCCAGTTGCGCCAGATTCAGGAGCAGGAACTCAAGGAAAAGCAGGCGCGCGAAGCCGAACTGGTGCGCATGCGCCAGCAGGCCGAGTTGGCTGCCGAAGCGGCCAAGGTCGCCGAGCAGGCCAGGCAGCAGGCTGCAGCCCAGGCCAAGACACAGGAAGCGCCCGGCGAGAAGGGGACGCTGCACAAGCGGCCGGATGCGCCGGGTAAGGATGCCAAGAAGAGTGGCAGCGGTCGTCCTGACGACAGCCGGAAGAAGCCGGGTATCAAGACGCGCTCGGCCGACCCGGGCAGTTCGTGGAAGAGCGGGCGTGGCGGACACAAGAAGCATGGTCATGCCGCCGACGACGGCCAGGGCAGCTTCCAGGCGCCGACCGAAATCATCGTCCGCGAGATTCACATCCCCGAGACCATTTCGGTGTCCGATCTGGCGCACAAGATGGCTGTCAAGGCGATCGAAGTCATCAAGATCATGATGAAAATGGGGTCGATGGTCACCATCAACCAGGTGCTGGATCAGGAAACGGCCATGATCGTGGTCGAGGAAATGGGCCACAAGGCGTTTGCCGCCAAGCTGGACGATCCGGATGCCTTCCTCGAGATTTCTGCCGAGCACAAGGATGTGCCGCTGGAGCCGCGCGCCCCGGTGGTCACTGTCATGGGGCACGTCGACCACGGCAAGACCTCGCTACTCGACTTCATCCGCCGCGCCAAGGTGGCGGCCGGCGAAGCCGGCGGCATTACCCAGCATATCGGCGCCTACCACGTCGAAACCGATCGTGGCATGGTTACCTTCCTCGACACCCCGGGCCACGAGGCGTTTACCGCCATGCGTGCCCGTGGTGCCAGGGCGACCGACATCGTTATTCTGGTGGTGGCGGCCGACGACGGCGTGATGCCGCAGACCAAGGAAGCAATTCACCACGCCAAGGCGGCCGGTGTGCCGCTGGTCGTGGCGATCAACAAGATGGACAAGCCGGATGCCAACCCGGACCGCGTCAAGCAGGAGCTGGTGGCCGAGGGTGTCATTCCCGAAGAGTACGGCGGCGATTCGCCTTTCGTGCCGGTGTCAGCGAAGAAGGGTACCGGCATCGACGAACTGCTCGAGCAGGTGCTTTTGCAGGCCGAAGTGCTCGAACTCAAGGCGCAGAAGGATGCGCCGGCCAAGGGCCTGATCATCGAGGCGCGCCTCGACAAGGGCCGCGGTGCCGTGGCGACCATGCTGGTGCTGTCCGGCACCTTGAAGCGCGGCGATATCGTGCTGGCCGGTCAGGTTTCCGGGCGCGTACGCGCCATGCTCGATGAGAACGGCAAGCCGATCAACGAAGCGGGGCCGTCGATTCCGGTAGAAATCCTTGGCCTGTCGGACGTTCCGGCGGCCGGCGAGGAAGCCATCGTCCTCGCCGATGAAAAGAAGGCGCGCGAGATCGCGCTCTTCCGCCAGGGCAAGTTCCGCGACGTCAAGCTGGCCAAGCAGCAGGCGGCCAAGCTGGAGAACATGTTCCAGCAAATGGAAGAGGGCGAGGTCAAAACCTTGCCGCTGATCGTCAAGGCCGACGTGCAGGGTTCGCAGGAAGCGCTGGTGCAGACGCTGGCCAAGCTGTCGAACGAGGAAGTTCGCGTCCAGATCATCCATGGCGCAGTGGGCGGCATCAGCGAATCCGACGTCAATCTGGCGCAGGCGTCCGGTGCGGTCATCATCGGCTTCAATACCCGCGCCGATGCCAACTCGCGCAAGCTGGCCGAGACTTTCGGCGTCGATATCCGCTATTACAATGTGATCTATGACGCGGTCGACGAGGTCAAGTCGGCACTTTCCGGCATGCTGTCGCCCGAGAAGCGCGAACAGATCACCGGTCTGGTCGAAATTCGCCAGGTCTTCCACGTTTCCAAGGTCGGTGCGATTGCCGGCTGTTATGTGCTGGAAGGTGTCGTCAAGCGCAATTCCCGCGTTCGCCTGCTACGCAACAACGTCGTGCAGTGGGATGGCGAACTCGATTCGCTCAAGCGCTTCAAGGACGATGTCAAGGAAGTTCGCAGCAACTTCGAATGCGGTCTGTCGCTCAAGAATAACAATGATATTCAGGAAGGCGATCACCTCGAAGTGTACGAAATCCAGGAAGTCGCGCGTTCGCTGTAATGAAGAAGAAGGGTTTTCAGCGCAGCGATCGGGTCGCGGAGCAGGTACGCCGCGACCTCGCCGACCTGATACGAAGCGAATTGAAGGATCCGCGGGTCGGCATGATCAGCCTGACGGCGGTTGAACTGACCCCGGACTACGCCCATGCCAAGGTCTACTTCGCGACGCTGGATGCCGAGCATCTCGACGAAATCGAGCGCGGCCTCAAGCGCGCGGCGGGTTTCCTGCGCCGCGAGCTGGGGCGACGGATTCACATCCACACCTTGCCGGAACTGCATTTCGTCTACGACAATTCGATCGAGCGCGGCGCCAGCCTCTCGCTGCTGATCAATCAGGCCAATGCCCTGAGCGACCAGACGCCTGAAGAATAAGCCACCCATGCCAGGCAAAAGGATCTGGAAACAGGTCGATGGCGTTCTACTGCTCGACAAGCCGCTCGGGCTGACTTCCAATGACGCGTTGCAGAAGGCGCGCCGGCTTTTCTCGGCCGCCAAGGGCGGGCATACCGGCACTCTGGATCCGTTGGCGACCGGCTTGTTGCCGCTGTGCTTCGGTGAAGCGACCAAGTTCTCCGCCGATCTGCTCGACGCCGACAAGACCTACGAAGCCGTACTCAAACTCG
>Ga0209310_1002354_pt1 | contig 12226 bp, 11 predicted proteins | sample AD_UKC030_MetaG_FD_184415 | JGI IMG/M metagenome (GOLD analysis project Ga0209310, IMG submission 184415) | Active sludge microbial communities of municipal wastewater-treating anaerobic digesters from USA - AD_UKC030_MetaG (SPAdes) (version 2) | ecosystem: Engineered > Bioreactor > Anaerobic >... | reverse complement strand
AGGATGGTCTTGGTGTCGAACAGCAGGCGGCCGATCAGCGTGCTCTTGCCGTCATCGACGCTGCCGCAGGTGAGAAAGCGCAGCAGGCCGTGATCTTCAACGTGGGCGGTCATCAGAAGTAACCCTCTTTCTTGCGTTGTTCCATGGAGGCTTCGCTGGTCTGGTCGTCCAGACGCGTCGCGCCGCGCTCGGTGATGGTGGTGGTGGCGGTTTCGAGCACGATTTTCTCGACATTGTCAGCATCGGACTCGACCGGTGCGGTACAGGAGATGTCGCCCACCGTGCGGAAGCGCACCAGCTTGTCGATGATCTGTTCGCCGGCTTTCGGCAGGTTGGTCAGTTCGCCGGAAACGAGCGGCACATTGACCGGGACGATCGCACCCTGGCGGATGACCACCGGGCGGGTGTGGGCGAAGTAGATCGAGGGCAGTTCGAGGCCTTCGCGCTCGATGTATTGCCAGACATCCATTTCCGTCCAGTTCGAGATCGGGAAGGCGCGGATGTTCTCGCCCTTGTGGCTGCGGGCGTTGTACAGGCTCCACAGTTCCGGGCGCTGGTTCTTCGGGTCCCACTGGCCGAATTCGTCGCGGAAGCTGAAGATCCGTTCCTTGGCACGGGCCTTTTCCTCATCACGGCGCGCACCGCCGATGCAAGCGTCGAAGCCGAATTCCTCGATGGCTTCGAGCAGGGTCACCGACTGGTGCTTGTTGCGCGATTCGCCTTCGTGTTTCAGGACGACGGTGCCGCGCTTCATCGAATCTTCGACCGAACGCACGATCAGCCGTTCGCCCAGCTCGGCTGCGCGCTTGTCGCGGAATTCAACGACTTCCTTGTAGTTGTGGCCGGTGTCGATGTGCATCAGCGGGAAGGGGAACTTGCCCGGGCGGAAGGCCTTTTCGGCGATGCGCAGCATGCAGATCGAGTCCTTGCCGCCGGAGAACAGCAGCACCGGGTTGGCGCACTGGCCGGCTACTTCGCGCATGATGTGGATGGCCTCGGCTTCGAGCCAGTCGAGGTGGGAAAGGGTATTGCGTTGAGTCATTGCAGGGCGATCCGCAGGGATTGTCGAATAGGCGCAATTGTAGCAAGGGCTTAATATTCGTTTAAGAACGAGTGCGCATCTTGTTATTTCGTTTCGCTATAAAAGGCGGCACAATATTGCCTCCATCCCCGCTATCCGATATTCGAACCACACAAAGGCTGATCGATGATGAAACTGCTTGCAAGTACCGCCGCCCTGTTGCTTTCGCTAACCTTCCAGGCGTATGCCGCTGACGCCAAGGAAGAAAAGACCGTTTCCGGCATCGGCATCACCATGCTCAAGGAAGGCACCGGTGCCAACCCGAAAGCGAGCGACACGGTGAAGGTGCACTATCGCGGCACGCTGGAAAACGGCCAGGAGTTCGACAGCTCCCACAAACGCGGCCAGCCGGCGACCTTCCCGCTCAGCCGCGTGATCCCGTGCTGGACGGAAGGCGTGCAGAAGATCAAGGTCGGCGGCAAGGCCAGGCTGGTCTGCCCGCCCAACCTGGCTTACGGCAGTCGCGAGATTCCCGGCATCCCGGCCAATTCGACGCTGATCTTCGAAGTCGAGTTGCTCGACATCGTCCGCTGACCGGCGGCTTTGCCAGGCGGCCCGGATCGCGTGCGGCGCCGATTCGGGCATTTCATTGTGCTTTGAAATTTGCCTGTTTTTGGCGGTCGACCGCAACAGGCACCCGTCTGCCCCGAATCGCCATCATTTGACCGGCCGTTGAACCGGGAACGCGCCGGATGGCTACGGATGCGTTATGCTTTGCGAATTCCGGATCGCGTTGTCCGTTATGTCGCCGCTATCGCCCCCGATCACCAGTGAAAGCTACTTCCGCACGCTGTTCGAAGCCAGCGGCGAAGCTTTTTTCGTGGTCAGCGAGCAGGGGCAGGCTATCGATTGCAATAATGCAGTTCTCAGCCTGCATGGCTGTCAACGCAGCGACATGCTGGGAACCACGCCGCTGGACTGGTCGCCCGAGTTCCAGCCCAACGGTCGGCGCAGCGACGAGTGGGCGGTCGAGATATTGTCCAGGGCGGCCGCCGGTGAAACCGTCCGCTTCGAATGGGAAAACCTCCGCCTGGACCGCACGCCGTTCTTCGTCAGTTCGACCGTTCATCGCGTCGTCATCGACGGCCAGGTCTGCTACCTGGTCGTCAGCCGTGACATCACGGAACGCAAGCGGCTCGAGCAGCAACTGGTCGAATCCGAGGAACGATTCCGGGCCCTGTTCGAGCAGGCGCCGCTGCCCTATCAGTCCTTGGACTTGGGCGGCAATATCCTGCAGGTCAACGATGCCTGGCTGCGGCTCACCGGGGAGATGGAGCGCGCGCGCGTCATCGGCCGTTGCATTACCGAGTATCTCGACGAGGCCTCGCTGCCCACGCTGGCCGAGAGCTTTCCGCGCTTTGTCCAGTGCGGCCATGTCGAAGGTCCGGTCTTCGAAATTCGTTCGTGCGACGGCACCACGCGCACGGTGACGGTCACCGGGCGCATTGCCCGCGACGCGCAGGGAAACCCCCACCACACGCATTGCATCCTGACTGACATCACCGAACGCAGGCGCGCCGAGGAGGCGTTGCGGGCGAGCGAGCGCCGCTTCTCGCAGCTGATCCAGAACTCCCATGATGCCATCGTTATCCTCGATGCCGATGGCGTGCAGCGGTACGTGAGTTCTTCCGTCGAGCGTATGCATGGCTACGCTCCGGCGGAACTGGTGGACATCCCGGTGATCGAGCAGATGATTCACCCCGACGATCAGGCGCGGGTCCTGGCGGCGTTCCGGCAGATCGTCGAGACGGGGTCGGGTGGCGCGCAGTACCGGCACCGGCGCAAGGGCGGCGGTTGGGTGTGCCTGGAGTCCTTCGGAACGAACCAGTTGGCCAACCCCGATATTCGCGGGGTCGTGATCAACGTGCGCGACATCACGGCGCAGAAAAAAGTGGAAGAGGCGCTGCATGACAGCGAGGAACGCCTGCGCCAGACACTCGAGCATTCCCCGAATGTGGCGGTGCAATGGTATGACCTGCAAGGTCGTGTGCAGTACTGGAACGCTGCTTCGGAGCGCCTCTACGGCTATTCGGCGGCAGAGGCATCCGGCAGGACGCTCGATCGGCTGATCGAAACTCCGGGAGAGGAGCAGGCTTTCCGGCAAATTCTGGCCGGCATTGCCGTGAGCGGAGAGCCAGTCGGTCCCGTGCAATTCACGACGCATGACCGCAATGGCGAGGAGCGGATTGTTCTTTCGACCGTCTTCCCGATTCCCGGTCACGGGCCGGAGGAGCCGCTGTTCGTGTGCATGGACATCGATATTACCCAGGAGCAACGAACCGCCGCCCTGCTCGAACGGCAGGCGGCCTTCAACCGGGCCATCATCGATTCCGAGATCGACGGCATCGCGGCCTGCCACGCCATCGATGAACCGCCGTACATGGCGTTTTCCGTCTGGAATCCGGCCATGGAGGAACTGACCGGCTACAGCATGCAGGAGATCAACCGGCTCGGGTGGTATCAGACAGTCTATGTCGATCCGGCGATTCAGGAATTGGCCCGGGTACGCATGGATCGCATGCGGCAAGGGGATCACCTGCGTGCGGAGGAATGGACGATCACGCGCAAGGATGGCGGGAAGCGGACGGTGCAGATCACCACCAGCACCATCATCGACCGGGCGGGCTGCCCCAGCGTGCTGGCCATGATGCACGACATCACGGAACGCATGCGCAGCGAGGCAGTGCGCGATGAAGCCATGGCGCTGCTGCAGGCTGCGATCGAACAGTCGCCTTCGGGCATCCTGGTCGCCGACGCGCCAGACGTGCGCATTCGCCTCGCCAATTCCGCCGCGCTGGGCATCCGCGGCGGCGAATCGAAAATGCTGACCGGCATCGAATTGCGGCAGCACGCCCAGCGCTGGCAGGTGCTGCTGCCGGACGGCTCGCCCTGCCCGAACGAATTCTTGCCCCTGTCGCGCGCCGTGCGGCAGGGCGAAACGGTGCGCGGCGAGGAGTTCATCATTCGCGATGAAACGGGCAACGAGCACTGGATATCCGCCAATGCCGCGCCGATACGGCGTGACAACGAAGTCGTCGCCGGCATCGTCGTGTTTCACGACATCAGCATCCTCAAGGAGCACCAGCGGCAGCTCTTCCGGCTGGCTCACCACGATACGCTTACCGGCCTGCCCAATCGTGCGCTGCTGGCCGACCGTCTGCGCCAGGCCATGGTGCAGACGCGCCAGTCCGGCCGCCGCATGGGCGTGATCCTGTTCGATCTCGACGGTTTCAAGTGGATCAACGATTCCGTCGGCCACGACACCGGCGATGCCATCCTGATCGCCATTGCCCACCGGCTTGAAGCTGTCTTGCGCCGGCAGGACACGGTGGCGCGTCTCGGCGGCGACGAATTCGTCCTGGTGGTGCAGGACGTGACGGACATCGAAGCTGTCCTGCGTGTTGCGGACAAGGCGCTCGCCAGCCTGCGCGAACCGATCGAGGTGAGCGGCCGCTACTACCATGTTTCCGGCAGCGCCGGCATCACGCTTTACCCCGATGACGGCAACGACGAGCAGACCCTGATCCGCAACGCCGACATCGCCATGTATCGCGCCAAGGCCGCCGGCAAGAACCGCAGCCACTTCTACGCGGCGGGCATGCAATCGGAAGCCCTGCAGCGGATGGAAATGGTGTCCGGACTGCGTCAGGCGCTGCTGCTCGACGAGTTCGTGCTGCATTACCAGCCGCTGGTGGATGCGCTCACCGGCCGGCTCGAAGGCATGGAGGCGCTCGTCTGCTGGCAACATCCGCAGCGTGGACTGGTACGTCCTGCCGAATTCATTCCGCTGGCCGAAGAATGCGGGCTGATCATCCCCATCGGCGCCTTCGTGCTGCGCGAGGCGGTACGCCAGATGCGGGCCTGGGAGGACGCCGGAACGCCCGTGCCGCGGGTCGCGGTCAACTTCTCCGCCTTGCAGTTCCGTGAAACCGGCCTGTGCGCCATGGTCAGCAACACCCTGGCAGAATTTGGCCTGAGTGCGGACAGACTGACGGTGGAAATCACCGAATCGGTGCTGATGGACGAAAACCTCGTCACCGCCGCCAGCATCAACGGGCTGGAGATACTGGGCGCGCGCCTGGCGCTCGATGATTTCGGTACCGGCTACTCCTCGCTCTCCGCGCTCAAGCGCTTCCCGGTCGATTGCGTCAAGATCGACCGCAGCTTCGTGCGCGATTGCGTGGAGGACAAGGAAGATGCCAATCTGGTGACCGCCATCATCCACATGGCGCACAGCCTGAGCCTCAAGGTCGTGGCCGAGGGCGTGGAAACCCGCGCGCAGGCCGATTTCCTGCGCGCCCAGCGCTGCGACCAGTTGCAGGGGTATCTGATCAGCCGGCCGTTGCCGGCGGATGCTCTGGGCGCCTCGCTGGCCAGGGGCTGGCGGCACGATTGAAACTTCGCGGTCGTACACGGGCCGCGAAATTGGCCTGACAATTGCTATGCTTCGGCGAGCATGACAAATTGCTGCATACCGGGAGGCATGATGAATATCTGTTCCGAACTCGACAGGCTGAAGGAACTTGCCACATTCAAACCCGATGACGACCATGAGCGCGCGATGTCCGGGTTGATGGACACGGTGGCCGACATGTTCGCGGCGGGGCGTGTGTCCCTGATGCTGGTGGACAGCGTCGGGAGCCTCGGGCAAATGCTCCGGCTGGTCGCGCTGCACGGGGAATTGCCGGAGACGGCATGGAACGAGCGCAGCGAGGAGCGCCAGAGCATTGCCGCGCAGGTTCTGGCCAGCCGGCAGTCGCTGGTCGTCAATGACATCAACACGTCGGCGCTGAAGCTCGTTCGCCGTCACTCCGGCGAGCCGGCATCGTTCATGGCCTGCCCGGTGCCGGTCTCCGGGATCTACGCGGGGGTACTCAACATCAGCAAGCGCGAAAACGGCCAGCCATTCACCGAACAGGATCTTGCCATCGCCGAGTTCGCGGCCATTCTCGTCGGGCGTGCGATCGAGCTGGGGCGCCTGCAGGGCATGCTCAATTCAAGCTTCGCCAAGATGGCGCTGGTCCTCGAAGAAGTGAGCAATTCGCGCTCCTTCATCGATCTCAGCATCCAGGAGCCGCAGCGCATGGCGAAGATTCTGGCGAAATCCTTCTACAAGGAAATGAGCCGCTGCGGTTTGTCCGCCAACCAGATCATCCACGCTGCCAGCGAAATCATTTCCGAAATGACCAACAGCATCGTCCGCCACCAGCGAAGGCAGAAGCGACTGGAGAAATAGGGACGGCGGCCGAACCGCAGTCTTTCGATTTTTGGCCTTTTTCGACCGTCGACCGCAACCGGCGGCATCACACCCGGCACAAGCCGGCGCGTGCTCGGGTGCTAGCCGGGAATCTCTGGTTCAACAAGGGTGGCGAGTTGCGCGAGCGATTCCTGCCAGCCCAGATAGCACATCTCCGGAGGAATCACCTCGGGAATGCCTTCCTGCACGATACTGATCTCCGTGCCGCACGAAACCTTGCTCAAACTCACCGTCACCCGCAATTCGCCCGGCAGGCCGGGGTCGTCGAAGCGATCCGTATAGCAGATGCGCTCGTGGGGAACGAGCTCAAGATATTCGCCGCCGAAAGAATGCGCGTTTCCGCTACCGAAGTTGGTAAATGCCATTTTGAAGCTTCCGCCGACCCTTGCCTCCATGTGCTCGACCGTGCACGTAAAGCCATAAGGCGGCAACCACTTTGCGATGGCGCCGGGCTCCAGAAAAGCACGATAGACGCGCTCCGGCGGGGCGCGAAGCACACGGTGAAATCGTACGGTACTGGTAGGCATGGTCTGGTTTCCTTTTGGAGTTAAGTCAGGCGGAAGCTGGCGCCGCGGACCTGGCCCATTCCGCATCCGCCGGATTTGACGCCCGATCCCGTTGAAAGTGCCCCTGCAAAACGATAGCGGGCTTCCGCACCCCTGAGATTCTGGTTAACCCACAAAGCCTTGATCTGGCGCGACGTATTGCGTTTGGATCACCGGCCTGCGAGCGGCGCAGTTTAGCTCACGACGGTCGGGCGATGAGCAGCATATCGCCTGAAGACCCAGCGGATCGCCAACAGTGCCGCCAGCACCGAAATGAGCGCGGGCAGGAAGAGCGGAAAGGCAAGTACGACGAGTATCCAGACGGCAATCGGCAGGCTGACCAGCGTGCCGGCAATTGCGGCGGCCTGCTTGTGCGATGGCGCAACCACGGCGGGCAGTATCGCTGCAAGCAGCGACGCGAACGCGCCGCACACCGAAACAACGATGACCTCCGCAACCGGATACCACGTAACCATGCACAGCGCGTCGGAGAGTCGCAGCGCGTGACAAAGAAGATCGGACACCCGCAACAGGAGCATGCCGAGAAGGACCGCGGCGTAGACGCTGCCGATGGCCAGCGGAACGACGAGTAGCCAACGTATCAGCCACATGAGCGATCTAGCGTTCTAGCGCAGCCGTCTGCAGACAGCGAAACTGGCTGAGGTTGGCTGGAGCGGAATGTTGGGCGGCGTTAAACGGCTGCATGCAGGTAGGGAATGATATAGCGCATAAATAAGACGACGCCAACGACGACGCCAACGAACCACAAACCCCGGACTGCCGGAACCTTGTGACGAGAAAATCGATTGCTAAGACTTGAGCCCCAAGCAACCCAGATAAATGAGCCACCAACAATAAACGAGATTGCTGCTTGAGGAATTGACATCGGACGGTGCCAAAGCCAAGCGACAAGACCGGCCAAAAATAGCTGCCAGAGGCGCGTGTTGTCACGACGGTAGAGCGGTGCGTTAAGGCTTGGAGGTTCTGGATTCATGACGCCCAACGTTGTAGGTAAGGGGTGCTGCGCGAAGCTTTATAGCGCAGCGTCCAGCGACCGGAGGGGGCGGCCTTGACCGCAGTGTTAGGCCTATTGCGCGCCGAGAACTGTCTGCACAGGCATGGAGGGAAAGCGCTCATGAATATTTGAACGTAACGTAAATGCCCGCAGCAAGAACAGCAAGAAAGAAAACGCCGACAAGTGCGCGAAAAATGCGCACCCAGCGATGTCTTTTTGCCGCCTTGGTGGCTTCGACATCAATCGCTGCTGCGACTGCTAGTTCAAGAAGATCGTCGATCATGAAGGTCGACAGGGGGCCGAGTAAATTGGATTTTTCAATTCACTCTGACCCCATTGGTTCTTGGACCCGATTGGTTCTCTGGATCGTAGTGCTCCGCGTCCGGTTAATGATGAACCGCTTCTGCATGTAACTTCAGTCCGAGCGCGGCCATGACTTTCAGAATCGTATCAAAGCCGGGCGCGCGATCACCAGACAAAGCCTTGTAGAGACTTTCACGCGAGAGACCTGCATCACGTGCAACCTGCGTCATGCCTTTGGCGCGAGCGATGTCACCCAACGCCTTGGCAATGAAAGTTGCATCGCCTTCTGCTGCTTCGATGCTGGCTTCAAGGTACGCCGCCATTTCTTCGGTGGTACGAAGATGCTCTGCGACGTCGTAACGGGTAGTTGTTGTTTTAGCCATTTTTCATTCCTTCAGGTTTCGCGCCAACCGCAACGCTGTTTTGATGTCTGTGGCTTGCGTTGATTTGTCGCCGCCAGCCAAGAGAATTACAACCTCCCGACCACGCTTGGTGAAGTACACCCGGTAGCCAGGGCCAAAGTCGATGCGTAACTCAGAGACTCCCTCACCAACGGGTTTCACATCGCCGGGATTTCCAGCTGCAAGCCGCTCGATTCTGACCAAGATACGAGCGCGGCCTTGGATGTCTCGAAGATCATCAATCCAAGCCGAGTAGACATCGGTTTTGCGGATTTGTAGCATGGATCAAATGTAGCCAATCGACTACAGTCTGTCAATGCGAGAAGGAAGATGCCGAACGTGCTAGCTCAGGGGCGCGAAGCCGGCTTGCCGACAGAGCGTCCCTCTGGTGGTCAAATGGGGTCAGAGTAAATTGGATTTTTCAATTCACTCTGACCCCTTTGGTTTGGTCTTGCGCGCTTTGGATCCGGTAACGACTACGAACTGACCGGAGCCTTGGTCAATGCGCATAGTGGCATCGAAGTTTGTTCCGGCAAACTTGAATACGGGCGGATTGCTCAACTGAATTTGTTGCATGGCGGGTTGCTGCGGCTGAGGCGAAGACTGTGCTTTCGCGGGCTCAAAGATGTCGTAGCCCAAAGCCCCAAGAAGTAAACGTGCTTGGGCGATGAACTCCTCCATTTCCACTTCATCTGGTTCAGGCAGTTTCCCCTGTTCGGAAGGCTCCGTCCCATTTGTTACGACAGACCGCTTAGCGGATTTGGCGAGTGCGATTAGGCGGGCCTCCACATATCGGACATGCGCCTTGGTGAGATTTTCATCCTTGGATGGGCGACAGCGCGCTGTTCTGGGCATCCGGCAGCTTGCGCCCGGCTGAGCGGATCAGGCCGTCGAATTCCGCCTGGTCGGGCGGTTCAGCCTTAAGCTTGCCGATCTTCGCCAGATTCAGCAGGGTTTCCCGAGGGGAGGTCATTTTCGTTGCCGATCAGCATGATTTTGGGTTGGTCGAGTATGCGGGTGACGAAGTGGTTGTCACTGTTTCGCTTGCTCAGGAAATCGCTCGTCGTATAGAGCGTCGGGTTCACCTTGCGCCCCAGCGTTGCTTCCGCCTCGGCGAGGATTTCAAAAAGATGACTGTAGCTCAGTCCGTCGGCAACGATCATCACATCAATATCGCTGCTCGCGGTGTCGCTGCCTTTGGCTACCGAGCCGTAAATGAAGGCGCAGCGTACCGATGGCGCCTGTGCAAGCAGTGCGGCGCGCAAGACATCGGCCAGCCCGAAAGTTTTGAGGACGATGCCCCGGAGTTCCTGAAAAATGGGTGAATTGCGGTTGGCCTGATAATGTTTCTGGCGGCCGATCTGGGTCATCGTCACCAGGCCGGAACCCGTCATTCGCTCAAGCTCACGTTGCAGCGCGCCCCGGCCGGTCGCGCCCAGCTTGGCAATTTCGTTGCCATAGAAAGAGCGGTCGGGCTGGCCGAACAGCAAGCCAAGAACCCGCTGCTGCACGCCCGAGAACAGGACATCCGAAATCGACATAGCTTAGTTAATCCCCATAGTGGGTACTATGGTACCTGTTTTAGGGATTTTGTCCAATTGGGGGCGAGCGCTGATCGACACCTGCTGAAATTTGCCCCTTTTTGGCTGTCGACCGCAACAGGGGCGGTTTCGGCTCAGGAACTGGCCGGGTGGATCATTTCCGCCGGCACGACCCAGCGTTCGTATTCTTCGGCGTTGACGTAGCCGAGCGCGAGTGCGGCGTCTTTCAGCGTCGTGCCCTCGTGGTGGGCGCGTTTGGCGATTTCGGCGGCTTTGTCGTAGCCGATGTGCGGGGCGAGGGCGGTGACCAGCATCAGCGAGCGTTCGAGCAGTTCGGCGATGCGTTCGCGGTTGGCGGTGATGCCTTGCACGCAGTGGTGCTCGAAGCTGTGCATGCCGTCGGTGAGCAGGCGGATGCTTTGCAAGATGTTGTGGGCGAGCAGCGGCTTGAAGACGTTGAGCTCGAAGTTGCCGGAGGCGCCGCCGATGCCGATGGCGACGTCGTTGCCCATGACCTGCGCGCAGAGCATGGTGAGCGCTTCGCATTGGGTCGGGTTGACCTTGCCGGGCATGATCGAGCTGCCGGGTTCGTTTTCCGGGATGCCGATTTCGCCGAGGCCGGAGCGCGGGCCTGAGGCCAGCCAGCGGATGTCGTTGGCGATCTTGAAGAGCGCCACGGCCAGTGTTTTGAGCGCGCCGTGGATGGCGACCAGGCCGTCGTTGGCGGCCAGCGCGGCGAATTTGTTGGCGGCGCTGGTGAAGGGAATGCCGGTCTGGTCGGCGAGTTTGGCGGCGACGCGCAGGCCGAATTCCGGATGCGTGTTGAGGCCGGTGCCGACGGCGGTGCCGCCGACCGCCAACGGGTAGAGCGAGGGCAGGCCGGCGAGGATGACGGCCTCGGCATGCTGCAACTGGGCGACGTAGCCGGAAAATTCCTGCCCGAGCGAGAGCGGCGTGGCGTCCTGCAGATGGGTGCGACCGATCTTGACGATGCCGGCGAAGGCGGCCGCTTTCTGGTCGAAGGCGACGATCAGCTGGCGCAACGCGGGCAGCACGCGGCGGACGATGCCGGTGGCGACCGCCAGATGGATGGCGGTGGGGAAGATGTCGTTGGACGATTGCCCGAGATTGACCTCGTCGTTCGGGTGCACCAGCCGGGCGCTGCCACGTTCGCCGCCGAGCAGTTCGGAGGCACAGTTGGCCAGCACCTCGTTCATGTTCATGTTGCTTTGCGTGCCGGAGCCGGTCTGCCAGACGACGAGCGGGAAGTGGTCGGCGTGGTGGCCGGCGGCGACTTCGTCGGCGGCGGCCATGATCGCCGTCGCCTTGTCGTTGGGCAGCAGGCCGAGTTCGCGATTGGTGCGCGCGCAGGCGTGCTTGATGACGGCCAGCGCGTGGATCAGCTCGGGCGGCATGCGCTCGCCGGAAATGGCGAAGTGTTCGAGCGAGCGCTGCGTTTGTGCCCCCCACAGGCGGTCGACCGCAACCGCGATGGTGCCGAAGGAGTCTTTCTCCAGGCGGGTCATGGCATGTTTAAAAATCTAATGCCGGGGTGCGCGCAGCTCGGCGTTGAGTTCGTCGGCGACTTCCGCCCAGTCGGCATCCTGAAGAATGGCTTCGCGCAGGAAGCAGGCCTGCGATTCGGTCCAGAACGCGGCTTCATAGAGCTGGATGCCTTCGGGCAGCGGGCTGTGAGCATCGATGAAGCTGGCGATGGCCGCCTCGTCGTTCGGCTGGCCGAGCTGGGCGAACAGGTGGCTCAGGTTATGCACGGGTCTTTCCATGACGTCCTCCTTGCGCGGCCCGTGGCAACGGCGTTGCCAAGCGGGCGTGCAAGTTGGAGTCCGATTCCCGGTCGAAGTTCTCAGCAGCCGATGACCTTGAACTCGACGCGGCGGTCGAGCGCATCGCTGGCATCGTCGCGGCCGGTGCCGACCATGGTCTGTTTGGAGCCGACGCCGTTGGCGATCATCCGTTTGGCGAGTGCTGGCGACGTGCCCTCCAGACGCGACTTGACGTATTCAGCGCGCAACAGCGACAGCCGTTCGTTCAGCGGCTCCGGGCCGGTCGGGCTGGTATGGCC
>Ga0209310_1002350_pt1 | contig 12235 bp, 23 predicted proteins | sample AD_UKC030_MetaG_FD_184415 | JGI IMG/M metagenome (GOLD analysis project Ga0209310, IMG submission 184415) | Active sludge microbial communities of municipal wastewater-treating anaerobic digesters from USA - AD_UKC030_MetaG (SPAdes) (version 2) | ecosystem: Engineered > Bioreactor > Anaerobic >... | reverse complement strand
GGGTAGAGGTAAGATCCCTGACGAATTTATTGGAAGAATTACAGTAGACGAATTTGAAAGCATAGAGGCTAGTGGTTTTAATTATCTTGATTTAGCAACCAAAGATGTTATCGAGGTGGAATACAGCCTTGGTTCTTCTGAGCAGAGTCTTTCAACAAAAGTTGGTACCTATTATATTACCCCATGTGAAGTTCAAGGTAATACCAACTATTTTTTTATTCCACCTTTCATTAATTACCCGAGACCAGACAAAATCCAACTCACCAAAGATCAGTTTTTTGAAGCTTTAAAAAATCAACAACCTCCACTAACTTAAAAAATTTTACTCCCGCCCTGGCGGGGGTTTTATTTAATCTATTTTTGTGCTATTATCGGATAAATTATCGAAAAATAATTTTTTGCTATCATTTGGTCTCACTTTCATCTTGCGAATCTGAGGTCTTACTGATACAATTCTAAAGCGTTTTTCGCTACAATTAAATTGTTATTAATTTTCCGCGGAAAGCGGATATTTTACAAAAAACAAATATATGGCAGACGTCTATCAAAGAAACAAACCGCACGTTAATGTCGGTACTATTGGTCATGTTGACCATGGAAAAACTACCTTAACTGCGGCTATTACAAAAACCCAAGGAAACGCAAAATCATACGCTGATATTGCCAAGGGAGGCACCGTTCGTGATGCCAACAAAATCGTTACTATCGCTATTTCTCACGTTGAGTATGAGAGTGAAAAAAGACACTATGCTCATATCGACTGTCCTGGCCATGCTGACTATGTTAAAAACATGATTACCGGTGCCGCTCAAATGGACGGTGCTATTCTCGTAGTTTCCGCTCCCGATGGTCCAATGCCTCAAACTCGCGAGCACGTTTTGCTTGCCAAGCAGGTAAATGTCCCAGCTCTTGTCGTCTTTTTAAACAAAGTCGACCTCGTCACCGATGCTGAATTTTTAGATTTAGTTGAAATGGAAATTAGGGATCTTTTAACCAAATATGGTTATCCTGGTACCGAAATTCCCATCATTCGAGGCTCTGCTCTTAAAGCCTTAAATGGTGATGCTGAAGGTATTGAATCCATTAAAAAATTAATGGAAGCTCTTGATACTTACATTCCTGAACCTGTTCGTGAACTCGATAAACCATTTTTAATGCCTATTGAAGACGTCTTTTCTATCAAAGGTCGCGGTACTGTTGCTACCGGTAGAATCGAACGCGGAATTGTCAAGATCAATGATGAAGTCGAAATCGTCGGCCTTAGAGACACCAAAAAAGTCGTTGTGACTGGAGTTGAAATGTTCCACAAACAACTTGAACAAGGTCAAGCTGGCGATAATGTTGGTCTTCTTCTCCGTGGAATTGAAAAAGACGATATCGAGCGTGGTCAGGTTCTTGCCAAAATTGGCACTATTACTCCTCACACCGAATTTAAAGCCGAAGTGTTATTACTCAAAAAAGAAGAAGGTGGTCGTCATACTCCAATTTTTGCTGGTTATCGACCTCAGGTCTTTATTAGAACCACTGATGTTACCGGTGAAGTTATTCTCCCTGATGGTGTCGAAATGGTTATGCCAGGTGATAATGCCAATGTTACCATTAAATTAATTAAACCAGTCGCCATGGAATCAGGCTTTCGCTTCGCTATCCGCGAAGGTGGCCTAACCGTTGGTGCCGGTGCTATCACTGAAATTATAAAATAAAAATGAAAGGCACCCGGATTCGTATTAGACTTAAATCTTTTGACCACCGCCTCATTGACGAGGCGGCGGTCAAGATTGTTGAAGCTGCGATTACGGCCGGTGCTTCTGTTCAGGGTCCCATTCCTTTACCTACTGCCCGCAAGCTCATTACAGTTTTAACTAGTCCTCATACCGACAAAAACGCTCGTGATCACTACGAAGTATTGACTCACAAGCGTCTTATCGATATCTTCAGCACTAATCTTCGGACTGTCGATAGTCTTCAGCACCTCGACTTACCCTCTGGAGTTGAAGTTGAAGTCAAGATGTAATACCGCTATGATTTCTGGATTCCTCACTCAAAAAAAATACATGACTAGTCTTTTTTCCGAAGACGGCAAAAGAATTGGTGTTACTGTTTTAGAGGCCAAACCCCTAATTGTCAATCGATTCAGAACCAAAGACAAAGATGGTTACGAGGCTCTTCAGCTTAAAACTCATAAAAATAAATTAGTAGAATTTAAGTCTACTAGCGAAACTTCTCCCGAACTAAAGACAGAAATCACTATTGACTCTGTATTTTCTCCTGGTGACGAGGTTTCGGCGACCAGCAAAAGTAAGGGTCGTGGTTTTGCCGGTGTCATTAAACGTTACGGTTTTCATCGCCAACCTGTGACCGGTGGTCAATCAGATAGAGTTCGCGCTCCAGGTTCTATAGGTGCCCAGACTCCTGGGAAAGTTATTAAGGGTAAAAAAATGCCAGGTCATTACGGTAATACTAAAATTACAGTTCCAAATCTAAAAATTTTCAAAGTTGATAAAGATCAAAATTTGCTTTATGTCACTGGCGCTGTTCCTGGCCATGTTAATTCTTGGGTAATAATTACAAAACTATAAAACATATGGTTAAAACGGCTAAATCAATTAAAGTAAGTCCCAAAAAAGTTGCTTTATATAATCTTAAAGCGGAAAAAATAAAAGATATCATTCTTCCAGCCACTTTTTTTGATGCCAAAATCAACGATAATTTAATTGCCCAGGCGATCAAAATTTATCTTCACAATCAGCGTGCTGCTCATGCTGTCGCTAAACACCGAGGTGAAATTGCCGGAACCACCAAAAAAATGTATTCCCAAAAAGGCACCGGTCAAGCTCGTCATAGTACCGCTAAAGCTCCTCAATTTGTCGGTGGTGGTTCTGCCAACGGTCCTCGAGGCAATCAAAAAACCCCTATGCGTTTGTCACAAAAACTACGCCAATCAGCCCTAAAATCCGTCTTATCTAAATTTGCTAAAGATAAATCTATTATCGTTATTGACAAATTATCGACCATTGAGCCAAAAACAAAATCAGCCTCTGTCTTTATCGGCAAACTCGAAAAGGAAATCGAATCGTTGGCAAATAGCCGCAAAATTGGTATCATAACCAGTCGTCATTTTGATAGCGTCAAGCGCGCTTTTGGAAACATTCCCGACATTAAATTAATCTCAGTTAAATCACTAAATAGTTACGATTTATCGAGACAAAATTATTTAATTTTTACGGCTGCGGCCTTAAAACAACTTAGTAAATAAAAATATGATTATTAAAAGGCCTTTAGTCACCGAAAAAGCCATCGCTGCCCAGTCAATTGGGAAGTATTCTTTTATCGTTGATCAAAAAGCCAATAAAAATCAAGTTGCCGCCGAATTTAAATCACTTTTCGGTATCAATCCTCTAAAAGTAAACCTTTTCAATCTAAAAGGAAAAATAAAAACTAATTGGAAAACCAGAAATCCTATTGTTCATCCCGATCGTAAAAAAGCCGTTATTACCATTAAAAAAGATCAAAAAATCGATCTTTTAACCTTAAAAAATGAAAAATAGATTATTAACCATCAAGAAAAAACGCAGCGGCCGTGACTCTCAGGGTCATGTTTCCGTTCGTCATCGTGGTGGTGAACATAAACGTTTCTTGCGTCTCATTGACTGGAAGAGAAACAAGATTGATATTAAAGCCAAAGTTACCGCCATTGAATACGATCCCAACCGCAGTGCCAACATTGCTTATCTCAGCTACGAAGACGGTTCTAAATCCTATATTTTAGCCACTGCCAACCTTAAAGTAGGGGATGTTGTCCTTTCTTCTCCCAAGGCTCCCATCAAAGAGGGAAATCGATTACCTCTCAAAAATATTCCTGTTGGCACTCCCATCAACTGTCTAGAATTTCAAGCCGGTCGTGGAGCTCAAATAATCAAATCAGCCGGTTCTGCCGCTTTTATTCAATCAATCGATGTCAATAAGGTTACCGTTAAATTACCCTCCGGCGAGCTTCGTCTTTTTCCTGGTGACGCCTGCGCTACCATCGGCCAAATTGGCAATGTCGACCATTCAAACATAAAATTAATTAAAGCCGGTGATTCTCGTCATCGTGGGATTCGACCCTCTGTTCGAGGTGTGGCTCAAAATCCTCACTCTCATCCACATGGAGGCGGTGAAGGTCGATCTAGTATCGGGATGAATCCTAAGACTCCTTGGGGTAAGCCAGCCATGGGTAAAAGAACCAGAAAACATAAAAAAGCCTCAAATAAATTAATTATTCAAAGAAGAAAAAAGTAAACTATGGCTAGATCGTCAAAAAAAGGTCCTTACATTGATGCCAAATTAGTTAAAAAAACGGCGGCGAGTCGCGACGCCACCTCAATCAAAACTTATGCCCGGGGTAGTCAAATCTCTCCTGATTTTGTCGGTCATCATTATTCTGTTCACAATGGTCACAAATTTATTGAAGTTTATGTCACCGAAGATATGGTCGGTCACCGTTTTGGCGAGTTTGCCTTAACGAGAACCTTCAAAGGTCATGGTCGGGTGGTTAAGCGGGTTATTGAAAAAACTTAACATATGGCTAAAGAAATTACCAAAAAAAATACTATCAAGAAAACAGTCGTTAAAAAAGTTACTTCTAAAAAAGTAGCAGAGACTCCTATTATTGCCACACCTGAATTTAAATTATCGAAATATACTGACAAAAATATAAAAATATCTCCCCGTAAACTTCGTCTCTTAGCTACTTCAATCAAAAAAATATCACCCGAGATTGCTCTAACTAAGCTTTCTTTAACTAACACCAAAGCTGCTCGAGTTTTGGCCTCCGCCCTTAAAACTGCCATTTCAGTGGCTAAAAATAATTATAATTTATCTCCCGAAACTCTAAAATTTGATACAATTACGGTCAACGAAGGTCCAAAAACCAAACGCATGGATAAATCTCATGGCTCTCATTTTGCCAGAGGTATAATCATCAAGCGTCACAGCTACTTAACCATAATCATTAAAGGTCAAGTTAAAAAATAATCTATGGGTCAAAAAATTAATCCAGTTGCATTCAGACTAAAAACCACTTCCACTTCTCCAGAGTGGCAGTCTTCTTGGTATGCCAGCAAAACCAAATATAAAGAGCTCCTCCTCGAAGACTACAAAATTCGCCAGATTTTACAAAAGAAATTATCTTCGGCGGGTATTGTTGCAATTCGAATTGAGCGTTCAGCCAAAAAGATTAAATTAATCTTGATTGTTTCTCGTCCAGGTCTCGTCATTGGTCGTGGCGGCAAAGAGCTCGAAGCCACCAAAGCTGAAGTTCAAAAAATAATTGGCAAACAAAAAGCCAAAACTAACATCGATATTCAGGTCGAAGAATTTAAAAATACCGATTTATCAGCCAAATTAGTAGCTGAAAAAATTTCATTTCAACTCGCCAAGCGCATGCCTTATCGCCGCGTTGTTTTATCTGCCATTGAAAAATCTATGGCTGCCGGTGTCAAAGGCATAAAAGTTATTCTCTCTGGTCGTATCAATGGTGCTGAAATTAGTCGCCGAGAAAAATTTCATCAAGGTCAAGTTCCTTTAAGTACTATTAAATCAAGGATTGATTATGCCGAGGTTCCTTGTCTTACCAGATCCGGATATATCGGGGTTAAAGTTTATCTTTGTTTAACTCAATAACATGTTACAACCATCACGCACTAAATACCGAAAGCAATTTCGAGGTCGCATGAGAGGTAATTCTCAGGGCAATTTGGTTGCCTTTGGTGAATATGGTTTAAAAGCCATTACCTGTGGCTGGATTACCAGCAATCAAATTGAAGCTGCTCGTCGGGCTATTGCTCATGCTACCAAGAGAAATGGTCGTATTTGGATTCGTATCTTCCCGGATAAACCCTTTACTCAAAAAGGCGCTGGCGCCCCACTTGGTGCCGGCAAAGGCGATGTTAAAGGTTATGTTTGTGTTATTCGTCCAGGACGTATCTTATTCGAAGTTACTGGCATTGCCGAAGCTGAGGCTCACGAAGCTCTAAAACTTGCTGCTGCTAAATTACCAGTTATTACCAAAGTAGTTAAAAGAAAATAATTTACTAAAGATTTTATGAAAAAAACTGATAAAATTGCCTACAAGCAAAAAACCAAAGAAGAATTAATTACTAATTTGGCTGATCTTCGAAAAAAGTTGATGGAGGCCAAAAGTAAACAATATCTAGGCAATCAAAAAGATACTTCTGTTTTTAAAAAAATTCAGTCAGAAATAGCCTTAATTTCGACATTAATTAATCAAAATGACAGATAAAATTAATCCTAAAACTGGAAAAATTTTTACCGGCATAGTTGTCTCTGACAAAATGGCGGGTACTATTGTGGTCTCCTTGTCCTACACCTTTCGTCATCCTCTTTATCAAAAAATAGTCAAGAAAAACAAGAAAATTTACGCCGAAAATAACCTCAAAGCCAAAACTGGAGATACTGTCAAAGTACGCGAAACTAGACCACTCAGCAAACTCAAAAGATTTATTACTTTAGAAATTATTAAATCAGGCACAGCCGAGTAATATGCTTCAACTTAGAACCCGTCTCAAACCAGCTGATAATTGCGGAGCCAAATCTCTCGAAATTATGCATATTTATATTGGTTCCAAGCACAAACAGGCCGGTGTCGGGGACACTGTTCTTGCCGTCGTCAAAGAAGCCATGCCCAATGGACTTGTAAAAAAGAAAGAAAAAGTAAAGGCGGTTATTGTCCGAACTAAAAAAGAATTAGGTCGAAGCGATGGTTCTTATATTCGTTTTTCCGACAACGCTGCTGTCATTATTGATTCCCAAAAAAATCCTCGAGGTACCCGTATTTTTGGTCCAATTGCCCGCGAAATAAAAGATGCTGGTTATACCAAAATTGCTTCTATGGCCAAGGAGGTCTATTAATATGAAAATTCAAAAAGGTGATAAAGTTGAAATTTTGATTGGTAAAGACAAGGGTCGCAGTGGCGAGGTTCTTCGTGTTTTTACTAAAAGTGAGGAAATAATTATCAAAGGTTTAAATTTATTCAAAAAACATCTAAAACCAACTCAAGGCCAAAAGGGTGGCATTGTCGAAAAAGAAAGAGCCTTGAAAGTCAGTAAAGTAATCTTAATTTGTCCTAGCTGTGGCAAAAAAGTTCGAGTTGGCTACCAAATTGACAAAAACGGTGACAAATCAAGAATTTGTCGTAAATGTAAATCTATTATTATGCCGAGCAAAAAATAAATCATATGATGTCACCTTATCTTAAAGAAATTAATCAAAAACTAACCCAGACATTAGGGATAAAAAATCCCAATGCTTTACCTAAATTAACCAAGGTTGTCATTAATTATCGTGTTTCCGAGGGTCGAGAAAGCAAAGAGCTTTTAGCCGCGGCTGAAAAAGAATTAATGGCCATCACTGGTCAAAAACCTCGTTTAACCCGTTCCAAAAAATCGGTAGCTGCCTTTAAGCTCCGTGAAGGTGAGCCTCTTGCTTATAAGGTGACTCTTCGCTCCACTCGGATGTACGATTTTATTAATAAGCTTTTTAATTTAGTTTTACCTCGCCTTCGTGACTTTAAAGGTTTACCTTTAGATTCTTTTGATGAGCAGGGAAATTATTCCTTAACAATTCGTGATCAGACTTATTTTTCTGAAATAGATCTAGATGTTATCAACAAAATTCGTTCAGTTGAAGTCACTCTTTGTATTTCTGCTTCTTCAATCGAGGACTCAAAAATGTTATTATCCACCCTGGGATTTCCCTTTGAAAAATCCCAAGCCCCTTCGGGGAAATAATCTATGGCTACCACCGCAAAAAAAGTTAGAGAACTAAAAAAATTAAAATATTCTGTCCGTCATCATCATCGCTGTCAGCTTTGTGGTCGGGCCAGATCTTATATTCGTCTTTTTGGACTTTGTCGTTTATGTTTTAGAAAATTAGCCAACACTGGCGCCCTTCCTGGGGTTAAAAGAGCCAGCTGGTAAACCTATGATCAACTCTCTCTCTTGTGACTTATTAATCAGAATCAAAAACGGTAGTCGGGCTGGTCGAAAAAATATTTCGGCACCCTTATCAAAATATTCTGTTTCTATTCTGGAAAAACTCAAAAAACACGGATTTATTTCTGATTTTACTATTGATTCAAAAGAAAGACTCATTTCCATTAGTCAGCCCAGAATTGAAGATTTAGAAATCTATTCTCGACCATCTCGCCGTCTTTACTGTACTTCTTCTTCGATCCCTTGGGGAAAAACACCAAATTCATTAATTATTATTTCCACTTCCAGTGGTTTACTCTCTCAAAAAGAAGCCGTCTCCAAAAAACTCGGCGGAGAGCTTGTCGCTGAAATTTGGTAAATATCTATGTCACGTATTGGTAAACAAATTATTACTATTCCTGAAAATGTCACGGTCAAAAGTGAGGGTTCTCTCGTAACTATCACTGGACCCTTGGGGACAATGACCCATTCTCTTCCCTTAAAAACCCAAGTTAGTATCGAAAACAATCAAATAAAAGTGATTCGACTCGCCGAAGACAAACAAACTCGTTCCAACCACGGTTCTCTTCGGGCTCATTTAAATAATATCGTTAAAGGAGTTGTCACTCCTTGGACAAAAGAATTAGAAATTCGCGGCACTGGTTACAAAGCCTCAGTTTCTGGCAATAAACTCACTGTTCTCGCTGGTTATATTCACCCTGTCGTTATCGAGGTTCCAGAGGGGGTTACGATTACCGTCAACGAAGAAACTAAAATCATTGTTTCTGGCTCTGATCGAGAAGTTGTTGGTCAAGTTGCCAGCAATATTCGAAAAATCCGCCCTCCAGAACCTTACAAAGGCAAGGGGATTCGTTATCTAAATGAATTTATTAAGTTAAAAGCTGGTAAAACCGCCAAAGCCTAAAAAATATGACCACTCTTAATCAAAGTAAAACCAGACGTCTTCGTCGAGTTCGGGGTAAAATATCTCAAAATATTACTATTCCCCGTCTTTCCGTATTTCGCAGCAATTGTCATATCTGGGCTCAAATAATTGATGATAAACACGGCAAAACCCTCGTTTCTGCCTCTACCAAAACCGAAAAGACAAAAGGGACCAAATCCGAACAGGCCAAAGCCGTTGGTAAAGCCATTGCTAAACTGGCTCAATCTAAAAAAATTACCTTTATTAGATTTGATCGTGGTCTCTATCGTTATCACGGCCGGGTAAAAGCTTTGGCTGAGGGTGCTAGAGACGGAGGTCTAAAATTTTAAAAAATTATGTACCAAGACAGAGACGAAAAAATAGTTAGTGAGTTTACCGACAAAGTCGTTGAAATTAAACGTGTTTCTAAAAAAACCAAAGGCGGTAATCAAATATCCTTTACTGCCCTAGTAGTCACTGGAGACAAAAAATATCGAGTTGGAGTTGGTCATGGCCGAGCTAAAAGCGTGGCTGATGCTATTCAAAAAGCCATCAATCGTGGTCGAAAATCTCTCATTGAAGTCCCTATTATTAATGGAACTATTCCTGCTTCTATTAAATTAAAATTCAAAGGAGCTGTTATTCTTCTTCGTCCTGGAAAAGAGGGAAGCGGTTTAATCGCCGGCGGCCCCATCCGCTCTGTTGTTGAACTCGCCGGAATTAAAGATGTCGTTAGCAAAATTATTGGTTCAAGAAATAAATCAATTAATGTTTGGGCGACGATTAAAGCGTTAGAGATTCTTAAAAAATAATATGGATATTTTATCTTCTTTAAATAAAACGACTACGAAGCAATCAAAACGCGTCGGTCGAGGCATTGGTTCCGGTGTCGGTGGTCACACTACCGGTCGTGGCGCCAAGGGAGATAATGTTAGAGGTCATGGCAAATTGACTTTTGATGGTACCAAAATTAAAAAGGGTTGGTTAAAAAGATTACCTTTCCTACGAGGAAAACATCGTTTACTCCCTTTAAATGATACCTACATTGTTTCTCTAACCCAAATTAATTCTTGGTTTAAAAGCGGTGATATTGTTGAGAAAAAAACTATTTTCGAAAAAATTCTACGTACTACCAAAAGAGATTTAACTAAAAAAATTAAAGTCTTATCTACCGGCGATCTTGATAAAAAATTAACTTTTAAAGGCCTTGAGCTTTCAAAGAAGGCATCTTCAAAAGTATTAGCTTCAGGTGGTAAGATAGAGTCATGAATTATCTGACAAAATCATTGTCCCTTTATAAAGAAGGTCTAAAAGCTCCTCTGCTTCGTAAAAAAATATTATTTACTCTGGGTATCTTAGTTCTTTTTCGTCTCATTGCTCATATTCCAGTTCCTGGAGTAAATCTTGCTTTATTAAAATCTTTTTTTGCTCAAAACCAGCTCTTGTCTCTTCTCGATATTTTTTCTGGTGGTACTCTCGCCAATTTTTCTATTGCCGCCTTGGGACTAAACCCTTACATTAACGCTTCCATCATGCTTCAACTATTAGGTTTTGTCATTCCCGAGCTTAAAGAACTTCAGAAAGAAGGGGAGTATGGTCAGGCCAAATTAAATCAGTACACTCGCATTATCACTATCCCTCTTTCCATTTTTCAGTCCCTGGGTATGTACGGTATTCTAAAATCTCAAAATATAATTGCTCAGCAATCAATTTTAGTTGTAGTTGCCCTAATTGCTTCCATGGTCACGGGCACCATGATTATGATTTTTCTCGGAGAACTTATAAATGAATTTGGGATTGGTAATGGTATTTCCGTTATGATTTTTGCCGGAATTATTTCTCGTTTACCAATTTCCGCAATTCAATCTCTTAGTCTAGCCGATTTTTCCAATCCTCAAACCTTATTTAATTTGATCTTATTTTTAGTGATTGCTGTAGCTATTATATTTGCCGTGGTTACCATTGAAGAAGCGGTCTTTAGGATTCCTGTTTCCTATGCTAAAAGAGCCCAGACAACCTATCTTCCCATCAAAGTCAATGTGGCTGGGGTTATGCCGATTATTTTCGCTGTTTCTCTTGTTTCCCTGCCTTCTCTTTTAGGTCAAGCTCTCAGTCGTGTCGGCAATCAAGCGATTGCCTCCTTTGCCAGAAATTTAGCCTCTGCTTTTAGTGGAACAAGTGTTTTATATCTAATTACCTATTTTGTCATGGTTGTCGCTTTCACTTTTTTCTATTCGACGGTAGTTTTTAAACCAAAAGATGTCGCCGAAGAACTTCGCAAATCAGGCGGTTTTATCCCCGGTATTCGTCCTGGAATTGCCACCGAAAAAAGACTTGAATATTTACTTTACCGGGTTGTTTTTATTGGTGCTTTCTTTTTAGCTCTAATTGCTGTGATTCCATCAGTCATTCAAAAAGTTACCGGGATCACTTCATTAAGTATCGGTGGAACTTCGGTTCTAATCGTTGTTTCCGTTATTCTGGAGTTAAATCGTAAAATTGAAAATGTCGTTCAAATGTATAACTACGATAAACTTACTTACTAAAACAAACCCTTTCCCCGATAAATCGGGGTTTTCCCCTTCAAAAGGGGAATTTATGAAAATTAATAATAATTTGCTTGCTCAAAGAGGACACAATTCTTACCTTCTAGAGTTAAGAGAATTATCGAGATTAAATCGTCAAAATCCGACAAAAGCTGAGTCATTAATTTGGAACATAATTTTACGGAAAAAATATCTGGGCTATAAATTTCTCAGACAAAAACCTTTAAATCAATTTATTCTAGATTTTTATTGCTCCAAATTATTACTCGACATTGAAATTGATGGAGATTACCATCTTAATCAAAAAAATCATGACGATGGTAGGGACAAAATACTATCTAGCCTCGGAATTAAAACTATTAGGTATAATAATGATGAAGTATTAATGACCTTAAATACCGTTATAGAAGATTTAAAGGTTCAAATTAATAATAGACAGAATGAAATATAATTTTATAAATTGCCCTTTTGAAGGGAAATGTCCCAAAGGGACAAAGGGTTTATAATGTTAAATCTTTTTATCATTGGCCCAAGCGGCTGCGGCAAATCAACTCAAGCTAAGTTAATTTCGGAGAAATATAAACTGACTCATTTATCAATGGGCCAGCTTCTTCGAGATGAAATCGCTGCTAGTAGCGGTTTTGGTGACGAAGCCAAATCTTATCTTGATAATGGCAAACTCGTTCCGGATGATTTAATTTTTGATATTTTAATTGCTAAATTAAACACTTTAGACAATCAAAACTTTATTATCGATGGTTTTCCTCGGGTCTTAAATCAAGGTAAATTT
>Ga0209310_1002342_pt1 | contig 12261 bp, 11 predicted proteins | sample AD_UKC030_MetaG_FD_184415 | JGI IMG/M metagenome (GOLD analysis project Ga0209310, IMG submission 184415) | Active sludge microbial communities of municipal wastewater-treating anaerobic digesters from USA - AD_UKC030_MetaG (SPAdes) (version 2) | ecosystem: Engineered > Bioreactor > Anaerobic >... | reverse complement strand
GGACGGCACCATCAGTCTGGCGGGGATTCGGTTTGAACTGCCCGCCCGCTATGGTCATTTCCCCTCCGTCACGGTGCGCCTGGCCTCCTGGGACCTGAGCCGCGTTTATCTGACCGATCCGCAGACTGGCGCCGTTCTCTGCCGGCTCTATCCCCAGGATAAAACGAAAAATGCCCAGGGCCAGCGCGCCCTCAGAAACTCACCCTTGGCCGGCGTGGCCCCGGCCCCGGCCACCCCCGGCACGATCGCGCCCCTGTTGCAGAAACTCATCAAAGACTACGCCACTACCGGACTGCCGCCCGCTTATTTGCCCGAAAAAGGGGTCAGTCCCGGTTATTGTAGAAAAGACTTGATTGTCAATGGCGCAGTAACATCCTTGGAGCCACTCCGCGTAAGTCGAGACTCCAGGGTCCGGGAGCCATCGACCACGTCATGAACCGGGGTGACTGTCGCGAATCCATCTTCAAGGACAGCCAGGATCATCAGGATATTGTCCGGACCCTTGCCGAGGCTTGTGGGAAGGTCGGCTGGCAGGTTCATGCGGATTGTCTGATGCCCAATCATGGGCGGGCTTTGGGTGAATCGGTTGCTGGGGGAGATGGGCATCGGGCAGAGCAACGCGGCCGGCGGCCGGTGTTTTGCCGTGGAAAAGCGGGGGTGGTCAAGATTTGCCTGCACGGCGCGAGAACGACGTGGAGAAAACAGTGATCGCTGCTCAGCTCAGAAGGCAGACGGGTGATGCACGCTGGACTGGAATGCAAAGCGGTTGAAGATGGGTTGTCGGCACACGGCGGCAATTTGCCTGAAGAAAATCACCAATAGCTGAGACTGACCCGTGAGAGCCCCGTGCGACTGACCGCGCAACACCACTCCATTTTGGACTCGGTGGATTTCAAATTTCATGGATGGGATTCTCCCTTTCCTTGTTCGAGCAACCAGCGCCACGCCGGTTGGGCTTCGGGAAAGCGCTTGGCGGTGTCCGGCGCGTGTTCGTGGTAGAGCAGCACGCCTTTGGCCTTGGGCAGCAGTCGAGCGCCCGCCGCCATCGCCGCCGCTTCCCGTTCGGCGGTGCTGAAGTCGGAGAGGTTCCAGCAGATGTTGATGAACAACCGGTCTTCGGCGTCGCAAAGGTCCAGTTCGCCGTCGCCAGCGTGGTAGTGCCACTCCCGGGCGCGACGCCGGCATTCCAGGAACACGGCCGTTTCCAGTATGTGCCCCACATCGCGCTCCGCCCCCGCCTTGAACGCGCCGATCAAGCCGGGATCAATCACGTGCAACTTCCTCGGATTGCGAGCCTGTTTGCGCACGGACTCCTCATGCCGCGGGAGCAGGAAGATCAACCCCGCGTCCTCCAGCATCCGGGCGTACTCGAAGACGGTGTTTTTGGAGATTTCGTAGCCCTGTGACTGAAAATCGCGGTGCAGTTTGCTCACGCTGAGCAGCGAGGCGGTGTTGCGGAAGCAATGCCGCAAGAAGGCGCGCATCAGCGCCTCGTTGCGGATGGCGTTTCGCTCCACCAGGTCGCGATGCAGCATGACCGAGCCGTATTCCTCCAGGATGAGCGGGCGCATCGCCGGTTCGGCGAGCACCACTTCCGGGAACCCGCCCCAGCGCAGGTAATCCTCGAAGGCCGCGCGTGCCCGGCTTTCGCTGCGAGCATTGTAAGCCTCGTAGCGGACGCCGCGAAACGCGAGAAATTCCCGGAAACCCAGCGGGAATACCTCATAGGTGACGCTGCGCCCCCGCATCGCCGACGACAGATCGCGCGTGAGCAGGCGCGAGGAGGACCCGGTGACGAAGACGGACACGTCCTCCGTATCGCATAACCGCCGCACCCAGCGTTCCCAACTCGGCGCGCTTTGGACCTCATCGAGAAACAAGTAGAGCCGTCCGGTGGCCGCTTCCGGGAAGACCTCGCGCAAGCACCGCAGCACCAGGTCGAATTCCGCCGCTTGGACGGGCTGGAGCCGGTCGTCCTCAAAGTTCAGATAAACGATCCGGCGACGGTCCACCCCGCCCGCTACAAGCTGACGGATGGTGTCGAAGAAGAGAAACGTTTTGCCGCACCGGCGCACACCGGACAGGCCGATGACCTTGCCGGAATCGGTGGGGAGGGATAATTCGCGGGGGCGGCTTTCCGGCAGCGACCGGTCGGCAAACTCACGCAGGACGTATTTCAGACTGTCACTGTTCATGGGGGCGATCTTGACGCTATTCGACCCTTCATGCAAGGACGACTGGAGTGCAAAGCCGTTGAAGATGGGATGTCGACACACGGCGACAAATTGCCTGAAGAAAATTACCAATAACCGGGACCCTTATGCGCAGCGCATTGACGAATAGTCGGGATCCCCTTGGAAATGCAGTCGAGCCCATGCCCAAGGTTCTGCCAAAACAGGAGCCCCGGGAATGGTGTTAACCGCAGATGATGCCGATGAACGCAGATTGCACATCCTCTGCGCGAATCTGCGTGATCTGCGGTTGAGAGAGAGGAGTTGGCTGGATGAGCGGTGAAGTACGGCCCAGTTTCCCCGGGGGAGGCGGTTGCGTTACGCGGAGAGTTGGCGGTCGATGGAACGGAGTTGGACAGCTTCGAGGAGGTGTTCGGTGGTGATCCGGTCGCGTTCGGCCAGGTCGGCGATGGTGCGGGCCACTTTCAGGATTCGGTCATAGGCGCGGGCGCTGAGTTGCATATGGCTCATGACGCCTTTGAGGACGTCGAGGGCATCGGTTTGGAGGGCGCAATGCGAGGCCAGTTCTCGGCTGCCCATGCGCGCGTTGCAGGTGATCCGGGGGCGGGAGGCGAAGCGTTTTTGCTGGCGCCAGCGGGCGGCGACGACGCGTTCGCGAATTTGGGCCGAGGCTTCGCCGGTTCGTTCGCTGGACATGTCTCGAAACGGCACGGCGGGGACTTCGACATGGAGATCGATCCGATCCAGCAGGGGGCCGGAGATGCGTCCCAGATACTGCTGGATTTCACGGGGTGAGCTGCGTGATTCGGCCGGCATGAGGCCGTCCGGGGTGGGATTCATGGCGGCGACGAGCATGAACTGGGAGGGAAACGTCATGCTGCCCGCGGCGCGAGAGATGGTGACGCGTCCTTCCTCGAGAGGTTGGCGCAAGGTTTCGAGGACGCCGCGCTTGAATTCGGGCAATTCATCGAGGAACAGAACCCCGTGATGGGCCAGGGAGATTTCGCCGGGGGTGGGATTGGCATTGCCGCCGAGGAGGCCCGCGTCGCTGACGGTGTGGTGGGGGGCTCGGAAGGGGCGCCGGGTGATCAAGGCCTGGCCGGGATTCAGCAGCCCGACGATACTGTGAATCTTTGTGGCTTCGAGCGCCTCATCCAAGGTCAGGGGGGGCAAGATTGTAGGCAGCCTTTTGGCCAGCATCGATTTTCCGGTGCCGGGTGGGCCGATCAACAGAATGTTATGTCCGCCGGCGGCGGCAATTTCGAGGGCGCGCTTGACCGATTGCTGGCCTTTGACTTCGGCGAAGTCCAATTCATCGTCGTTGGGGTGGGCGAATAACTGTCGGATATCGACCTTGGCTGGAAGCAATTTGAGTTCGCCCTCGAGAAAGCCGGCCGCCTCCCGGAGGTTGCGGATGGGAAAGACAGGCAAGCCCTCAACCACGGCGGCCTCGGCCGAGTTTTCCACCGGGGTTAGCAATCCTTTTTTGCGATCCATCCGGGCGCGCAGGGCGATGGGCAGGACGCCTTTGACGGGACGGACCGCGCCGGTCAAGGCCAGTTCTCCCACCAGGACATAATCCTCGAGGGGAGCAGGATTCATTTGCTCGGTGGCGGCCAGAATCCCGATCGCGATGGGCAGGTCGAAACTGGGGCCTTCTTTACGCACATCGGCCGGGGCCAGGTTGATGGTGGTTTTGCCCATCGGGAATTTATAGCCCGCGTTGCTCAGGGCCGTTCCCACACGATCCTTGGACTCCTTCACGGCGGTATCCGGGAGTCCGACGATGACGACCATCGTATCCCCCCAGGCTTCGTTGACCTCGACTTCAATGGGATAAGCTTCGATCCCGTTGACGGCGGCCGAACAGACCTTGGCAAGCATGTAATGCTTAATAAAGCACTACATCATAAAAAGCAATTATCTAATTCTAAAAAGTGGTGTTATTTTTTTAATCGATAGAATTGAGTTTCCGAGGTGGCGGAGACGGTGGCCGAGTTGCCGGTCACGCCTGGAACGGGGGTCCAGGCGGTAGCGGGCAGGGCGGGGCTGGATTCAAGCACGAAACCGGCGGCTGCGGCTGGCCAGGTGATCGTCACCTGGGTCGCGCTGCGGGTGATGACGAGGGTGGGGGGAGTGACCGGGGGCTGAGGGAGGGGAATCCCGGCGGCTGTGGGGCCTCCCAGGGCTTCCATTTCGGCATCGGACATTTTGCCCTCGCGGATCTGGACGCAGTTGACCCACCATTCGCGGCGTTCGTCCTGATCGCCGTCGGCGAAGAGGACCGCCTTGGCCTGGAGGGCGCGCCGTGGATTGTCCAGGCCCTGGTTGGCGGTCCAGTCGTCTTGCTTGATGCCATCGACGAACTTGGTGACGACGGGAGGTTTGGCGGCTTGATCGTAGGCGGCGCAGACGCGGTGCCACTCGCCGGGAGTGAACGCGCCGGTGCCGTTATAACCGCCGGTGCCCTGGCCGAAGTTGTTGCCCTGCCAGAACAGATCGCCGTCATCGGTATTGGCCACGGAACTGATTTGCAGCATGGCCGCCGCTCCGGGGCCGGTGGTCCCGAGCAGGACGTCCATGATGAGGGTGTATTGGTTGACTTTTGTGCCGCCGCCGTTGGGGGCGATGCCATGGTCCATCAGGTAACCGATTTTGCGGCTGAGATCGCCGGGCACATACATGATCTTGGCCGGGCTGCCATCGATGAGGGGGATCTCGGCAAAATCGCCTTCGCCGGTGGCGCCGAACTTTGTGCCGGCGGCCGTCAGGCCGGCGGGGCCATCAAGGTATTCGAGGGCCTTGCCGACTGTGGCTCGGAGATCGCCCTGATCAAAATCCCAATGGCCGGTGACCTGGCTGGAGGGAGCGCCGCTGACCTCGATGGTGAACTGCCAGGTGTTGGTGTAGTTGGCGCCGGTGGCATCGGCATATTCGAGCCGGATGAGGTTGTTCGGGTCTGTCCTGGACGCGTTGGGTTGATATTGGAGCGCGGTGCGGTTTCCATTCTTAGACAGACTGAATGGCGCGGCGGCCCCGCTGTTGAGAAACAGCTTGATGGCATTGGTATTGACGTTGGACTGCCCATCGAAGAGCAGCGCCTCGATAGGCGAGGCGGCACTATTGCCGGAGGATCCCGGCAGGGGACTGACTTCGGCGACGTAAGGTGAGTTGGCGCGTGATACGCTGGTGGCGCGGTAAGCCTTGATGGCGCGCGGGTCGGCGGAGTCGTTGACGAGGAGCCGTTCCTGGGTATCGGGGGTGATGGAATACCATTGGAGGTTGGCCCCGTGGCCGGTTTGCCAATAGACAAGGCGGAAAGGGTAAATCCCGGTCACCGGCGCCTGAACTGTCCACTGATTTTCAATGTGCTGGTCGGCGACAAAGCCCTGGGCGATGCGCTGGAACTCGGCGACCTTGAGGGCGAAATAGTCCCGGCAATTCGGTCCGACAAAGACCTGGTAGGCGTCGTCATCGTTGACATCGGTCCGATCGGCTCCCGCGCTGATTCCGAACGTATGCGTTCCCGCGGTGAGTTCGAGATAAGCGATTACCTCGACGGCGAAGTTATCGGCATGGGCGCCGGCGCCTGGAATGCCTGGAAACGGGACGGGAAAGAAATAAGCAAGCTCTGCGCCTTGATCATCGAGGACGGTGATTTCGGCGCCATCCTTTTCAAAGTTGATGAGATCGACGTTATAGCTGCCGTCGATGTTGGGGCCGGCGATTGCCTCGTTGGGGACCGGAGCGCCGTCCGCATCCGTCAGCGTGCCGTTGAGTTGTTTGACCGCCCGGAGGATGTTATTGGCCACGATGGCATCCGGAGGGGCTTGGACTGAACGGACAAGGAATCCCGGATTGCTGGCGGAACCGGGGGGGGCGGCCGCGTCGCTTGGCAGAGTAACCGTTGCCGCACGGGCTGTCTCGAATAAGGCCATGGCGCCGATGAGGCAGGCAATCGTCTTGGGGAATCGAAGGCTGTTTTTCATAATTTCAGCTCTCCTCTGGGGATAGGTAAACGATACTCGTGCCATTGGACAGACTCCCTGGGGCCGAATGGATCCTGCGCCGGGCTCAAAGCCAAAGGCACGGGGGAAGTAGGTCTTTTCCGTTGACTGAATGCAAGCGGAATCTTGAGAATCACCAGAAACGGAGGAACCGCGAGAGGACGCCAATGGACACGAATAAAACCGGAGAGATTCTTTTTGCTGAATCACCCTGCGGAATGAACTCGGAGTGCCGATCCTTCCCGGCTCTGAATCGAGAGTCGCTGGACAGGTTGGAGCGCGGGATTTATCCCGCAGAGCCGGTTGTCGCAGGAGTACCGACTTTTCACCGATTTTCCGTCTCTTCAGGACTTTTGCATGTTCGCGCCTGTATTGGCACTTATTGGTGTCGATTCGCGGTTAGTTTTTTATCTGCGGTTCGGAGACATTTCGAGGAGGTTGACAAGTGGGATGAGATCGATAGCATGGGTTGCGAAATGGCGCGTTCGTCTATCGGTTAGGACGTGGCCCTCTCAAGGCCAAAAGATGGGTTCGATTCCCATACGCGCTACCATGATTGCATGCGGCCGTTTCAAATCATTTTCAATCCGACGAGCGCGGCGGATCTGTCGCGCATGCCGAAGGAATTGCAGTTGGAGATCCTGGGGCAATTTCGCGGGCTTCCTCATGATGTGAGTCTGGACCTGGAGCGTTTCGGCAAGCTCGAGCGATCCGGCAAGATCCTTCATCGGTATCGGTTGGGCGATTACCGCGTGTATTTTCAACGGCACGAGCTTGGAGTTGTCGTTCACCGGATTCTGAATCGAAACACGCTGAAGGATTTCCTTTATCGTTCCAACCTGCCTACGGGCGAGGATGAAGCCCTCCAGGATAATCCGAAGTTCTGGGAGATGATCGAGGCCGCCCGGACCTCTGCAACGCAGTAGGCGAGAGTCAAAACGGAGGGGAGGGCCAGGGCCTTGCTTTTTGGACCAGGTCTATTGTCGGACTATCGGATTCCTAAGTCAGGCGAGTTCAAGATCGGAGGCCTCGACCTTTACGGCGGCGGCTTGGGCGATGAAATCGAGGCGAAGCAAGACCTGCATCATTCCCGATCGGTGCTGGACCCAGCCTTCCATGCCGCGCAAAGGACCGGATTTAATGCGGACTCGGCAGCCCTCGCGGATTTCGGGCTCGAGTCGGATTTCGATATCGGTTTCCAGGGCACTCAGGATGTCGTCCAACTGCTGTTGGAAAAGGGCTTGATCGGTAACTTCGAGCAGGTTGGCGACATAATCACTTTGGTAGACCTTTTGCCGGAGGACGGATTCGATTTGCAGGAAGACGTATCCGGGGAAAAGCGGCTTGAGGAAGACCACTTTTTTCCCGCGATATTTCCGGACGCTGCGATAGCAGGGGAGGGTGGTGGAGACGTTTTCGCGTTCGCAGTATTGGACTAGTTTTTTTTCGCAGCGCGGCCGGGTGTGGGCCACAAACCAGATCCGGTCAGTAGGAAGGGGGGAGGTGTCCATAGGACGTGTTGCCGATTATCAAGGTGGAAAGCAGATTATGGTTTCACGACAGCCCGATAGTAGCGTCGCGGCTGAGTGGACGCCTGGGAATCGGTGAAAGTTCCCGTGGACGGCTTGAGCGTAACCACGCCCAAGTCTTGCCAGGAGCCCAAATCGGAAGAGGCCTGGATGGTGACGGTTTGCCCCGGGCCGCCTTCGATTGCCAGGACGAAGGCGCTGTTGGCCTGACGGGTGATTCGTGTAAAGCGCGGCTGGGTGGGGGGATTGACCAGGTCGGCATTCAACTCAATGTCGATCTTGACGTTCACACCCGTCAGGGAAACCGTTCGGGTGATCGAAGCGGGCCACTGAGTCGACGAGTAAGTCAGGGTCACCTGACCGTTGAGATTGTCCAGGGGAATGGCGTAGCCGCCTGAGGCAGAGGAGACGGCGTAGTCATTGCCGCGGTCGGGCATGATGGTGACCCCACCAATGCCTTCCCCCACGGAATAGAAGCCATCTCGGTTGGTGTCCCGAAAGATCACGCCGAGCAGGAGTGCGCGATGGGATCCATCGGAGCTCGCAAAATCCTGGGTGCTCATGGCGATGTTGTAGAGGCGGCCGGACTGCTCCCACTGCCCGGTTCGAACGCCGATGCCGATTTCACGAAAGGAGCTTTGCATCAAGTTAATGCGATGCCCCCGGCCCTCGATGCCCTCATCGATAAACAGGTCATCGTGGCTGGCGGCGACCAGTTCGGCGATGACGGGGATCGTGGTGGTTCCTTGGAAGGCGATATTCTCGCCGTACCGCCAGGCACCCGTGAACGAATAGCCGGCGTCGCTCATGCGGTTGCCGGGATCGCTGGCATCGGCGCCGGCATGGCTGAACTGTTGGTTGTCCAACATCCACTGGCTGTGGCTGCGGGCGGCGGCGAGCAGAAAACGATTCAACGCCAGCGGAGGTTTGGGGTTGGCATTCAAAGTGCCCGGTGACAGACCCTCATTTAAATCTATATTCAGACGGGCGGCCTCTGCGGATGGATTCGATCGGGCGCGGTTGATCAGTTCCAGCATCAACTGTTCTTCGGCGGTAGGATCGCCGTGGTCATAGAGTTGTGTGGGGCCCGCGGCTTTGAGTTTTCCCGTTGCTTGGGAGAGAGGGTTGGGGCAGGGCTGGGTAACCGTCGCGCCGGGGCTGGGATCCATCGCGGGGGTTGCCCGGATCTCGGGCATTGTCGCCAGCAGGAGCCCGATGACGATTGGCAGGACCGAGTGATGCATAGGGTCAGGGCGATACGGGCAGGCGATCCTGGGCTTGTTCCCAGCCCATGAAGACCCCCTGCTGCTTATAGGCCTTCAGCATGAAATGGGTGGCAGTCGAGACAACGCCGGGGATGGTGGCCAGTTTTTCGGAGACGAAAGCCGCCACTCGACGCAGGTTGTTGCCCTCGACTACGACCATGAGATCGTAGCCGCCGGACATGAGATAGCAGGAGCGGACATCTTCAAAGCGGGCAATCCGGGTTGCAATACGATCGAACCCCCCTTCGCGTTCGGGGGTGATTCTAACCTCGATGACGGCCCGGACTTTGTCGATGTTCAGCTTTTCCTCGTTCAGAATGGCGTGGTAACCCACGATGACCTTATCGGCTTCCCATCCGCGTATCTTGGCGATCACCTCCGGTTCGGTTTGATTCAGCATCACCGCCATTTGCGCGGTCGAGAGGGAGGCGTTTTCCCGTAGCAATTTCAGCAAAGGATCCATAGCTGACGACCAGTTTAGCGATCCGATCCTGGATTGCCTACGATTTTCTGATCCACATCCCGCTTGCCTGGAATTCATTCCAGCCTTAATCTGATCGCTAATACAGGGCGGCTCCTGCGGCAAAACATGAAGCGGATTACCGAGATTGGTTACGATTCGAAGATTGAAGGCGAAGTCATCGTGTCCCGGTTGGATGCGGTGTTGAACTGGTTCCGAAAGAATTCCGTCTGGCCGATGCCGATGGGGCTGGCCTGTTGCGCCATTGAACTCATGGCCGCGGGCGCAAGCCGATTCGATATCTCGCGATTCGGATCGGAGGTGATGCGTTTTTCTCCACGGCAATCAGACGTCATGATTGTGGCGGGGACCGTCACCTACAAGATGGCCACGGCCGTCAAGCGGATTTATGATCAAATGGCGGAGCCCAAGTGGGTGATTGCCATGGGCGCATGCGCTTCGACCGGAGGGATGTATCGGAGTTACGCGGTGTTGCAGGGCGTGGACCGCATCGTGCCGGTGGATGTCTACGTAGCCGGTTGCCCGCCGCGTCCCGAGGCGCTGTTGGATGCTTTGATGAAGCTCCAGGCCAAGGTGGCGCGTCAACCCATTTTTGGACCGAACCCGGTCCGGTCCGTTTCCCATTGCTGATTTCAACGGAGCACTCATCCATGTCGGCCCTGGACTTAGCACGACAATTGCAGAGGCAGTTTCCGGACCTGGTGTCCGAGCCCCGCGAATTTCGGGGGGAAATCTCGGCCGTCGTCCGCGATGCCGAACGGATTGTCGAGGTCTGTTCCTTTGCACGGAAGGAGCTGGGATTCGATTACCTGGTCGATATCAGCAGCGTGGATTTCTACGGCAATGATCCGCGATTCCTCGTCGTCTATCATTTGTACAGTTACCGTCATCGAGGTCATCTGAGACTTTCCACAGCCGTAGCCGAAGCCCGGACGGAGCTGCCCTCAACCACGGGCGTGTGGCGTGGAGCCGAATGGCACGAGCGCGAAGTCTACGATCTGATGGGCATCCGGTTCCGGGGACATCCCGATTTGCGGCGCATTCTGATGTGGGAGGGCTATCCCTATTATCCGTTACGCAAGGATTTTCCTCTTGAAGGCAAGGCCGCCGAGACCCCGGAGGTCGCCTTCAGTGAAACCGCCCCGCTCGAGGGAGGGCCTTTTGTGACCCAAGCCGGCGGGATTGACGCAGCAGCCCGCGAACCCCGCGCACATTTGCCGGAAGAACCGATGCCGGCTGTCTCTCCCCTTAACAAGGCCGCGGAGTCGGATCCGAGGATCATCGCTGGGCCAAAATCCTTTGGCACCGGTTTGTCAGATGCGATGCTATCGACCGAGGTCGAGGGGGACAAGATGATCCTGAACATGGGGCCCTCGCATCCGGCAACGCATGGCGTTCTTCGGTTGGTCCTTGAGTTGGACGGGGAAGTGATCACTCGGGCGACACCGCACGTAGGTTATTTGCACCGCGGCGATGAAAAAATCGCGGAGAACATGACCTACACGCAGTTTATCCCTTATACCGACCGTTTGGATTACCTGGCTCCGCTGGCCAACAATGTGGCTTACGCGCTGGCGGTGGAAAAACTGCTCGGGATCCAGGACCGGCTTCCGCCGCGCTGCCAGTATATCCGCATGATCTGTTGCGAACTGGCCCGGATTTCCTCCCATTTGTTGGGACTCGGGTGTTTTGCCATGGACACGGGGGCGATGACGGTTTTTCTCTACACATTCACCGAACGCGAAAAAATCTACAACCTGATCGAGGCATTGACGGGCGCGCGGTTTACGACCACCTATACTCGGATCGGGGGATTGGCGCGCGACTTGCCGGCTGGCTGGACGGATCAGCTGCGACGATTCCTCGATGAAGTCATGGTGACCCTTGACGATGTGGACAAGCTGTTGACGCGAAACCGGATCTTTCTCGATCGCACCCAGGGAATCGGCGTCATCGACGAGGCCACAGCCATTGATTACGGCATGACCGGACCCAATTTGAGGGCCAGCGGGCTGGAATATGACCTGCGCAAGCAGCATCCTTATCTGGCGTATGCCGATGTGGGTTTTGATGTGCCTGTGGGCACCCGAGGAGACTGTTACGACCGGTATCTGGTTCGGATGGAGGAGATGCGTCAAAGCGTCAAGATCCTGCGCCAATGTCTGGATCGACTGCCCGAAGGGGAGATCAACGTGAACGACGGCAAGGTGGTGTTGCCCCCCAAAGACAAGGTCCTCACGAAAATGGAGGAACTGATCCATCAGTTCATGCTGGTGACGCAAGGGGTGAATGCCCCGCCGGGCGAAGTGTATTTCGGCGTGGAAAACCCGAAGGGCGAGCTGGGATTCTACCTTTACAGCAAAGGAGGAGGGACCCCGTATCGGCTCAAGATCCGCGCGCCGTCGTTTGTCTCGGTTAGCCTCTTGCCTTTGCTTCTGCCAGGACACATGATCAGCGATGTGATGGCGATCATTGGATCGTTGGACTTCGTGATGGGGGAATGTGACCGATGAATTTTCGCGTGCCAGCCGCGTTGGAGACCGAGCTCGAGGAACTGCTGACGCATTATCCGGAGAAGCGCAGCGCGTCGGTGATGGTGCTGCACGCCTTACAGGATCATTTCGGATTTCTCTCGAAAGAATCCATCGAATGGACGGCGGCCAAGCTGGGTTTGCAGCCGATCAACGTGTTGGAACTGGTTACCTTTTATCCGATGTTCCGTCAACAGCCGGTGGGCCGTTTTCATTTCAAGATTTGTCGGACCTTGAGTTGCGCGCTGGGCGGGTC
>Ga0209310_1002339_pt1 | contig 12289 bp, 11 predicted proteins | sample AD_UKC030_MetaG_FD_184415 | JGI IMG/M metagenome (GOLD analysis project Ga0209310, IMG submission 184415) | Active sludge microbial communities of municipal wastewater-treating anaerobic digesters from USA - AD_UKC030_MetaG (SPAdes) (version 2) | ecosystem: Engineered > Bioreactor > Anaerobic >... | reverse complement strand
ATTGCCGTCAAGGGAAACAACGACTATTTAATTGAGCTGGCGCTGGCCAGCGGTTCCGTTGCCGGATGTTCAGACCAGGATCGTCTGTATAAATTTATAAAAGGAATTCCCATGAAGGTGGTCATGGATGATATTTGCTTTGCCCACTCCTTTCCCTTTGACTATCTGCGGGCATTTTACGAACCCATTGATGTAGGTTCCACTGAGCGTGCATTTTTGCTTTTCCAGCAGATGTCGTACCGGATACTCTTCTGCGGTCACTCCCATACGCCGGTCTATTTTCGCTTGAGCGATCCGGAAGGCGTTCTTCGCGAGGTGGCGCCACCGGGGGGAAAGCTTTTATTGGACCCCGCCACGCGTTATATCGTCATTGTGGGTTCATCCGCTGAAGGGGAGTGCGCTATTTATGATGCGGGAGAATCAACCTACGAGCGGATCAATATCTTCTCATCAGGTTAAAAAATGGGAATGAAGTCATAAGCTTTTTTAAAATTTAAAAGAGGAGCATCTGATATCCGTGTGAGGACAGAGTATGATCGATGAAAAATATCAGGCGCACCTGGGTATGCTGGAGAGCACCGTAAAGATTATTGAAAAAATGGGAATCCGCATTGTGGAGATGCAGGACCGTCATGTCAAGGTGATGCTGCCCTATGAACCTAATATCAATCACATTGGAAGCGTATATGCGGGTTCACTCTTCTCGGTCGGCGAGTACATCGGTGGCCCTCTGTATTTTGCTTCTTTCGATACGACGAGGTTCTACCCGATCGTCAAAGCCGTCAGCATTCAATTTAAGAGGATGGCCGTCACGAATATGACCGTGGAGGCGACGCTCAGCAAGGCCGACGTTGACGCAATTCAGGCCGAAGCCGAGGCGAAGGGAAAAGCCGACTGGAAAATGGACCTGGAAATCAAAGATCAGTCTGGCACGCTATGCTGTCTTCTGCAGGGAGTCTGGCAATTGAGAATCATGAATGAAGGAGAAATAAAATTGATTCAGTCTTCTTCAGACACAGCAATGCAATAAGCCGCGCATCAACATTCCTGTTACTCTTTATGAAAGGCTTGGATCATCTTGAAAAACTCCCCTGAAAAAACCATGATGGTCTGGTTCCGGTTTTCGAGGTTCATGGCGCTCTTCAGCGAAGGAGCATTCAAATTCTCATCCAAAACCCGCTTGGTTAATTCTCGTTCCGTATAGAGCGGATTGTTCATGGCGGTTACTGCCCCTGCTCGATAGGCCGCATGATTGGCAATGATCATCTGCGGAATATTAGGCAGGAACATTGCCACCTTGTCCCCCTCTTTGACCCCGATATCGATCAACGCCCGGGTGAACCTATTGACCAATTTTTCCAGTTGCCGGAAGGTGATCTTTTCCAGATGAATTTCCGCAGGAACATCTGAGGCATAGGATTTGTGCCATAATCTTTTCAATGACATATTACCCCTCCTTTTTTGTTTTGGTAAGCCCCACTCCCTGGCTTCTTTTTTCCACTCCCATCACCGGGTACCGATGCGCACCTCCTCTAATCCGATTCGCCCCCTGCTCTAAATGGTGCAGGAACTATGATAGCAAACAAAATTACTTATCGCCCGTTAAACCGTGGACTTCGTTTTTCAAGAAATGCCGCAACCGCTTCCATCATGTCTTCATTGGGCACCACAGAGGCATTCCTTTGGGCCACATATTCCAGACCCTGCTGAATCCCGTGGTCGCGGCTGTAATTTGCAACTTCCTTGATTCCCTGAACGGCAAGCGGCGCCAGGCTGGCGATCTCTTCAGCCAGTATCCGGGCCTCCTCCGCGGTCCAGTCCCTCCCGGTCAACGCCAGTTCCCTGAACCAGCCCTGTCCGATAATGTGAGGAAGACGCTGCAGAGTGCCGATATCCGCTATATTGCCGATCCGGGTTTCGCGGATGGAAAAGATGGCGTCTTTAGCCGCGATTCTGATATCGCAGGCACTGGTAAGATCGACGCCCCCGCCGATACAGTGTCCATGGATGGCGGCAATAACGGGCTTCCTGCATTTTTCAATGGCGGTCATACTCTCCTGGAGTCCTATTATTTTCCTGCGGAGCCAGTCCCGGTAAACGGCCGAGCCATCCCCGAGGAGAGCTTGGGCTGCAACAAGGTCCAGGCCGGCGGTAAAGCTCTTTCCCTGCGCCCTGATGACAACGACACGCACATCGGCATCTACGTCGAATGCTTCAAAGATCCGGCGCATCTCCCGAAAAAACTCCGGAGTCATGGCATTAAGCTGTTTCGGCTTATTCAGAACCAGCCATGCTATGTGTCCGATTTTTTCAACCTTGGGAAACGATTCATTCTCCATACCGGCCACTCCTTTTTATCCATCATTCCATCGAACAATGGACAAGCCATGCAGCAAACTGCATGTCTTCAAATGGTTTCAGACACAACAGGCTGGGAACTAAGAGATGGATTGAACATTCATATAAACCTTTTCTGTAATTTCAGTAAGTTTCAAACAAAGTTTTTTCTTCCTTCGTAAAAGCGGGGTTTTCTGCTTACGCTGCTTGCGTTGTTTAACAGGATTGCTTACATTTCCGATGAAACCGGTCGCGGCGCCTTTTCATCGGAAATAGTTTAAAAATAGCTGAATCCTAACTGAACATGTGGTAGAAATGTTTCGGCAATGTCAGAAGAGGTGGCGATGAAAAGAAATCTTACCATTTTATTTCAAGTAATTTTTATTTGTGCCCTATTTACAAATGCATGGGCGTTGACCAACTATGAGCGGTGTGTGAAATATTTTGAAGATAAAGACTATAAGAATGCATACCAAGTTTGCAAAGAAGAGAAAGACTACAACGCTCAATACATCATCGGCGAAATGTACTATAATGGCTTGGGCGTGAAAGAAGACCATGCAGAGGCGATGCTGTGGTTTCGCAAAGCCGCCGAACAGGGTAACGGCCAGGCCCAATTTTTCGTCGGCTACATGTACTATAATGGTTTGGGTGTGAAAAAAGACCATGCAGAGGCGATGCTCTGGTTTCGCAAAGCCGCTAAAAATGGTCACATACGAGCCAGGATATACCGTGACATGATGCTCAATCAAGATCATAGCAAGTGAACAGGTTTTGAAGATGTCGTGTTAATTTTACGCATAGCAACGGCGGAAGCTGATGACTCTGAAAATTAACATGTGCTGGAATTGACCCAAAGAAGGTTACCATGAGGAAAATAAAAGAGAGGTATTTCTGATGCGTCTTTTTCCTAAAGAAGAAACTTTTTTTGATTATTTTGACGAATTGGCCAACAAGATTGAAGAAGGCGGTAAATTCTTCTTAGAAATGGTCCAAAATCATAATTACACTGAAGCGAGAGTTGCAAGGCTCAAGGAAATTGAGCATGAAGGGGATGTCATTGCGCATAAAACATACAAGCGAATGTACAAAACCTTCCTGACTCCCATTGACCGTGAAGATATTTACGCTTTAGTCAATAAGATGGACGACATTCTGGACAATATTTTTGCAACCGCCGTACGCCTCCACATGTATAAGGTTGAAAAACCGAATGATGAGATCATCAAACAGGCGGAAATTCTTTTTCAAGCGATCCAAAAAATCAAAAATGTCATTCACGGCCTCCGTGATCTGAAAAACTCCAAGATGCTTCTGGATGGCTGTGTGGAAATCAACACACTGGAAAATGACGGCGATGTCGTTTTAAGAACCATCATCACCGATCTTTTTCTCAAAGAAAAAGATGCTATCGAAATGCTGAAATGGAAAGAAATTTTTGAGCGGCTGGAAGAAGCTATTGATGTTTGTGAAAGTGTATCCAACATCGTGGGAAGCATCGTCCTGAAACATGATTAACCCTGTCGCACTAGAACGATTATGCGTATGAGTCATGGTTGAAAATCTTTCTTCACTAAAAGAATGGTAAGATGTTTCACTAAAGAAGACCAAGGGAGGTGCGTTATGCGGAAATGGATCATTGGGATATTAGTAGTATTGGCGGCTGCAGGCGGCATATTCTGGGCAACGGCTGACAAGGATATGCGCTCACTGATTCTCAACATACCGACCAACAAGGATGTCCTTTTCTGGTCAACCAAGCAGCGCGATGCCACATTTCGCGCACTGGATCGAATCCCCTTCATTTCCAAATCCCGGGTGATTGCCGCCGGCAAAAACGTCTATCCCTTGCCGATGGGAGCGCCGCTTGACGTTGGTATCGATGTCGATGCCTATATGCAGAATCAGCGCACCGCCGCATTAATCATCATTCAGGACGGCAAAATTCGCCTCGAAAAATATGGACTCGGCTTCAACGCCGATGGACGCTGGACCAGCTTTTCAGTGGCGAAATCATTCACCTCGACATTGGTCGGTGCGGCCATCAAGGATGGCTCTATTAAGAGCATCGACGACAAGGTATCGGACTATATTCCCGACCTCAAGGGGTCGGTCTATGATGATGTAACCATCAGGCAGCTTTTGACCATGACATCGGGTGTGAAGTGGAATGAGGATTATGCCGATCCCAAATCGGATGTCGCTTTGTTTAACGCGCACAAGGCCGAGCCGGGCGTCGATGTGACGGTCAGCTATATGCGCAAATTGCAGCGCGAAGCGCCTCCGGGCGCGAAATGGGTCTACAAGACCGGTGAGACCAATTTGATCGGAGTGCTGGTCAGCTCAGCGACCAGGAAAAACCTTTCCGAATATTTGTCCGAGAAAATCTGGCAGCCTTTTGGCATGCAACAAAACGCAAGTTGGCTATTGGGTTCCACCGGTCATGAAATCAGCGGTTGCTGCATCCAGGCATCCACCCGCGACTTTGCCCGTTTCGGCCTGTTCATCCTGGGCGGCGGCATGGCAGAAGGCAAGCCGGTGTTGCCCGACGGCTGGATCGCCGCGGCAACAAAAAAGCAGGCCGATACCACCCGGCCCGGGTATGGCTATGGCTATCAATGGTGGACTATGGATGGCGGCAGCTACACAGCGAGGGGAATTTTCGGCCAGGGTATCTTCATCGATCCCAAGCGGAAACTGATCATCGCGTCAAATAGCAACTGGCCGCATGCCAGTGATCTTCAAGGTGGCGATCAGGATGCGAAGCGCCTTGCGTTTTACAAGCAAGTGCAGCTGGCCATTGATAATGAGGCGAAGTCCATCAAATAGGTGTGGCGAGTCGCGGATGGATGACGTTCAGCCATCGTTGCCTTCGGCTACCTGCCTTTGAACTCGGACGGCCGCTTCTGAAGAAAAGACGTGACACCCTCGATGACGCCACTGGAGCCGGCGGCAATCCCCTGCAGAGAGGCCTCGCGTTCCAGGGCTGTCATGATTTCGAAATCAAATGACTTGTTGAGCATTCCCATATTCCCCGATAGGCTTATTTGCCCCTCATGAATTTCCACGCGAAACGCCGGGAAATTATGGGTTGACATTTTGAGCATACTACTTTATGCGTAGTCTTAACGATCTTGTTTAAGCGATGGCGTTTTCCGTGGATTGAGCTTCGCTGACAGCACGCCGGCAATTTGGATGTCACTGGGAGGTCGAAAATGAAGAGGATCAAGCTGACCGTAGTCACTCAAGATGAAAAGTTTTTGCAGCGACTGACGAAATGTCTGCGCGGAGAGAAAGATATCAGCCTTGTCGGTACTCTCCTCATTAAAAATCTCAAGAGCGAGGTGAGACAGGCCATTGCCTTCGTGGAGCAAATGATCGAGAAGCAGCCGGATGTTCTCCTCTTGGATCAGATCATTTTGCGAGATGTGGCGTCCCTGGATTTGGAAAGAATCCTTGGCTACAGGCATAAACTGCCTGACGTGAAGACTATCATTGTCGGCGAACGCTACAATGAGGAAAACGTTATGGCGATGATGCAGGGGGGCGTTCAGGGGTTTTTCCGAACCGCACTCGACGAAGAGCACCTTATCAAATGCATTCGCGTTGTGGCCCGGGGAGAGTTCTGGCTTGACGCTGAGCTGACCAAACGGGTTTTCGAGGAAGTTATCAAAGAGTTTAAAGATAAAAGAGATCGTCTTAAACCTCTTACCCGCCTGAATACGGGAAAAATGGAAATGCTTTCCCCTCGGGAGATAGAGGTTCTGGCGCTGATCAGCCAAAGCATGACCAATGAAGAAATCGCCGAAAGGCTTTTCTTAAGCCCCAAGACCGTCAAGACCCATCTGCGCAATATCTTCTCGAAGAGCGGGATACGGAATCGGGTTGAGGCCGCGCTTTTGTATACACGTCATACCCAAATATCCCATTAGTTGCTTTAGATGCCTTATTATTAACCGAGCGCATTTAAGTTCAAATCGTATTCGCCATTTTCTTTTTGAAGCAAAATTTTCAGCTCTAATAATTTAGCGATATCCCTTCTGGCTGTTCTTTCACCTACATTCCTATATAAGGCATTATAAGGCGGAATATCGAATAGGTTTTTTAAAGTGAACGGTTTGAGTAGTTCTAATAGCATACTTGAAAGATCATATTGCCGTTGCGTCATGCTGCCTTGCTTTTTTAAAGAAGCGCAATGATCACGAAGCAATAACAATCGGATTCTAAGATATATATTACCCTTAATTTCATTTAATGATTCAATTACACCTTCCAGCATGAATTTAAGAAATGGCGTTACGTCATGCTCCGGATTTTTTAGGGTATGCGAAAAGGCAAAGTAATAATCGTCAATTTTCCTGTAGTAATAATTCGATAACATTGTGGGCACATATTTGATGCCCGACGTTCTCAATACCATTGCTTCAACGATCCTGATGGTTCGTCCATTACCGTTACCAAAAGGATGGATCAATCCCAAATGATAATGTGCCAATGCGGCTCGAATGAAACTATCGAATGCCATCACCTCTTTGCAATTGATCCATTTCACAAACTCTTTCATCAAATTTTCGATGTCCGGCAGACATTTAGGAGGGGTGTATATGCCACCATGCGCATGGTCGCCAACTTTTACTACTTGATTTCTGTATTTACCAGGCAGATTATTGGCATCATGAAGCCCGGTTGTAATAATGCGATGAGACTTCCTGATAAAATCTTCGCTAAGTCTAGGGGCGTCTTCTATAGATTCGATTGTTTTAATATATTGATAGACAGCTTTCAGGTTTACAATGGCTTGTGTCGCGTCGTTATTTTTTTGTCCTTCATCCGTCTGTTTAATTATTTTACTAACATCCTCCTCTTTCAGGGGATTTCCTTCTATGGCGGCAGTACTAAAAATTGACCGGCGGATGAGTTCCTCTTCCAAATAAGTTGACCATTCCGGAAGGAGAGGCACAACCGCTATTGTTGAATATAATGCCCTTGCCATCAAAAGAAGATTGTTGAGTTCGGAAACATTATATTTTGCGCTAAATATGAAATTTCCGGATTTGAACGTCATCACTTTTTTTACGGCATTATTGTCCATAATATTGGCACTCTAATAATACGAAACTACGAGCACTTAAACTTTTTTACGATGCTTTTTGTCGCGACCATTAGCCAGTAGCTTTAAAGCCATATGTGAAATACATATATCTATCTCGCGGTGTTTTGTCAACAAATATGTCACAATTTAATTGTGTTATTACAATGACATATAAATATTTCCCCTTAAAACATGTCAACAAATATGTCACCATTTAATTTTTTATGCCCTTGATGAAATCTATATAATGCATTGCTGTTTCCTGCGGTTTTTCAATCATGGGAACATGACCGCAATCCTTGATGATGACAGTCTTATGATTTTTTAATCCCTTTTCGAAAACCGGTACGCTGGAAATATCAACAATTTTATCCTGATCCCCCCAAAGAATCAAAGTCGGCGCTTTGATATTCGGCAGGTCTTTTTCGAGAGAGTGAGAGTCAGGAAGGATTTCTCTTTTCTCTTTTTCGTAAAAGTTGCGATTCGTTAACGAGGTTTTGATAAATACTTTCCTGAGCGGGTACGGTAGGCTGGGTGGATCGACAAATGTTAACGACATTAACCTTTTTATGTCGTTGCTGTCTTTTAATAAAAGTGGATTATCTCCTGATTCTACCATTTTCTCTACAACACTTTTCTCTAAAGACTTGACCCCTCCGGCGTCAAAAAGTCCCACGCTGATAATTTCGTCAGGATAGCGGACCGCATAAGTTCCCGCAAAAAAACCGCCCATGGAATTACCCGCGATATGAAACTGTTTCAACTTCATTGCCTGGACGAATTTATGCAAACGAGACATCTGGTTCGATAAATCGTAGGAAGCCTTTTCAATCATGGAACTTTCACCGTAGCCGGGGATGTCGGGGATCACCACATGGTAATCTTTTGTTAAATAAGGGGCCAGCAGTGCCCAGTTGTCTTTGTCTCCCGTATAACCATGTAATAATAAAATTGTCGGCCCCTTGCCTCCTTCCAGATAAACAATGGTATGATCATCAATCCTGATTTCTTTTTTGGTGAGTCCGGCCTTGCTTCTGACAGCATCCCGCATATAGCCGGCTACTTTTTCCGGAAAAGCATAATAACCGGCCACGATTGCAACGATAACAACTAATATTGCCATTAAAACTTTCTTCATTTAACCCTCCTCACAAGATAATGGATTCAATTTATTCTGCGTGCAGCGCGATCCCGAGATGAACTGCGTGACATCAATGACCCTGATTCCGGCGAAGATATCCATAATCGTTGAGCGGTTATTCGACATCAAATTTTTCTCCCATGGTCTCATCCTCCTTGTTTGATCAATTTTTTGAAATCAGCAGAGTCCCTTATCGGATCAAAGTCCTTTTCAGTCATGGCGTCATTTCTAAGGGCAGGTTTCATGGAAATCGCTTTATCTAAATCTTCAACAGCATTTTTTATATTCCTGAGCCGGGAATAGGAGCAAGCCCGATTATAATACGCGGAAGCATCCTGGGGGTTGAGTTCAATGGCTTTATTCAAATCAACAATCGCTTCCGGATATTTTCCTAGAAAGATGTAAGCAGCCCCGCGGTTGCCATAAGCGCCGGCATCCTTTGGATTCAGTTCAATGGTTTTGTTGAAATCAAGGATGGCTTCCTGATATCGTCCAAGAAGGCCATACGAGCGGCCCCGGCCGTAGTAAGCCGAGTCATTTTTTGGATTCAGTTCAATGGCTTTGTTGAAATCATCAATCGCGTCATAATATCTTCCCAGGTAATGATAAGAAAATCCGCGGCTGTAATAGGCTGAAGAATCATTGGAATTCAGCGCAATAGCTTCATTGAAATCACTAATCGCTTCAGCATCTTTTCCAAGAAAACCATACGCACGGCCCCGGTTGTAATACGCTAAATAATTTTTGGGATTGAGATCGATGGCGTTATTGAAATCAGCAATCGCTTCATTATATTTTCCAAGCATGCTGTAAAAAAACCCCCGGCTGTAATACGCCAGAGGATTTTTTGCATTGAGTTCAACGGCCTTGCTGAAATCAGCAACAGCATCATGATATTTTCCAAGAAATCCGTAAGCAAGCCCGCGGCTGTAATACGCCAGATCATTGTGGGGATTGAGTTCAATGGCCTTGTTGAAATCAACGACGGCATCGTTATATTTTTCAAGATTATTATAAATAAGGCCCCGGCTGGTATAAGCTTGGTCATTTTTGGGATTCAGTTCAACCGCTTTATTGTAATCCATAATCGCTTCATTATATCTTCCCAGGTAGATATAAGCGCGACCCCGGTTGTAATAAGCTTTATCTTCATTTGGATTTAATTGCAGGGCCCTGTTCATGTCAAAAATAACTTCAGGATATTTTCCAAGATTGCCATAGGCATTGCCGCGAGCGATATGAGCCGGGGGATTTTTGGGATTGAGCTGAATGGCTTGATTGAAATCGGCAATCGCTTCCGGATATTTTCCCAGATCATAATAAGCAAGCCCGCGATTGTAATAGGCCAGGTGATCTTCGGGATTCAGTTTGATTGCCTGATCATAATCACGAATGGCCGCCTGGTAATCTGTCCGGGCAGGAGGGGTGGCTTTTTTGACGGATGCTTTTGTTGCGGCGGATGCCAGAGGTGGAATCAAAAGGAAAAGTAAACAAGCAATCAAGACAAAGCGCGTGAAGATCAATTTCATCAAATGGGCGCCCCTTTCAGTAATTTTTGGTATTTTATGCGCGAACCATCAGCGCAAAGCAAGCGTCACTCCTTCTTTGCAGGATTACCATGCAGAAGCAAACGTCAAAACTAAACCCTTGTGTAACTATTGCTTACCGGAAATTTTTTATGGTTTATTGTGACAAATATCTTACAAGGGCAAAATCATCTGCCATAATCTTTTTGTCGGACTAGATGCCAAGGGCAGCAGCAACATCGAAACCACTCTCATTAACGTGGTTGCCATGCCGCCCCAGTGAAAGCTGGGAAGAGACTTGAACCGTCTTCCTGCTTTCACGGGTGCTAAAGAATCGCTATGCAATTTAAATTTTTATATCAAGAACCAGTAATGAATATAGACCCCATAATTATAATCATATATATCTTTCCATTTATTGCCGTTTGCATCATAGATGTATATGGTAACATTGTCTATCGTGCCGTCATTATTAGAATCATATTCATCTTTAGTCATTTTATCTGCAACGTATGTGTAGTAGTGGACTGAGTCTATCGTGCCGTCATTATTAGAATCATATTCATCTTTAGTCATTTTATCTGCAACGTATGTGTAGTAGTGGACTGAGTCTATCGTGCCGTCATTATTAGAATCATATTCATCTTTAGTCATGTTGCCCGCAATGTATGTGTAGTAGTGGACATTGTCTATCGTGCCGTCATTATGAGAATCAAATTCAGCTTTAGTCTTTTTACCTGCAACGTATGTGTAGTAGTCGACTGCATCTATCGTGCCGTCATTATAAAGATCAAATTCCGTTTTTTCTATTTTGTCGTTTGCGTTGTATGTATGGTAGTAAACATAATCGATGGTGCCGTTATTATTGGCATCATATTCAGCATCATATTCAACTTGTGTAATGTTGCTCTTTGAATCGTATCCGTATATGATAACATTGTCTATCGTGCCGTCATTATTAGAATCAATTTCATCTTTCGCCTTACGGCCGTCTGCATAGTATGAATAGTAGTAGACAGTGTCTATCGTGCCGTCATTATGAGAATCATATTCTCTTTTTGTCTCAACATAATCGTTAACTTTAACTGTGTAAGTTGTTGAGGAACCTGCGGCTGTTACTGTATAAACCACCGGTTTGGTAAAATTGTTGGCTGTAACACCGCTGAACTGTTCGTTTGAACCCACATAGACGGTGGCGCCGGCTGTGGTAAATGTCGCTACCAGCGCCGTTAGATTTGTGCCGGAGGGCATCCTTACCGATATCTTTTTCTCCGTTTCGTTGATCGTTCCCACAACTGTTACGCTGTCTCTGGTCAATGAAAATGCCGTAAAGGCTCTGGGCTTTGGTGTCAGTGTTTCAATTACCGTTACCGTATAGATTACCGATGAACCATCTTCCGCAGTCACCGTATAATCCACGGGACTGCTGAAGTTATTGATGGTCGTCTCGCTTTCCTGAGGGGTTGATCCTACCTGGACAGTTTTTCCGGTTGTCCTAAACATTGCCACCAGAGACTCTCTATTTGTTCCATAGGGCATTGTTACATCTATCGTTTTTGCTGTTTCATCGATCGTCCCGACAACACCGTACAGATAAAATGCCGTAATGGCTTTTGATGTTGACGGTGGCGACTTTGAGTCATCGCCACTGCTACAGCCTGTCATGACCATCAGCAACACAGCTGCCAGTAACATATATATTTTTTTCATTGCCAGCTCCCTTTGCAATTGATGCGGGAATACATTGGATCAGACACTTTAGACATTTATAAAATGAAAGCCGTCCGTCTCATCTGTTGTTGAAAGTATAGACTGCAAAATATGAGATGTCAATATTTCTCATCGGTCTTGAATCTTGTCCTGTCCTCCTCCGCAGACTGTGTCATAATTGCTTAAAGTCGTCATTCCCGCGAAGGCGGGAATCCAAGACTTATTAATCTTACTGGATTCCGGGTCGCACTCCGCTTGCCCGGAATGATAAATAAATAATTACGACACAGTCCGCCGGCGGAAGCGTCACGTCCTGACAAAGGTGGAGCGGGGAGCGCCAATCTGTAAAATTCCTGCCGCGGGGTTCAGGACATGTTGATGGTGTGGAGCTTCAGGAGAAATTCCTTGAATTGCTCCTTCGTCGTCTCTTTGATGGATTCGAGCCGAACAATCACGGCCTTATTATAGAAGGTATATCCATCT
>Ga0209310_1002338_pt1 | contig 12295 bp, 11 predicted proteins | sample AD_UKC030_MetaG_FD_184415 | JGI IMG/M metagenome (GOLD analysis project Ga0209310, IMG submission 184415) | Active sludge microbial communities of municipal wastewater-treating anaerobic digesters from USA - AD_UKC030_MetaG (SPAdes) (version 2) | ecosystem: Engineered > Bioreactor > Anaerobic >... | reverse complement strand
AAAGCCCCAACACCTGTCGCTCACCGATTTCCAAGCCGCCATGGGGGAAGATAATCTGGCCATGGCCGTGGCCTTTGTCACCCGCCAGCGGCCTAAACTGTGAAAAACCCTTCATGAATACGCGCTGAAGAGAGATTTGGTCATCAACAAAAACCTTGTTGCTCAACCCTTCCCTGGGGTAAGAGGTGAAGGCTTGTTTCGATTATGTTGGATTTTTTGATCAATGGCGGCCCCTTCATGGTGCCGATGGTCATCACCTCTGTGGTGGCCTTGGCTTTCATTATCGAGCGGGGATTGGCCTTGCGATGGAAAAAGGTCATTCCCGTCCAGATCGAGAAGGCCGTTGAAAAGACGGGAGACCCAGAAGGCCTCGAGACCCTCAAGCGGGCCTGCGCCGGGCATCCCTCCGCCATCAGCCGCTTGTTAGTTGTGGCGGTCGAACATCTAAACTGGACCAAGAACGAAAATGTGGATGCGCTCCAGATCCACGCCCGTCACGAAATTGCCAAACTGGAGCGCGGCCTCCTGGTGCTCGAAGTCGTGATTGGCATCGCGCCACTCCTGGGATTGGTGGGCACGATCCATGGGTTGATCCGTCTTTTTGGCGCGTTTGGGGACCCGGGAGTCGCCGACAGCGCCCGGCTGGCGTCCGGCATTGCCATCGCCCTGAATATGACTCTGATGGGCCTCCTGATTGCCATCCCGGCCCTGGTGGCCTGGAGTTATTACAGCAAAAAAGTCGAAACCCTCTCCATCGAAATGGAAACGATCTGCGATTCCTTTCTTCGCCGGCAATACCGTCAGAAACGACGCGGCCAGCCCAAGGCCGAGGCTACTGTGGACTAAAGGCTCGATCCCCTCCCCTCCTGCCGACCTGTTTACACACTGAGTTTATGCGGTTCTTTCAGAAAAAACGGCGCCAGCCTCCCGCCATCATCATCATTAATCTCATCGATATCTTGCTGGTCCTTCTGATTTTCCTGATGGTGACCACCACCTTTAAACAAATGCCCGCCGTTCGTCTGGCCTTGCCCGAATCCAAGCTTGCTGTCCAGGGGGCCACCGCCACCAACGTCATCATCACCGTCACGAAACAAGCCCCATTCCTTTACCTCGGTATCCAGGAGGTCACTCCCGAACTGCTCGAGACCGAATTGCTCCGCCGGGCGGCCCTCAATCCCCAGGTCGGTTTGACCATCCAGGCCGATGCCGACGCTCCCTTCAGCCAGATCATCAAAGTGATGGATGCCGCCAAGGCCGCCAATATCAAAACGGTGAGCGCCTTGACCCGTACTCCGGCTCGTTGAACAGGCCCAGGATCGGCCGGGTTGTGACCTGGGCCACCCCACCTCGTTGAGCATGGCTTGAGTTTCCCGACTCGTCGGAATTCACAGCCACGTCATCCGTGGCGCCGCGGATAAACCACCCCCTTGAGCGTGATCGCCCGAGCTGAAATCGTGTGACTGGGGCGCCGGATCAATGCCCCGGGGATAATACCTCAGTCCCCTTTGACTGGCGTGGCCGCCGAAGTCTCCACCATCGCATCCAGGATTTTGCGAAAATCCTCCAAGCCCGTCGCGGGAACTATGATGGTATCTCGTCGGCCATTGACGTCCTCCGTGATCCGAAGGAACCGTCCTCGGGGATTTTCCTTAAGGGTGAAAACAAAGGCTTTACGTTCGATTTGGACGCGATCGGTCTTGATGGTTTCTTCGTTTACAGAATGCTTGCGAGCCTTCTCCACATAAGGCCGAGCCCCAAACGTCGGTCGTTCGTTCGAAATCATACAACTTCTTCCACTCCGCGCGTTGCGCGCTTCCTAAGTCTCCAACTTCTTCGGCAGACGCGGAAGTTTGTCAACCACGTAATGATTCCAAAGTGAATTTTGTTGGGCTGATGAATCTGGGGGAGTCTTGCGGGTGGGTGATGTACCAAAAGTTTGCCAGCAATCCCGCCAGCGTCAGGAGATTGAAGAACTGCGAGGTGCCGTGCCACCATCCAAATGATCGGCGGGCCTTTTCCACCTGGGCGGGCGCCGGCGCCGCCCGGATCCCGTGGACCTCCCGATGCAAACGCTCCAGCTTCGGCTCAAGCCACATGCCGCTCAGCAACACCAGAAACAATAACACCACCAGCATCCCCAATCGCACTTTCTGCAACGGCCGGCCCGTATAGAGCCATTCCACCAGCAGATGCAGCACCGCAATCGCCGCACAGCAATACTGAAAAAGATAATAGCGCTCCAACACCACCTGCACGGCCGCTCCCGCATGCGGGCGTCCCAGCAACTGAAGCATTTTGTCCGAAAAAAACGCCGGGCCCGCGCTCAAGGTGAAAAAGACAACCGCTCCCAGCCAGACCGAGGCGTTCAGAATCCCAATGAAGCGAATTGAACCGATCACTGCGCGACATTAATTCAAATGAGGAATGCTTGCCAAGCTCCGATTGCTGCACTCCTTCCGTTATTGGCCCGTCCGCCGAGGGGAATAACCCAGCGCTTCCCGGCAGCGCCAGAGATCTGTCGCCGAAAAGATCCCCGCGGGCGTGATCAGGCCGGTGATCAGATCCGGAGGCGTGACATCGAATCCAGGATTTCGGGCATGACTGCCCGGATCCGCGATGCGCACGTATCGACGCCTGCCCCGCGCATCAACTCCCCAAGCCCCCAAAACCTCCTCTTCCGCCCGTTCCTCAATCGGAATGGACCTTCCCGAATCCAGCCGCCAATCGATCGTTGACAAAGGAATGGCCACATAAAATGGAATCCGATGACGATGAGCTAATACAGCCTTTGTATAGGTGCCGATTTTATTGGCCATCTCCCCCGTGCGCCCAACCACGCGGTCGCTGCCAACAATCACCAGATCGATTTCCCCCCGCTGCATGAGGTGCCCCGCGGCGTTGTCGGCAACGACCTCATGCGCGATCCCCTGTTGACGCAACTCCCAGGCGGTCAGGCTGGCGCCCTGACAGCGGGGACGGGTTTCATCGCAGAAAACATGGAATTTTCGGCCCTGCTGTTGCGCCGCGTAAAGCGGCGCCGTGGCCGAGCCCATGTCCACAAAAGCCAGCCAACCCGCGTTGCAGTGGGTCAGAATTCGCATCCCTTCGCGGATCAAGGGAGCTCCGTGACACCCGATCGCCTCGCAGTGAGCCACATCCTCCTCCGCAAACGCCGTGGCCGCCGCCATCGCGAGGGCCTGACGTTCCAAGACTGAACGGCCCGCTCGCATCCGAACTCGCACCTGCTCCATGGCGTGAATCGGGTCGATGGCCGTGGGCCGTGCCGAGGCCAATTCCCGATAAACCAAGTCGACATGTCTGCGGAACCGCACGGGATCGTTCCCCCGAAATCCCCGGGCGCCCTGGGCTAATCCAAACGCTGCCGTTGCGCCAATGGCCCCAGCCCCCCGCACGACCATGTCCCGAATAGCCCGAGCTGTCTGCCGGTAATCCCCCATGGACACCACCCGGAAACGATGGGGCAGCAACCGTTGGTCGATCAATCGAACCGCATTGACCCGCGGATCGAATGTCACCGTTCGAAAATGTTTGGACCGGCCCCGGATTGTGACTTTCACCCGTCCTCCCGCTTCATCGTTCAGCAGCCGGTCTTGGCCAGCGAACGAAGTTTGATGCGGATATTTTTAAACAGGGGGTGTTTGCGAAGATTGCGCAGGTCCGGATCGCGAGCCAGCCATCGGAAATCCCTGTAGCCCAAATTGATGGCATGGTCGAGCTCGGCAATCGCGCGGTCAAACTGCTCGGTCAGAGAATAGCTGCAAGCCAAATTGTAATGCACGCAGGGATCCGCGGGACACAATCGGGCCAGCTGCACGTCGATGTTCAACCCATCCGCATATCGCCCCCGCCGGGTGTAGTCGTCTCCCAGGATTCTCAAGGCATCCAGGTAGGTCGCATCCCGCCGTACCAGTCCCTCGAGAAAGCCGATCTCGATATCGAGATTGCGCTGATCCTCACGACTCAGTTTTCGGATGGTCACAGATTTCTTTGGCATAGCCGTACAACCCGGCCATGATGGCACTTCAGGAAACCAAGTCAAGAAACCTGAAAGACGCGAAAACCGCGACGCGCGTCAGGGCTCGTATCCCAGCACGGGACCCAGCCAGCGTTCGAGTTCCCCGATGTCCAAGGACTTCCTCCGAGCGTAATCTTCCACCTGATCCCGGCCGATCTTGCCGACGGCAAAATACTTGGCTTGCGGGTGGGAAAAATAAAGGCCGCTCACCGAACTGGCCGGATGCATGGCATAGTTTTCGGTCAACGCAATCCCGCTGTTTTCTTCCGCCTGCAACAGGTCAAACAACAACCGTTTCTCCGTGTGGTCAGGACAGGCGGGATATCCGGCCGCTGGTCGAATGCCCCGGTATTTCTCTCGAATGAGTTCCTCCTGGGTCAGGTTTTCATCCTGGCCGAACCCCCAATCCAGACGGGCCTGCTTGTGCAGGTACTCGGCCAGGGCCTCGGCGAGCCGATCGGCCAGGGCTTTGACCAGGATCGAGCTGTAGTCGTCGTGGTCCGCCTCGAACTTGCCGCAAAGCTCAACCACGCCATGGCCGGCGGTCACCGCAAAGGCCCCCAGGTAATCGGTTCTTCCCTCCCGGCCGTCCGAAAGAAGTCGCGGAGCGATAAAGTCCGACAAGGCATGATTGAATTGGCCGGCCGGCTTGTCCATCTGTTGGCGTAACATGTGAAATACCGCCATCTCATGCCGCCGTGACTCGTCCGTGTAGAGCACAATGTCATCCCCGACCCGGTTGGCAGGGAAAAAACCGTAGACGGCCCGGGCATGAACTAGGTTTTCCCGCATGATCCGGTCCAGGAGTTTTTGGGCATCCTCAAACAGCTCCCGCGCCCTCGCCCCTAATTCGGGATCCTCCAGGAGCCTCGGGTATCGCCCGCGAATTTCCCAGGCGTGGAAGAACGGCGACCAATCGATATACGGCCTCAAAACGTCCAACGGAACCCGATCCAAAACTTGGATCCCCAAAAATGAAGGCCGCGGAGGAACATAATCCTCCCATTCCATCGGCGTCGCCCGCTGGCGCGCGACCGCGAGCGGCAAGAGCGGCTTCGGCCCAGGCCCGGCCGAATACTCCTTGCGCAACTGCGCCTGCTGCCGCGCGTTGGCGGAAACAAAGTCGGGCTTTTGATCGGCATTGAGCAGGCTCGAAGCCACAAGGGCCGCGCGGGAGGCATCCAGCACGTGAACCACCGCCTCCCGATAATGTGGCGCGATCTTGACGGCGGTGTGGGCCTTGCTGGTCGTCGCCCCGCCAATGAGCAACGGCACCCGGAATCCCGCGCGCTCCATCTCCTTGGCCACATGACACATCTCGTCCAGGGATGGCGTGATCAAACCGCTGAGGCCAATCAAATCCACCTGACGTTCCCGCGCCGCTTGGAGTATCTTTTCGCACGGCGTCATGACGCCCAGGTCAATGACCTCGAAATTGTTGCATCCCAATACCACCCCGACAATGTTCTTCCCAATGTCGTGCACGTCGCCCTTGACCGTGGCCAGCAGGATCCGGCCCTTGGTCTTCAAGACGCCATCTGACGCTTTTCCCGCCTCGAGATACGGCAGGAGATAAGCCACCGCTTTCTTCATCACCCGCGCGCTCTTCACGACTTGCGGCAAAAACATTCGGCCGCTGCCAAAGAGATCCCCCACCACGCTCATCCCCGCCATCAAAGGCCCTTCAATCACCGACAGCGGCGCCCCGTACTTCAACCGCGCTTCCTCCACATCGGCCTCCACGTAATCCACGATGCCCTTGACCAGCGCATGGCTCAGCCGTTCCTCGACCGTGCCCGATCGCCAGGCCTGAACCTCCACTTCGGCCTTCTCAACCTCCGATTTCATCGACTCGGCATGCTTGATCAGCCGTTCTGTCGCGTCAGGACGCCGGTTCAGCAGCACATCCTCGACCCGTTCGAGCAGGTCCTTCGGCACTTCCTCGTAAATCCCCAGTTGGCCGGCATTCACTATCCCCATATCCAGCCCCGCCCGGATGGCGTGATACAGAAAAGCCGCGTGCATGGCTTCCCGGACCGGATTGTTGCCGCGGAATGAAAAAGAAACGTTGCTGATTCCGCCGCTCACCTTGCAGCCCGGCAACGCGGCCTTGATCTGCCGGGTCGCTTCGATGAAGTTCAACCCATACGCATTGTGCTCCTCCATGCCGGTCGCCACTGTCAGCACGTTGGGATCAAAGATGATGTCTTCCGGCTTTACCCCCACTTCCTGCGTCAGGATCCGATACGCCCGCGCACAGACCTCCACCTTGCGCTCGACAGTGTCCGCCTGCCCCTGTTCGTCAAACGCCATCACCACCATCGCCGCGCCATAAAGACGAATCAGCCGCGCCCGTTCCCTGAAGACTTCCTCGCCCTCCTTCAGGCTGATGGAATTCACAATCCCCTTGCCCTGCAAACATTTGAGCCCCGCCTCCAACACCGACCACTTCGAGCTGTCAATCATCACCGGCACTCGCGCAATGTCCGGCTCCGATGCCACCAGGTGGAGAAACCTCACCATGGCCTGCTCCGAGTCCAGCAAACCCGCGTCCATGCAGACATCGATGATCTGAGCCCCCCCCTCCACCTGCTGACGCGCGATGCTCAAGGCCTCATCCATCTGCCCCGCCAACACCAGCTTCGCAAACTTCGGCGAGCCCGTGACATTCGTTCGTTCGCCGATATTGATAAAATTGGACTCGGCCCGAATGGTCAATGCCTCCAAACCACTCAATCGCGTCGCCGCCGCCACCGAGGATGGAACCCTCGGCGATAGCCCTTCCATCGCCCGCGCAATCGCCCGAATATGCGCCGGCGTCGTGCCACAACAGCCCCCCACCAGATTCAACCAGCCTTCCCGCGCAAAATCCGCCAGCAGCGATGCCATATGCTCGGGCGTGTCGTCATACTCCCCAAACGCGTTCGGCAAACCCGCGTTGGGATAACAACTGACGTAGCAATCCGCCAGACGAGACAGTTCCTCCACATAAGGTCGCATCTCTCCCGCGCCCAGCGCGCAATTGATCCCGACCGACAACGGACTGACATGATTCACGGAATTCCAAAAGGCCTCGATCGTCTGCCCCGATAGCGTCCGGCCCGACGCGTCCGTAATCGTCACCGAGATCATCACCGGCCAACGGCGTCCCTCCGCCTTGAACACCTTCTCCAGCGCAAATAAACAGGCCTTGGCATTGAGCGTGTCAAAGATGGTTTCCGGCAGCAAAAGATCGACGCCGCCTCTTACCAGAGCGCTCGCCTGTTCGTAATACGTCTCCACCAACTGATCAAAGGTCACCGCCCGGTAGCCGGGATTGTTCACATCCGGCGAAAGCGAGGCCGTCCGATTCGTGGGCCCCAAAGCCCCCGCCACAAAAATCGTCCGCCCCGGATGATCCCGCTCAAACGCGTCCGCCGCCTCGCGGGCCAACCACGCCGAGGCTTCGTTCATCCGCGCCACCCACGATTCCAAACCGTAATCCGATTGCGAAATCCGGTTCGCATTAAAGGTGTTGGTGCCAATAATGTCCGAACCCGCCTCCAAAAATTGCCGATGGATCGTGGAGACGATCTCCGGCCGCGTCAGGCTCAGAAGATCGTTGTTGCCGCGCAAATCCCGCCGATGATCAGAAAACATCGCCCCCCGATAGTCCTTTTCTACCAGCTTGAGGGCCTGAATCATCGTCCCCCGAGGGCCGTCCAAAATCACAATCCGCCGGGCCAGCAATTGCCGAAGCAACGCCTCCCGAGGCTCTCTCTGCGTCGATCGTTCCATCTGCTCCATCCGGTCAGTCAATATTGAATCCGTGATCGTTACCCCATACTGCCCGCCAACCTAAATCGCCACCGCCATGAATGCAAATTAAAAATCAACATATCAAGATACGTAGATATGATGCTGATTCCAGCCCGGAATCGTTGCCCGGTGTTCACCGGCGGGTCACACAACTGTAACCTTCCAGGTTTACCTTGGCCCAGGGTTGATCCACAACCCCGCATGATTATGTTGAAGTTCAATGAAGTGACAAAGCTCGCGCCGAATATGCCTGGGGATCTCGCCTCTCAGGCAGGTCGCTGGAATCTGGTCAGCATGGCCCTCGAAGCCGTCCAGGCGGTCGCCGAACAGGCATCCGACAGGGACTCGACTGCGGGACAGGTTCTAAAGCCCCGTCATCGCCTCATGCTGACTCTGCTGGCTTATTGCTACGCGACCGGCCTTTACGGTTCGGAGGATGTGGAAATGGCGGCCCGCCAGGATCGCGTGGTCCGGTACCTGTGCGCAAACGAACGGATGACCTCGAATGAACTGCGTGGATTCCGTCGTCAGCATCGATCCCTGTTGCGTCAGACTCTGGCCTTCCTGCTTCAATTGGCCTTGCGATATGGTCAGCTGGCCAATCCACCGACATCGTTCCATCTATCCGGCATGGCGCTTTCGCTGGCGCAAGACACAGTTCCTCAGATTGAATGGGAACATTGCCTGCGAGAAGCGGACCGACGCATGCTTCAAGCGATTGAGATCGATAGCATGACCCTGGATGAGTGATTTCAGCCTCCCGGTCGAGCGCAGAGACCCGATGGGGTGCAGCCATTCCATCAAATTACCAAATCCTTCAGCGCGTCCATTGGCCTGCCTCTATTCGCGTTGATAAGCGTCCATTCACGGTCTAAGAGCCTGTTTGAAAATTGCATGGGGTGCTGCGGCGAGGGATTTTGGCTGGGGCCAAGGCGGCTTGGGCCGAGCATCCCCGATGGGGGCTGTAAGGTCCAAGCCAACGCTGGCCCCGGGCAAAAGAGCCGCCGCCCGAAGACTTATTTGCGGTTACAGAGAGTCCGCAAGGGACTTGAGATTTCAGGATTTCTTTGAGAAACTCAGTCCACTCTTGTTCCCTATGAACGCCCTCCGCTTTTCCCGGTTTGGCTGGAGCATCACTCTGTTGTTGTTTTGCGCTTTGACGGCGCATGCCGCCGAAGATCTTTCCTTAAAGCTGCGCCGGCAAGTGCCATCCGGCGAGGACGCGTCAAAATGGCGCCAGCAAAGCACCCGGGATCGCTGGAATCCTCGCGCGACGGCGGTCATCATCTGTGACATGTGGGATCGTCACTGGTGCCAGGGCGCCACGGCCCGTGTGGCCGCAATGGCCCCGCGAATGAACGATTTGTTGAAGGAACTTCGCCATCGCGGTGTGCTGATCATTCATTGCCCCAGTGATACCATGAGTTTCTATCAGGAGCACCCCGGCAGGAAGCTGGCCCGAAGCGCGCCCAAAGTTGAATTGCCGGCCAAACCCGGCGGTTGGTGTGCGTTGAACAAGGACAAGGAACCCGACCTGCCCATCGAAGTCATTCATGACGGTTGCGATGACCTGCCCCCCTGCCAGCCTCCAAAGAACGGCCATTATCCGTGGACCCGGCAGATTGCCACCCTCGAAATCGAGCCGGGAGACGTGATCACCGATAACGTCGAAGCCATCTATCTCCTCAAGCAGCGGGGGATTACGAACGTCTTAATCCTGGGGGTGCATGTCAACATGTGCGTCTTGGGGCGCCCTTTTGGCATTCGCCAGCTGGTCTACCAGGGGTTCAAGGTCGCCCTGGTGAGGGATTTGACCGATGCCATGTACTGTTCGCGCGGACGCCCCTATGTCAACCATTTTACAGGCAACGATCTCGTCATCGGTCACATCGAACAATACTGGTGCTCCACCGTGACCAGCGACCAGATTATCGGAGGCAAGCCCTATCGGTTCCCCGAGGATGTGCGTTAATCCCGCCGATCCTTGGATTCGCTAATGGTCTGTTATTATGGAATGGCGTCTAATATGATAAAGGGACAAATATGATAAAGGGACAGACCCTTTGTCATTCATCCATGGCTATCTCGTTTGAACGTCTTTGCCAAGTTGAGCCGCCCCCGGAAGCGCGGCGGTTGCTGTGGCACGTGTTGTCGGTGGGCGTCGTCACGCGCTGGCCACGCCCGTGCTGCTCCACACCTATGACCGGATCGTGCGCGCAACCTGTTTCGGCGTGCTGCTCAACGGACGGCGCCACCCGCGGGGATTGCCAGTTGAGTTGCGGTGGTCAGCGGTTGACTGGCCGGCAATCTCCAGGCCGCGGCGTTGGACCCGACGGTCGTGCCGCTGCCCACACAGACTGAAGAGCGCGACGAAAATGACAAACAGGTCTTCGAGACGAAGGCGGGGAGGAAGTAGGTCCAGCGTGTCGCGCCTGTCTGAATCCTACAGATACGGCCTTTCTCCGCCACTGCGCCCTTCCCATCAGGTGGCCCTCCAGGCTACGCTCCGTCCCGTGAAAACAAATAACCAGAACCTCCTGGAGGAAGTCGCCAACCGGCTGGCGAAAGAACTCCACCCGGAGGGCATCTGGCTGTTCGGCTCGCACGCGTGGGGTACGCCGGATGAAGGCAGCGATCTTGACCTGTTCGTGGTTGTGCCAGAGAGCAACGAAGCGCCGGTCGAGCGCATGAGGCGGGCGCACCGATGTCTGCGTGGTCTCGGCATCGCGAAGGACGTTCTCGTGAAGACCCGCCAGGAGTTTGACCGCTTGCGCGCCTTGCCTTCCACGCTCGACCACCTCGTCTTCCACCGCGGCCGGAAGCTCTATGGATGACACCAAGCGCGAGTGGGTGCGGTCGTGGCTGGTCAAAGCGCATAGCAATTTGCGTTCCGCCCGCGCGCTGGCAGCCCTCTCTGAACCGGCCACAGACACCGCCATCGGGCACGCCCAAGCCATCTACGAGTACTCGATGAAACGGCCGCCAACACTCCCGCCTCCGAACCGCTCCCGACCGATCAAGTCATCAGCCGGGAAGAAGCGGCCTTGCTCTGGCGATCGATCGAGCATATCCCGGCCTTGTATCGCGAACCGTTGGTCCTGTTCTATCGCGAGCATCAGTCCATCGAGCAGGTTGCGGCCGGATTAGACCTCACCAAAGACGCCGTCAAACAGCGATTATCGCGCGGGCGAACGATGCTGCAGGACCAAATGGCGGCATTTGTCGAAGGCGCTTTGACGAGCACCGGGCCAGGCCGCGCGTTCACGCTCGGGGTGCTCGCCGCTTTGCCCATCCTGACTACGGGGGCCACCGCGGCCACTCTGGGAATGGCCACCGCCAAGACGGTCGCGACCGTGAAGGGGGCTGCTGTCATTTCCATCATTACAGCGATCATCGGTCCGATCCTCGGCATCCTTGGCGCGTGGCACGGTACAAAAGCGAGCCTCGAGCGCGTGCAATCCGAACGCGAACGCCGCTACGTGATCCGTCAGATCTGGATCGTGACTGCGTTTGTCTTGTGTTTTGGTCTCGCTCTCGGCGCTGTGATCATGCTCGGCTATGGTTCCTGGACGGAGCATCCGGTGTTCCTGACGTGGTGTATCGTGGGTTTGTGCCTGGCCTATTTGGTCTGGATGAGCGTGATGATCTTCCACGGGCAACGCACCATTGCCCGGATCCGCGCCGAAGAAGCCGAACGCTCCGGTTTCGCACCCAGGCCAGTCGCGCCAACAACCAGTCCGGAGCCGATCGAGTTTCGGTCGGCCGCAACGTTGCTGGGTCTCCCTTTGATTCATGTGCGACTTGGCAATCGGGGAGGGCAACTGCCGCGGCCCGCGCTGGGCTGGATTGCGATCGGCGATGTCGCAGTCGGCGTGCTGTTCGGTGCGGGCGGCGTGTCCGTCGGCGCGATCAGCCTCGGCGGTGGTGCGATCGGGTTGCTGGCCTTGGGCGGCGCCGGCATCGGCCTGTTTGCCATGGCAGGAATGGCCATCGGCGTCTGGGCCATTGGCGGCTTGGCGGTCGGATACCTCGCGTGCGGTGGCGCCGCGCTGGGATGGTTGGCGGCCGCTGGAGGCAGCGCGGTCGCGCGCGCCTACGCCATCGGCGGCGTGGCTGTAGCCCAACATGCGAATGACTCGATCGCGCGCGAATTCATACGCACCGATGCCTTTCTGGGCGGGGCTCAGGCCATGCTGCAGAGCGGCTGGTTTCAAGTCGCCTGCTGGCTCCCGATGCTCCTGGTGGCCTGGCAGCTCTGGCGCATGCGCAATGCCCGCCAAACAACAAGTTAAACCGCCGCTCGATCCTTACAGCCCCCATCGGGGATGCTCGACCCAAGCCGCCTTGGCCCCAGCCAAAATCCCTCGCCGCAGCACCCCTTGTAATTTGTGGAGTCGAGGAGTGGCGCGGTGGCGTCAAGGCGGGCCGTAACTGTGTCCGGCCCTTTCGGTTGCCGGT
>Ga0209310_1002333_pt1 | contig 12304 bp, 9 predicted proteins | sample AD_UKC030_MetaG_FD_184415 | JGI IMG/M metagenome (GOLD analysis project Ga0209310, IMG submission 184415) | Active sludge microbial communities of municipal wastewater-treating anaerobic digesters from USA - AD_UKC030_MetaG (SPAdes) (version 2) | ecosystem: Engineered > Bioreactor > Anaerobic >... | reverse complement strand
CGAACGGTCCTCTTCCTGCCGGCCTACGAGGGGAACCTCGAGACGCTCGAGGTGCTCGTCGCCGCGGGCGGGGACGTGAACGTCGTCGACGACATCGGCTACACGCCGCTCAAGCACGCCGTGATGGGGAGGAAGCCGGAAGCGATCCGCCTGCTCGTCGCGAAGGGGGCGAAGGTGAACCAGGCCCCGACGAAGGTGAACGTCGGCGAGACGGCGCTCCATGTCGCGATCGCCAGCGGTTTCCCCGACATCGTCCAGCTCCTCCTCGAGCTGAAGGCAAACCCGAACGCGAAGGCCGAGTACAGCGGGACGCCGCTTCAACAGGCCCGGAAGGGAGACCAGGACGACGTCGTGGCGATGCTGAAGGCGGCGGGGGCGAAGTGAGAAGGGGGCCGGACGCGAGCCGCCCGCCGGCGAGGAGGCGATCTCCTGCGCGGGCCGCGGCCGCCCTCCTCCTCGCCCTCGCGGCGGCGGCGCCGGCCGCGTCGAGCGCAGTGGCGATGGGGTCCGGGGGCGGGTCCCTTCCCGCCGCCCAGCCGGCGACGTGGACCGGGACGGCGAGCGGCGAGATGAAGGCCCAGGGAGCGAAGACGCCGCTGCGCCACGCCTACGCCGTCGTCGTGCGGCCGCGGAACGCGGCGGCCGACGAGACGCGGCTCGTCCTCTCGGAGGAGCCGGTGCCGCTGGAGGTCCTCGAGGAGCTCCTGAGGCGGCTGCCGTCGTTCGGGTTCCGCGGCGTCGAGGTCGTCCTCGGCGCGGGCGGCGGCGCTCCGGCCGTCTTCTTCCACCACGACGAGCTGCCGGCGGGCCTCGAGGTGCGCGAGGTCGCGAGGCTCGTGCCGGCCCCTGCTGCGGCCGGCCGGCTCGCGGGTCGGATCGTCTTCGACGACCCGGGATTCTCGTTCGCGTTCGACGCGACGTTCGACGCGCCGCTCTTCCGGCCGGCGGCGAAGCCGACGCGGACCACCGATCCGGGCCTTCCTTCCGAAGAGCAGGCGAAGGCCACTCTCGAGGAGCGGGGTCTCGAGCTCACCCCGAGCGCCCTCGACCGGGTCGTCCGCGATGGGGACATCGAGGCCGTGAGGCTCTTCCTCGCCGCGGGGATGCCGGCGACGACGGGCGAGCCGGGAGGGAGCGTCCTCGAGTCGGCGGTCGAGCGGGGGCACGCGGAGGTCGTCCGAGTCCTCCTCGCCGCGGGCGCGGACCCGAACGGCGTGGGCTATGCCGGGAGGCCGCTCCTCATCGCGGCGGCCGAGGGGCAGGGGGCCGACGTCGTTCGCGCGCTCCTTGCGGGAGGAGCCGACGTCACGCGGAAGGGGGCCGGGAACGCCACGGCGCTCCATGCGGCCGCCGAGGCCGGGAAGCTCGACGTCGTCGAGGTCCTCCTCTCCGCCGGGGCGAAGGTCACCGCGCGGACCACCCACGGCTGGACGGCCCTCCACTCGGCGGTGAGAAGAGGCGACCTGCCGATGGTGAGGAGCCTGATCGCCGCGGGCGCCGACGTGGCGCGAGACCGCAAGGAGCTCCTCGATCTCGCGCGCTCCGCGAAGGGCCCGGACGTCGAGAAGGCGATCCGCGACGCCCCCGTCCCCCGGCAACGGAAGACGGACCTGACCCCATCCGGGGAGGGGGCGGTCAGAGGAGGCGGCGCCAGGCGGTGAGGTCCTGCTTCCAGACGAGGACGCCGCAGAAGCGTTCCCCTTCGGGGCAGACCGGCTTCGCGCCGGCGCGGGCACGGAGCCCGCAGGGAGGGAGGAGCCACCGGCCGATGCGCGGCTCGGCGTCACGGACCTGCTCGGCCTCGTCGACCGAGGCGCGCCAGATCTCCTCCTGCGCGTTCCAGCAGAGGCGCATCGCGAGCTTGTGCTTCAGGCCGGCGAGGTCGGCCGACTCGGTGAAGCGGAGCGCGACGGCGTTCGGGAGGAGGTAGGCCCGGAACTCGTCCGGCACTCCGAGGGCGCCGAGGCGTGCGATCGCCTCCCACGTCCGCGCCATCGTCTCGTCGTAGAGCGTCCGGGCCTCTCCCGGCTCCTCGAGGAGCATCGGGGTGACGTAGTCGGGCTCGTCGGAGAGGTAGGCGTGGAGCGTCGGGCGGGAGCCGGGCGTCGTCCGGTGCCGCTGGTCCTGGCTGTCGGCGGTGTGCGAGAGCTTCTTCCGGAAGGTGTACGCGGGGTGGTGGAGCGCGCGGGAGAGCTTCCCGTGCTCGGTCAGGTTGAGCGACTCGCCGAGGAGCCGGTTCGCGGCGGGGTCCACGGCGAGGGCGATGGCGTCGTCGTCGGAGAGCGTCTCGGGCGTGACGCCGACGACCTCCCGGACCGCCTCGGCGAGCAGCTCCTCGTTGCGCGCCTTCCGGTCGACGAGCTTCGAGACTCGGCCGTCGAGGGAGGCGTCGAAGCGGGAGCGGAACGAGCCGTCGCCCGGGCGGTCGCACCGGGGCGCGGAGAAGAGGCGCTCGGCGAGCGCGTGCTCCGGCGTCTCCTCGAGCGGGATCGGCTCCTGCAGGACCGCGGCCCAGGCGGGGTCGTGCCGGAGGAGCTCGTCGGTCATCGCCTCGACGACGAGCCGCTGCTCGGTCGGCGCGTCGAACGTCTCGGCGAGCCGCCGGTAGCGCAGGAGCGTGACGGCCGGAACCGTGTGGTAGAGCGTCGTGAACGTCGCGACCGGCAGGGCATACCGGGCGACCTCGAGGGCCCGCTTGCGGATCGCCCTCTCCCAGCGCTCGGGCTGGCTGGCGCGGCCCCGGAACGTCGCGAAGAAGGCGCGCGCGGCGCGGGGGGCGAGGGCGTCGCCGAGCCGACGGTAGGCCTCCGTCTGCATCTCGCAGCAGGCGCGGTAGACCTCGAGAGCCTCGCCGGCGAGGGCCGGAACGGCGTAGCGGCCGGGCTTCACCTCGACGTAGCGCTGGGAGGTCTGCTCGGAGTTGTAGTGCGGGTGGGCGTGGAGGAACGACCAGACGAGCTGCCGGCTGACGTTCTCGAGCGTGAACTGGAGGTGGGCGTGCTGGAAGGTGGTGTGGTGGCCGGCGGCGTAGACGTCCCGGGCGAGGGCGTCCCGCCTCTCGCGCCGGCGCGCGCGCTCGGCCGGGTCGGCGAGGGGGTCCCCCGCGACGTCGTCCACGGTGACGATCCCCTTCGGGCTGTAGCAGGTCCGGGCAGCCGCGACGACGCCGTCGAACGGCCGCGCGAAGGCGTCGACGAGGCGGACGCGCGGAAGGGGGGAGAGGAACGGGGGCACGCGCCGGGAGTCTACGTTCTGGAAGCCGGAAGGGGTGACGGGCGTCATGCCGCTCGATTGCCGCGAATTGAACCCGCACCTTTCCGGGCCTATAGTGGCCGGTCGGGGGCCCGCGATGCTGAAGCTCAACCGCATCGTCGACTACGGCATCCTCGTCATGACCGAGATCGCGCGCCGCAACGCGTGCGTTTCGACCACCGAGCTCGCTGCCGCTTTCGGCGTTTCCGCCACCATCGTCGCCAAGGTGCTGAAGAAGCTCGCCCGGGCCGGCCTGGTCTCGTCCGAGCGGGGGAGCCGCGGCGGCTACCGTCTCGCCCGGCCCGCCGCGGAGGTGACGCTCCGGGCGATCGTCAACGCGCTCGAGGGGCCGATCTCGCTCACCTACTGTGCCGCGGGAATGTCCAACGGGCGCTGCCGGACCCGTCCGTTCTGCGTCGCCACCGACGCGATGCGCCGGCTGAACCACCTCGTGAACGGAGCGTTCGACGCGATCTCCCTCGAGGACCTGCTCCACGTCCCCGTCCCGGACGCGTCCGGGACGACCGGCTCCGCGCCGTGACGCGCCGGCGGCCCGTCTACCTGGACCACCAGGCGACGACGCCGCTGGACCCGCGCGTCCTTCAGGCGATGCTTCCCTGGCTGACGGAGGAGTTCGGCAACGCCGCCTCCCTCCAGCACGCCTTCGGCTGGACGGCCGAAAGCGCCGTGAACGCCGCGCGCGAGGAGATCGCCGACGCGCTCGGCGCCCAGCCCCGCGAGATCGTCTTCACGTCGGGGGCGACCGAGGCGAACAACCTCGCGATCCTCGGCGTCGCGCGCGCCTCCCGCGGGCGCGGGGGACACATCGTCACCTCCGCCGTCGAGCACCACGCCGTCCTCGACCCGTGCCGCGCCCTCGAGCGGGAGGGCTTCGAGGTGACGGTCCTCCCGCCCGACCGGGAGGGGCGCGTCTCGCCGGAAAGCGTCGAGGCGGCGCTGACCGACCGGACGGCCCTCGTCTCCGTGATGGCCGCGAACAACGAGGTCGGGACCCTGAACCCGGTCGACCGCATCGCCGCGCTCTGCGCGGAGCGCGGCGTCGCCTTCCACACGGACGCGGCGCAGGCGTTCGGGAAGGTCCCGCTCGAGGCCGGCGGGGGCGTCGCCCTCGCGTCCCTCAGCGCCCACAAGCTCTATGGACCGAAAGGGATCGGCGCCCTCTACGTCCGCTCGCGGCCGCGCGTCCCTCTCGCCCCGATCCTGCACGGCGGAGGGCACGAGCGGGGCCTCCGGTCGGGGACGCTGAACGTCCCCGGGATCGTCGGCTTCGCGGCGGCGGTCCGAATCGCACGGCGGGAAAGGGTGGCGGAAGCTGAACGACTCGGCCGCCTGCGGGACCGGCTCGAGGCCTCGATCCGCTCCTCCCTCGACGGCGTCACCGCGAACGGGCCGCCTTCCGGGCCGGACCGCCTCCCGGGCAACGCGAGCCTCTCGTTCGCGGGGGTCGACGGCACCCGGCTCGTCGCGGCCCTTCGCGGCGTCGCGGTCTCCTCCGGCTCGGCCTGCACGACGGCGAGCGGCGAGCCGAGCCACGTCCTTCGCGCCCTCGGCGTGCCGGAGCCGCTCGGGAAGGCCACACTCCGCTTCGGCGTGGGCCGCTTCACGACCGAAGGCGAGATCGACGAAGCCGCGGCCGAGGTCGTCGCCGCCGTCCGCCGCCTCCGTTCCGAGAACGAGTCGCTCCGGGACTAGAATCCGCCCCGTTCCGAATGTCGAGACTCCTCGTGGCCGCGCTCGCGGCCCTGTTGCTCCTTCAGGCCCCGGCCACGGGGTCGTGGTGGAAGCGGCGGCGGCCGACGCCGACTCCGACCGCGACGCCGACCCCCGCGCCGGCCGAGCAGGCGGACGGCGCAGCGCCCGTCGACCCGGGCGCAGTCGGCACGCCCGGGCCGGTCGTTCCGGGCACGCCGGACCCGGGAGCCGGGAGAGACGGCGAGCCGGTCGAGAGCGCCCGGCCACGTCCGGAAGAGCCGCCGGCGCCTGTCCCCTCGCCGGCGCCGAGCCCGACCCCTCGCCCGACCGCGACGCCCCGGCCGACGCCGACCCCGATCCCGACCGGGACGCTGCGCGTCAGGGTCCTCGTCGCGGGCGCCGACGGGCGCGCGCTCCCCGCGCCCGAAGCGGTCGTCTGGCTTCCGGGAAGCCGCGGCCGCCGGGCGGCGCCGCCTCCGAAGATGGCCTCGCGCGACAAGCGGTTCGAGCCGCGCGTCCTCGCCGTGCCGAAGGGGGCCGCGGTCTCCTTCCCGAACTTCGACAAGATCTTCCACAACGTCTTCAGCCTGTCGGAGCCGGGGCGATTCGACCTCGGCCTCTACAGGAACGGCGCGGCCCGGACAGCCCGCTTCGAGGAGCCGGGCGTCGTCCGCGTCTACTGCAACATCCACCCGCAGATGGCGGCCTACGTCGTCGTCCTCGACGGCGAGCTCTACGCGCAGACCGGCGCGGACGGCGTGGCGGCGATCGGGGCGGTCCCCGCGGGGCGGCATGTGGTGAAGGCCTGGGACGAGAGGGGCGGGGAGTGGAGCGGGAGCGCTTCGGTGCCGGCCGGAGGGACGACGGACGTCTCCGTCACGCTCGACGCCTCGAAGTGGAAGGCGACGCCCCACAAGAACAAGCACGGCAAGGACTACCCGCCTCCGGACGACGATGAGAACCGCTACTGACGCCCCCTCGCCCGACGACGTGCCGACGATGGTCGCCCCGCGCGAGGGCTCCTCGGGGGCCTCGGGCCCCCCCCTTCGCGGCGGGAGCGTCCCGAGGCCGGGAGGCCTTCGCCTGCGTACGCAGTTCTTCCTCGCCGCGGCCCTCCTCGTCGTCGTGACGCTCGGCGCCGCGGTCGCGCTCTCCACCTGGCGCGCGAACCGGATCGCCGAGGAGAGCATCCGCGAGGCGCTTCGGACGATCCCGGGGGACGTCGCCGTCTACCGGGCCGGCCTCGAGTCGCAGCTGAAGGCGACTCTCCGTTCCGTCGCGGAGGAGCCCGGCATCAAGGCGATCTTCGACTCTCCGCCCGCGACGGTCTGGGACACCGCGAAGGACAAGGCCGCGATCCTGAACGCGAGGACCTTCTTCTTCTTCGATCGGGCCGGTGTCCTCATCGCCCGGAGCGACCGGCCCCCGAGCGAGGAGGAGCGGCGCTCGTTCCGCGAGGTCGCCTGGGTCTCCTCGCCGCTCGAGGAGTGGACGGAGTCCTCGGCGACGATCCGGGAGGGGGCGGCGCTCGCCGTCGTCGCGGCGGCCCCGGTCGTCGCCGGAGACCCGGAAAAGGGCGAAGCGCGTCTCGTCGGCGTCGTCGCCGCATCGGTCCCGCTCGACGCGACACGGGCGCGCGAGCTGCGCGACCTGACGGGGGGGCAGGTCGCCTTCGTCGCCGAGACGGGGAAGAAGGGGGAGCCGACGAAGCTCGAGGTCGCGGCCGCGACGGAGGGGTTCGGGGCCGCGAGCCTCCTGCCGGCGCTCGACCGCGACCCGTCGGTGCTCGCCCGCCTTCTGGAGGGGGACGCCGACTCCGCGCCCCTCGACCTCCTCGTCGGGGGCGACCGACGCGTCGTCAAGGCGGTCCCGCTCCGCGCGGCCGGAGGCGAGACGCTCGGCGCCGTCGTCGTCTCGCGCTCACGCGAGGAGGAGACGGCCGCGTTCCGGAAGATCCGGGAGACGCTCCTCCTCGTCGGCCTCGGCGTCCTCCTCGTCTCCGTCCCGGTCAGCTTCCTCCTCGGGGGCCGGATCGCGCGCCCCCTGCAGCAGCTCGCCGCCGGGGCGATCGCGGTCCGGGAGGGAGAGCTCGAGGTGAAGCTCCCGTCCGGCGGAAGCGGCGAGGTGGCGCTCCTCGCCCGGGCCTTCGAGGCGCTCGTCGGCGAGCTGCGCGAGAAGCGTCAGCTCGAGGAGCTCCTCGCCGAGATGCGCCGGCGACCGGCCGACGCGACGCGGAACCTCGCTCCCACGTCGGCGACCGCCGCCGGGGCGCTCCCCCAGGACGCCGCGCTCGCGGCGGCGAGAGGGCCCCGCGTCGGAGCGCTCTTCGCCGGGCGCTACGACGTCGTCTCCGTCCTCGGCCGCGGGGGGATGGGATCGGTCTACCAGGTGCTCGACCGGGAGCTGGACGAGGAGGTCGCGCTGAAGGTCCTCACCCCGGAGGCGTTCTCCGAGGGGACGCACGCGACCCAGACGCTGAAGCAGGAGATCCGGCTCGCGAGGAAGATCACGCACCCGAACGTCGTCCGGACGCACGACCTCGGCGAGGCGGACGGCGTCCGCTTCCTGACGATGGAGTACGTCCCCGGGACGACGCTGCGCGAGGTGCTCGACCGGCGGGGCGCCGTGGCCCTCGCCCCGGGCCTCCAGATCGCGAAGCAGCTCTGCCGGGGCCTCTCGGCCGTCCACGAGGCGGGGATCATCCACCGCGACGTCAAGCCGCAGAACATCATGGTCCTGCCGAACGGCGTCGTGAAGCTGATGGACTTCGGGATCGCCCGGACCGACGAGGGGGGGGACGGCGCCCTCGACGGCCACACCGTACTACATGAGCCCGGAGCAGGCTCTGGGACAGCGGCTCGACGCGCGCAGCGACCTCTACACCGTCGGGGTCGTCCTGTTCGAGCTCTTCACCGGGGAGCGCCCCTTCCCGGGGACCGACGCGGCGACCGTCATGCAGCGCCACGTGGCGGCGCAGCCGCCGCGCCCCTCCTCGCTCCGGCCCGACCTGCCGGAGTACCTCGACCGGATCGTCCTCGCGTGCCTCGCCAAGCGGCCGGAGCGGCGCCCGGCGAGCGCCGCCGACCTCTACGCGGCCCTCACCCGCGTCGCGGCGTAGCGCGCCTTCCGCCCCGGCGGGCCGCGCTCGCCGCCGCGGGCACCTTGCGGCGCGGGGGACGCGCCGCCCCGAGCCGCTCCTCGAGCTCGGCGATCCTCTCCTTCAGGGCCGCGACGTCGTCGGCGGGCTCCGGCTTGGCCGCGGGAGCCGCCTTCACCTTGAGCCCCTCGAGCGTCCTCTCCAGGAACGGCAGGACGTGAGCGAGCGGGGGAAACGCCTCCGTCGCGCCGCGCTGGGCCGAGAGCGCGGCGTCGGCGTACCAGACGACGAAGTCGCGGAAGGCGCGGTCGGACGCGACGACGAGCTCGCGCAGGAACGGGATCGGGAGGTCGCCCCTCTTGGCCCGCGCGTCCTCGTGGATGATCTGCGTCAGGATCACCGCCGTGATGTCGTCGCCGCTCTTCGCGTCGACGACCTGGACCTCGGTCCCCTCCCGGATCAGCTGCGCGATCTCCGGCAGGTTGACGTAGCGGCTCGAGGAGGTGTCGTAGAGACGGCGGTTCTCGTACTTCCGGACCACGACGGGCTGGGTCATGACGCTTCCTCCGGGTTGTGCGGGGATTGTAGGGGAGGAGAGGTGCGGGGTCGCCGTCGGGCGGGGGCCGCGCTCCGCGGTCGCCTCGCGCCGCGGGCGCGAGCCTTGGTAGGATCCGGCCACCGTCGGAAGGAGGCCTCCCATGCGCGCTCGAGCACGCCTCGCGTCGAAGTGCATCGTCCTCGCTCTTCTTGCGACCGCGTCGCCTGCGGCGACCGCCCAGGAATCGGGCGGGCTCGCGACCGGCGACGGCCGCTTCCGCCTGAAGGGCGAGGTCAAGGTCCACTTCCGCCACTCGAAGGACTATTACGTGACGGTCGGCCGGATCGGGAACGTCGACATCGACCAGAGGACGACCGACCCGGGGGGCTCGTTCGAGGTCTCGACGGTCAACCTGATCGGCGAGGGGGATCTCACCGACGGCCTGAAGGCGAAGGTCGAGATCCACTTCATCGACCTCTACAACCGGAACCCCACCTCGACGGGCGACGAGGTGCGCGTGCGCGAGGCGTGGCTGCGGTTCGGAAAGCGCGTCGACGGGCTGAAGGCGTTCGAGGGGACGTCGCTCTACGTCCAGGCAGGGAAGGCTCCCCGATTCGCGAAGCAGACGACCCGGCGCCTCGAGAGCTACGGCCTCTGGGGCACCGCGGTCAACCGGTTCGAGGAGATCGGCGTCGAGGCGGGCGGGAGCCTCGGGAGGCACGTCTACTGGAGGGCGGCCGCGGCGAACGGGAACCCGCTCTTCCTGCGCGACACGAACTCGCTCGCCGGAGACAACGGGACGCCGGAACGGGTGGACCTCGCGCGCCTCGGCGAGGCGCCCTACAACTCCGGCTTCCCGATCTTCTACGACGCCCAGGCGAACGACACGCGCCTCTCCGGGAAGGCGCAGGCCGGGGGCGGCCTCGGCGTCCGCTTCGTGTCGGACGACGGACGGAGGGGGATCGACGTCCTCGGGTGGGCCTTCCACCGGAAGCTGGCGGACCGGGTCGACGTCGAGGGGAGTCTCTACGGCGGCGACCTCGACCTCCTCGACGACGGGATGGCGGGGCAGGTGAACCTGCTCGACGGACGCGACAAGACCGAGGCGGGCGTGAACGTCGAGGCGCGCTGGGAGCGCCTCTCGCTCTTCGGCCAGTACGTTCGGCAGGAGGTCGCCGGCCTCGTGAGGAAGGGGTTCGAGGTCGAAGCGTCGTACCGCATCCCGCTGAACGGGCTCTTCGCCGTCGGCGATCAGCCGTGGCTGAACTGGGTCCAGCCGGCCGTCCGCGTCTCGCGGATCGAGAACGACTTCTCGGTCCCCGCCGGCTCGTTCTCGCCGTCCTTCGCGTGGGACTGGACGAAGATCGACTTCGGCTTCCGCGTCGGAATCGTCCGGAACGTCGACCTGACGGCCGAGTACGCGCGGCACGACATGGAGGTCTGGGGATGGACGCTCCACCCCGACGAGCTCCTCGTCACGCTCCGCGCCGGCTTCTGACTCCGCCGCCCCGAGCCGTGGGCGTGTGAAGGCCCTCGCCTACCTCGTCGGGCTCCTCCTCTCGGCGCCGGTCCTGGCTTTCGCGCTGGGAGTCCTCGCGCTCGGCCACGCGATCGCGACCCGCAATGTCTTCACGCTCCTCTACCAGCTCGTCCAGGTGTTCGCGTGGGCCCTTCCGCTCACGGCGCTCGCGGCCGTCGCGCTCGTCGCGCTCGTCGCGTGCGCGTTCTTCCCCCGGGGGCGGCTCGCCGGCGCGGGGATGCTCGTCGCGCTGAACGTCGCGGCCCTCGTCGTCGTACTGAGGGCCACGGGCCTGCCCCGCGAGGGAGGTGAGGCGCTCTTCTTCCTGCCGACGGTCGTCGCCGTCGGTCTGCACGGCACGCTGCTGCTGCGGCGCCACCGGCCCCGCGCGGCGTGAGCCCCGCGATCCGGGCCGCCATCCCCCGCGGCCCGCGCTTCCGGCTCAGGCCCGGCCGGAGAACTCGCGGGTCTCGGTGTGGACTTTGACCCGGTCCCCTTCCTTGACGAAGAGAGGGACCCGGATCTCCATTCCCGTCTCGAGCGTCGCCGCCTTCGTCACGCCGCCGCTCGACGTGTCGCCGCGGTGGCCGGGCTCGGTGTACGTGACGGTGAGCTCCACGTGCGGCGGGAGGTCGAGGTCGATCGGGCTCCCGTTGAACTTCAGCAGCCCGACGACGGTGTTCTCCACGAGGAGGAACCGGTTGTCGCCGATCAGCTCCGCCGAGAGCGTGAGCGTGTCGTACGACTCCTGGTCCATGAAGTGGAAGCCGTCGGCATCGGAGTAGAGGAACGTGGCCTGGACCTTCCCGAGGTCGGGCTCCTTGAACTTGTCCCCCGCCTTGAACGTCTTGTCGAAGACGGCGCGGGTCTTCAGGTTGCGCATCTTCAGCCGGACGAGCGTCTGCCCGCCGCGCGCCGTCGGGGTCGAGACCGTCACGTCGAGGCAGGCGTACGGGTCGCCCTCGTGCTCGAAGAACGTCTTCTTCTTGATTTCGATCGCTTCGATGAGACTCGCCATGTGTCCTCTTCGCCGCGCCGGGACTGGACCCGCGGCCGGCCGGGGCGGGATTCTAGGGCCTCGGCCATTCCGGCGCCGGACGGCAGGGACGACCGGGGAGACCGGCCCACAGCCGGGGCCGGCCGGAAACCGTGAGGTCGACGAACCTCGGTGCCAGGCGTGAAATCGTGTATTGTCATAGACAATACACGATTTCACGCCTGGCACCGCGAGGGTGGCGCCGCGAGGGGGGCACCGAGGGGGGGCGCCGCGGGGGGCCCTGGAGGGGCGGAGGGGGTGCCGGAGCGGGGGACGGGGGCGCCGCATAATCGGCGCCGTGCCGGGCCGGAGGGACCCTCTTCTCGAAAAGGTCGCCGCCGCGCCCACGGTGGCGGGGCTCCTCTCGCGTCTCGAGGCCCGGGTCCTCGAGGACGCCGCGGGAGGGGTGTCGCTCGTCGGCGCCCCCCAGGGCCTCGTCCCGTACCTCTTCGGCGCCGCCTCCGCGGCCCTCGGCCTGAAGTGGGTCGTCGTCTGCGCGCACGAGCGGGACGCCGCCGCCCTCCAGCGCGACGCGGCCGCCGTCTTCGGCGCGGAGCGGATCGCGTGGTTCCCGGCGCCGTCGCTGACGCCCTACCAGGGGATCCCGCCGTCGCTGAAGGTCCGGCGGGAGGAGTACGGGGCGCTCTCGCGCCTCGCGGAGGGGAGCGTCGAGCTCCTCGTCGTCCCCGCCCGCGCCCTCCTCCGGATCCTTCCGAGCCCCGGGGACGTGCGGCGGAGAAGCCTCGCGGTCGCGGCCGGAGACAGGCTCGACGTCGGCCGGCTCGTCGCCTCGCTCGTCGCCGAGGGGTACGCGCGGGCAGACCTCGTCACCGAGTGCGGCGACCTCGCCGTCCGCGGCGGCCTCGTCGACGTCTTCCCTCCGAACCTCCCGGAGCCCGTGCGGATCGAGCTCGGCTTCGAGGAGGTCGAGTCGGTCCGGACGTTCGACTCCGACACGCAGCGCTCCACGGGGCTCCTCGACCGGGTCCTCCTCCCGCCGATGGCGGCGACGCCCGACACGCTCCGGAGCCGCGCGCAGGCGCTCGAGGTCCTGGCCGCCTGCCGGACGGAGGACGACGAGCCTCCCGTCCCGCGCGACCCCGACGCGCCCCGGAAGCAGGACGGCCTCGAGGAGCTCCTCCCGCTCCT
>Ga0209310_1002332_pt1 | contig 12307 bp, 7 predicted proteins | sample AD_UKC030_MetaG_FD_184415 | JGI IMG/M metagenome (GOLD analysis project Ga0209310, IMG submission 184415) | Active sludge microbial communities of municipal wastewater-treating anaerobic digesters from USA - AD_UKC030_MetaG (SPAdes) (version 2) | ecosystem: Engineered > Bioreactor > Anaerobic >... | reverse complement strand
GCCTAGTCACCGAGAAGAAGGCGCTGCAGGGCATGCGCTTCATGCCGGGCGAAGCGCTCTATCAGGTGACCGACCTGTCCTCGGTCTGGGTCGTCGCCGACGTGTTCGAGCAGGACATCGGGCTGGTCAGGACCGGCGCCAAGGCGAAGGTGACGATCAATGCCTATCCGAACCAGGTGTTCGAGGGCCGGATCACTTATGTCTACCCGACCATGAAGGCCGAGACCCGCACGGTGGCGGTGCGGATCGAACTGGCCAACCCCGGCCAGTTGCTCAAGCCCGCGATGTTTGCGCAGGTCGAGTTGCCGGTTGGGGGCAAGGTGCCAGTGCTCACCGTGCCGGACTCGGCGGTGATCGACAGCGGTACGCGCAGGATTGTGCTGGTGCAGGTCCAGGAGGGACGCTTCGAGCCGCGCGAGGTCGAGCTTGGGGCACGCGGGGAGAACTACGTCGAAGTCGTCAGCGGCGTGCGCGAGGGCGAACAGGTCGTCGTGGCGGCCAACTTCCTGATCGACGCCGAGAGCAACCTGAAGGCGGCCGTCGGCGGCCTGGGCGGTCACTCGGGACACGGCGGCGCACCCAAGGGAACTGCGCCGGCCGGGTCGACCGCGGCGCCGTCCGCGCCTGCGTCAATCGGCCACAAGGCCGAGGGCAGCGTCGAGGGCATCGACATGAAGGCAGGCACCTTGAGTCTCAACCATGGGCCGGTCGCGACCTTGAAGTGGCCGGCGATGACGATGGAATTCAAGGCCGCCAACGCGGCGTTGTTCAACGGCCTGAAGCCCGGGCAGACCGTGGCCTTCGAGTTCGTCGAGCGCCAGCCCGGCGAATACGTGGTGACCTCGATCGTTGCCGCGCCGGCGGCGCGCGCTCCGGCCTCCGGCGGCGGCAAGACCTCCCACAACGGCCACTGAGACGAGAACGCCATGCTGGCCAAGATCATTCTGTGGTCGGGAAGGAATCCGTTCCTGATCCTGCTCGCCACGCTGTTCATCGTCATCGGCGGCATCGTCGCCGTGATCAAGACGCCCATCGACGCGCTGCCCGACCTGTCGGATGTGCAGGTCATCGTCTACACCGAATTCCCGGGCCAGGCGCCGCAGGTGGTCGAAGACCAGGTGACCTACCCGCTGACGACGGCGATGCTCGCGGTGCCGAAGTCCAAGGTCGTGCGCGGCTTCTCGTTCTTCGGCGCTTCTTTCGTGTATGTCATCTTCGAGGACGGCACCGACATCTACTGGGCGCGCAGCCGCGTGCTCGAGTACCTGAACTTCGCCTCCAGTCGGCTGCCCAAGGGCGTGTCACCGTCGCTCGGCCCCGACGCCACCGGGGTCGGCTGGGTCTACCAGTACGCCTTGCTGGCCAAGAACAGGACGCTGGCCGAATTGCGCACGATCCAGGACTGGTATGTGCGCTACCAGCTGACCAAGGCGCCCGGCGTCGCCGAGGTCGCGTCGCTCGGCGGCTTCGTGCAGACCTACCAGGTCACCGTCGATCCGGTCAAGCTGCGCAGCTACGGCATCCCGCTGATGAAGGTGGCGCAGGTGATCCGCGACTCCAACCGTGACGTCGGCGGCCGCGTTGTCGAGATGGCCGAGACCGAGTACATGGTGCGCGGCAAGGGCTACCTGCGCGGCAAGCGCGACATCGAGATGCTGGTCGTCAAGAGCGAAGGCGGCACGCCGGTGCTGATCCGCGACATTGCCCGCGTCGAGCTGGCGCCGGACGAGCGGCGCGGGCTGTCGGAGTTGAATGGCGAGGGCGAGGTCGTCTCGGGCATTGCGATGTCGCGCTTCGGCCAGAACGCGCTCGAGGTGATCCACAACCTCAAGCTCAAGGTGAACGAGATCTCGGCCGGTCTGCCCGAAGGCGTGACGATCGAGGCCGTCTACGACCGCTCCGATCTGATCCACCGCGCGATCGGCACCCTCACTCGCACGCTGATCGAGGAGAGCCTGATCGTCGCCGCGGTCTGCGTCGTCTTCTTCCTGCATGTGCGCTCGGCGCTGGTCGCGATCCTGATGCTGCCGGTGGGCGTGCTGATCGCCTTCATCGCGATGCGGGCGCTGGGCATGAACTCCAACCTGATGAGTCTGGGCGGCATCGCGATCGCGATCGGCGCGATGGTCGACGCGGCCATCGTGATGATCGAGAACGCCCATAAGCACCTCGAGCGGCTCGATCGCGAGCGCCCGGACCACACCCTGCAGGAACGCGCCGACGCGATGCTCGATGCCTGCCAGGAAGTGGGACCGGCCCTCTTCTTCTCGCTGCTGATCATCACCGTGTCCTTCCTGCCGGTGTTCACGCTCGAGTCGCAGGAGGGGCGCCTCTTCTCGCCGCTGGCCTACACCAAGACCTTCTCGATGGCCGGCGCGGCGCTGCTGTCGGTGACGCTGGTGCCGGTGCTGATGCTGCTGTTCATCCGCGGCAAGGTCATGCCCGAGGCGAAGAACCCGCTGAACCGCTTCCTGATCTGGGTCTACCGCCCGATCATCGCTGCGGTCATGCGCTGGAAGAAGCTGACCATCGCGCTGGCCCTGATCGCGATGGCGGCCACGTACTACCCGGCGTCGCAGCTCGGCAGCGAGTTCATGCCCACGCTCAACGAAGGCACGCTGCTCTACATGCCGGCGTCGCTGCCGGGCATGTCGATCACCAAGGCCGCGGAGGTGCTGCAGACACAGGACAAGATCATCAAGAGCTTTCCGGAGGTGAGCTCGGTCTACGGCAAGGCCGGACGGGCCAACAGCGCCACCGACCCCGCGCCGATCGAGATGTTCGAGACCGTCATCAACCTCAAACCGCAGAACGAGTGGCGAGCGGGAATGACGACCGACAAGCTGATCGCCGAGATGGACAAGGCACTGCAGTTCCCCGGCATCTCCAACGCCTGGACGATGCCGATCAAGGCGCGCATCGACATGCTGGCCACCGGCATCCGCACACCGATCGGCATCAAGGTGTTCGGCAAGGACCTGGGCGAGATGGAAAAGCTGGCCAAGCAGATCGAGGCCGTCGTCAAGAGCGTTCCGGGAACGACTTCGGCCTTCGCCGAGCGCCTGACCGGCGGCAGCTACCTCAACATCGAACCCGATCGCGAGCAGCTCGCGCGCTATGGCCTGTCGGTGGGCGAGCTGATGGAGGTGATCGGCACCGCGCTCGGCGGCGAGATGGTCACGACCACGGTCGAAGGCCGCGAACGCTTCGGCGTGACGGTGCGCTACCCGCGCGAGTTGCGCACCCACCCCGAGCAGATCGAGCGCGAGGTGCTGGTGCCGGTCATGGGCGGCGCGATGGTGCCGCTGGGCCAATTGGCCAAGGTGCTCGTGGCGCGCGGCACGCCCGGCATCCGCACCGAGAACGCGCTGCTGTCCGCCTATATCTTCGTCGACATCCGCGACCGCGACATCGGCTCCTACGTGGCTGATGCGCGCAAGGCGGTGGCCGATCAGGTGAAGTTTCCGCCCGGCTACTACATCACCTGGAGCGGGCAGTTCGAGTACATGGAACGCGCGATCGACAAGATGAAGATCGTCATCCCGGTGACGTTGCTGACGATCTTCCTGCTGCTCTACCTGAACTTCAGGCGTCTGACCGAAACCTTCATCGTCATGCTGTCGGTGCCGTTCGCGCTGGTCGGCGGCGTGTGGCTGATGTGGTGGCTCGACTACAACCTGTCGGTGGCGGCTGCGGTCGGGTTCATCGCGCTGGCCGGGGTGGCAGCCGAGACCGGGGTCGTGATGCTGATCTACCTCGACCACGCCTGGACAGCGGCGCAGGAGCGCTGCCGCGGCGAGGGCCGCCAACCCGGCGCGGCCGACCTGTACGGCGCCGTGATGGAAGGCTCGGTCGAGCGCGTACGGCCGAAGATGATGACCGTGGTGGCCATCATGGCCGGCCTGCTGCCGATCATGTGGGGCACCGGCACCGGCTCCGAAGTCATGAGCCGCATCGCGGCACCGATGGTCGGCGGGATGATCTCGTCGACGGTGCTGACGCTCGGCGTGATTCCCGCGCTCTATGCCCTGGTCAAGCAGTGGCAACTGGAGCGCAATCCGCGCAATGCAACCGCGCTCCCGGCGGCTGCGGCGCAATCCGCGGCCGCCGCCGAATGAGCTTCGGCCGTTTCACTTCGTCAACCAAGGACTCACCATGAACACGAACCTGCAATCGACTCGGCGCTTCGCCTCCCTGTTTCTGCTGAGCGTCACCCTGGCCGGCAGCGTCTCGGCGCAGACCGCGCCCTCGTCCGAACTGCTGCAACGCGTCGAGGCCGCACGGACGCCGGCCGACTACGACGCCCTGGCCGCCTACTACGACCAGCAAGCCACCGCAGCCCGCGGCATTGCAGAGCAACATCGAAAGATGGCCAAGAGCTACCAGAGCATGATCGCGGGGGGACGGGGCGCGGCCAGCATGCCGGCGCACTGCAATGCGATCGTCGCCAAGAACGATGGGCTGGCCAAGGACTACGAAGCGATGGCCGCGGCCAACCGGCAGTTGGCCAAGCAAGCCAAGCCCTGAGTGAGACGCGCCCGGTAGGTCGTCGCTGGGGGGGTGCTCCCAATCACGCCCGGTCGAGCCTGACGCGCTTGAGCAGCGCGGAGTTGACGATGACCGACAGCGACGACAGTGCCATCGCGGCAGCGGCGATGATGGGATTGAGGAATCCGAGCGCGGCGATCGGCACGCCGATGCCGTTGTAGACGAAGGCCCAGAACAGGTTTTGCTTGATCGTGCGCATGGTCGCGCGGGACAGCCGGATGCCGGCAACGACATCACGCACGTCGCTGCGCACGAGAATGATCCCGCCGGTCTCCTTGGCCACGTCGGAACCCGAGCCGATGGCGATGCCGATGTCGGCCGTTGCCAGCGCAGGCGCGTCGTTGACGCCGTCGCCGACCATCGCCACCACCTTGCCGCCGGCCTGCAGTTCCTTGATGGCCGTGGCCTTGTCAGACGGCAACACGTCAGCGATGACGCGGTCGATGCCGAGCAGGCGGCAGATGGCGGCCGCGGTACGGTAGTTGTCGCCGGTCAGCATGACCACGCCCACATTCTCGGCGCGCAGGGCAGCGATGGCTTCCCGGGCTTCCGGCTTCACGGTATCCGCGACCGCGATGACGGCGACCAGGCGTCCGCCGCTGGCCAGCAGCATGGCCGTCTTGCCATCGGCTTCGAGCCGCTCCATGTCAGCCTGCACTCCGGCGATGTCGACGGATTCGCGCTGCATCAGCCGCCAATTGCCCAGCTGCACCACCACGCCATCGACCCGACCCTGGACGCCGTGACCTGGAACGGAGTCGAAGCCTTCGACCTTTGCAGGCGCCGCGCCCGCCTCGCGTGCGCCGCGCACGATGGCCTCGGCCAGCGGATGCTCCGAACCGGCCTCGAGGCCAGCCGCCAGACGCAGCACCTGCTCGCGGGAGAAGCCGGGTTGCGGAAGCACGTCCGTCACGTTCGGCTCGCCACGCGTCAAGGTGCCAGTCTTGTCGAAGACCACGGTGTCGAGCCTCTGCGCCTTCTCGAGAACCTCGCCGCCGCGGATCAGAATGCCGGCCTGTGCGCCGCGGCCGACGCCGACCATCAACGCGGCCGGCGTTGCGATGCCCAGCGCACAGGGGCAGGCGATGATGAGCACCGCGATGAAGGCCAGCAGCCCTTGCGGAAAGTTGCCCGCGATCCACCAGCCGGCGAACGCCAGGACGGCCGTGCCGACGATGGCCGGCACGAAGTAGCGGGTCACCTCGTCGGCGATGCGCTGAATCGGCGCACTGCTCGTCTGCGCATCCTCGACCATCTTGATGATCTGCGCCAGCGCGGTCTCGGCGCCGACGCGCGTGGCCTCGAAACGGAACGAACCGGTGCGGTTCAGCGTGCCGCCGATGACCTTCGATCCCGGCTGCTTCTCCACCGGCATGGACTCGCCGGTGAGCATCGACTCATCGACCGCCGACGAGCCTTCGAGCACCAGTCCGTCGGTCGCGATGCGCTGGCCCGGCCGCACGACGACGGTCTCGCCGACCATCACGCTCTCGGCAGGCACCTCCATCTCGACGCCGTTGCGCACCACCTGGGCGGTGGCCGGCTTTAGATCGAGCAGCTTGCGCACCGCCGCCGACGAGTGCTTCTTGATGATCTCCTCCATGTACTTGCCCAGCAGCACGAAGGCGATGATCACCGCCGAGACCTCGAAGTAGACGTCGCGTTCCTCCACCTTCACCGGCAGCACCGAGGGGAAGAACAGCACCGCGACGCTGTAGAGGTAGGCCACGGTCGTGCCCAGCGCGATCAGCAGGTCCATGTTGATCGAGCGGTTGCGGATCGCGTTCCAGCTGCCAACGTAGAAGCCCCAGCCGCCAATGAACTGCACCGGCGTCACCAGCAGGAACAGCCACATGCCCCAGGTGAACCAGGGCAGGGCCGGGATCGGCACCCAGGTGATGATGGTCGCTCCGGTAGCCAGCGCGATGAAGGCGCCGGCGCGCATGATCGCCAGGGCCAGCACGCCGGTGAGCGCGATCGCGACCCGCGTGCGCATCGACTTCAGCTCCTGCTCGGGAGACTCGAAGGTGCGCTGGCAGCCGACGCTGCAGAAGTAGTAGCTGCGCCCGCCGCGATCCGTTCGCAGGGCGGTGGCCTTGTCGACCAGCATGCCGCAGATCGGATCCTTGGCCTGCCCCTGCGCGCCGCGGCGAAGCGCCGATTGCATCGGCATGCCGTGGTCGGCATGGACGCCTGTGGCCGTCGGCGACGCGGTGCCGGCGGCGCTTGGCGCGGCCCCGTACCTCGCAGGATCGGCCTTGAACTTGTCGCGGCAGTGGGCGGAACAGAACAGGTAGTCCTTGCCGCCGTGCTGCAGCCGGGCCGCGGCATGGCCCTCGTCGACGGGCATGCCGCAGACGGGATCGACAACATTCAATGCGGCCGCTTCGACACGCGTATTCATTCGTCGACTCCTTCGCTCCAATGGAGTTAGCTCCGCGGGTTGGACGGCTCAGGGTTTCAGCAGCATCCACCTCGATGGTGCCGATGCCCTTGGTCGCCCGGCTCGCCGGACGCCGGCCCGACGTATGTCTGCGGGGCGGCTTCGAAACGATCGCGGTTCTCGCGCGACTCGAAGTAGTAGGCACGGCCTTCGTACATCGACGCCACCGCCGTCTTCGGGTCGACCCTGCGCTGGCTGACCGGGTCGGTCGGCGGTGAGGATTCGATGGGCGTGCCTTCAGCGCCATGCCGCTTCGGCCCCTGCGCAGGATGAGCGTGCCGGCCACTGAAGCCGCAGCGCATGCCGCCGAAGCGCATGAACAGGATTGCGCCAACCAGCAGCAGCAGATAGATCCAGTTCTGTGTCAACCATTCCATGCTGTTCTCCTGGGTTCGGTCAGTGTTGCAAGCGGTGAGTCCGGGACTGCCGAGGCATCACGGCGGCCTCACCGCGCGGTACAGCGCCATCGTTCCGAAGACCGTCGAGAAGGTCTGCTGCTGCGACACCTCTGCGAAGCCCGCACCCGCGAAGACTTCGATCAGCCGACCTTGCACGTTGTCGCGCGTGTTGGCGAAGCCATCGAGCAGCTGGATCGCCACGAAGGCGCCGCGCATCACCGGCCCCGCGGCGCGCCCCCAGTCGGCCACATGCAGTTCGCCGCCGGGGCGCAGCACACGCAGGATCTCGCGCGCGGTGCGCTGCTTGTCGCGCCACGACAAGTGATGGAAGAAGAGGCTCGAGAAGACGTGATCGAAGCGCGCGTCGGCATACGGCAGCTGGAACGACAGGCCCTGGTCGAAGCGGATTGCGATGCCGGCCCGTCGCGCCTTGCGGCCGGCGATCGACAGGATGTCCGGGTCGCCGTCGATGGCGCTGACGTCCGCGCCTGGGTAGCGCTGCTTGATCCAGACTGCCAGCGTGCCGGTGCCGCATGCCAGGTCCAGCACGTGCTGGCCTGCCTCGAGGCGGGCCTGAGCGATCAGTGCCTGCTTGAAGCGGCGCTCGCGCGTCGTCGCAGCGACGACGGCGTCGTAAGCCGGGGTCAGCCACTGGAAGCCCAGTGCCGGGACGTATCGGCCTTCACTGCGGTCGGACATAGGTGCTCCTATGGGCCGTGCGCATGGCGCTTCCAGGCCGTAGCAGCGCATTGCCGCCCAGCGCGACCACGATCGTTTCGCGATGACGAGGGTCAACCGTCACGTTCGGTCTCCAGTCCGGCCAGCAGCGCGATCTCGTCGTCGCGCGCTGCTCCCCACAGCGCATACGCCGCGCCGGCGCCGAACAGAAGAACGAGCGCGGCCAACCAGAAGGGCGCTGCAGGGTGCAGCGCAAAGAGCGAGCCGGCACTGAACGACCCGAAGGCTTGCCCCAGATTGCCCGCCGCGGCCTGTTTGCCCAGCTGCGCGCCGGGTGCGGATCGGTCGCGCTCGAGCAGTTCGTAAGACAGGACAGGCCCGATCAGGCCGATGCCGGCGGCGACGACGGTGATCAGCAGGACGAGCGCGCCGGGCCCGGAGACCGCGTCGGTGAAGCTCAGCACTAGCGCCGATGCGGCGAAGGTGGCTGCCACCCAGCGTTGATCGATGCGGCGCCGCACCGCCGGCAGCAGCAGCATCGACTGCGCGGCAAGCATGGCCACGCTGCAGGCGATGAACATCACAGCCAGCGCGCTGCCGCTCAGTCCGAGCGTCTGCCCGCCGAAGAGTGCGAATCCGACCTCGAAGGTGCCCACGGCGAACGAGGCCAGCGCTGCCAGCACCATGGAGGCGAGCACGAAGCGTTGGCGCGGCACCGTGGGCGGGGGATTGGCGGCGATGAAGGGCCGGGCGCTGTCGCAGGCAAGGCTCGCAGGCGCTAGGAGCAGCAGAGGCAGTCCCACCACCGCCACGGCGAGTGCCGGCCAGTTGACCATGTCGGGCATCGCGCCGACGCTCATGCCCATGACCGGACCGGCCAGCCAGGTGCCGAACGGCGGCCCGGCGACAAAGCCCAGAAACGACGCGCTGCCCAGCAGCACGACGCGGCGGCTGCGATCGACCGTGGAGCTGATGTCCGCGACGTACGCCTGCGCTGTCGGCATGATCGCCGCGGCGCCCGCGCCGGCCAGCAGACGAGCCGCGTAGACTGCTCCCAGATTGGGAGCCAGCGCAGCGGCCGCACTGCCGACCAGGAAGGCCGCGAACCCCGCCATCAGGACCATCGCCCTTCCGTGTCGGTCCGATAGCCGGCCCCAGGTAGGAGCCAACAGGAACAGCGCAAACGTGTAGACCCCGCCTAGCATGCCGACATGCCAGGCCATGCGTTGCGGAGCGTCGGGCCCGAGGTAGCGCGCCAGGTAGGGTTGAATCAGCGGCAGTCCGGCGCCGTAGCCCAGCGCGACCACGAACACCACCGCGCCGAGCAGGACCATCGCCCGAGTGCTGTGCCGCCCCGCGGACGAGATCGGCAGCGAGATCCCGGATGGATTCACGGCGGGCTTCCGTCATGCAGCCGCTGCCGCGGCGGCGATGGCCGGTGTCGTGCCGGTGGCCTGCACGCGGCGGATGCCCGTGAGCCGCGTGCGCTTGAGCAACAGCGCATTGACGGCCACCAGAGCCGAGCTGCCCGACATCGCGATCGCCGCCACTTCGGGACTGATGGTGAACGGATAGAACACCCCCGCGGCCAGCGGAAACGCCACCACGTTGTAGGCCACCGCCCACCACAGGTTCTGGTGCATCTTGCGCAGGGTCGCACGCGACAGTTCGATGGCGCCGACGACATCCAGCGGGTCGCTCTTCATCAGAACGACATCGGCGCTTTCCATCGCCACGTCGGTGCCGGCGCCGATGGCGAAGCCGACATCGGCCTGCGTCAGCGCCGGGGCGTCGTTGATGCCGTCGCCGACCATGCCGACCTTCTTGCCCTGGGCCTGAAGCTCCTTGACCTTGGCGGCCTTGTCGCCAGGCAGCACGTCGGCGAACACGATGTCGATGCCCAGTTCACGGGCGATCCGCTCGGCCGTCGCGCGGTTGTCGCCGGTCAGCATCGCGACCTGCACGCCCTTGCCGTGCAGCGCCCGGATCGTGGCCGCCGACGAGGGTCGCACCGCATCGGCGATGGCGATCAAGCCGATCAGCCGCCCGCTATGGGCGACGTGGACCACCGTGCGTCCTTGTCCCTGCAACTTCAGCGACTGCGTCTCCAGGCCCTCGAGTGCGACCTGGTTGGCATCCATCAGCCCACGGTTGCCGAGCAGCGTGCGCTGACCGCGCACGACGGCCTCGGTGCCCATGCCGTCGATGTTGGTGAACGCGTTCACCGGTTCGAGCGGCAGGCTGCCGGCGCGCTTGAGGACGGCCAGTGCGAGCGGATGCTCCGACAACTTCTCCACCGATCCGGCCAGCGTCAGCATGTCGTCGGCGCTGACGCCCGGCGCGACCGCGAGGTCGACCACCTCCGGCTGGCCGAGCGTCAGCGTTCCGGTCTTGTCGAAGATGACCACGTTGAGCCGGGTCGCGTCCTCGAGCGCGGAGGCGTTCTTGAACAGGATGCCGTTCATCGCGCCCAGCCCGGTGCCGACCATCACGGCCATCGGTGTGGCCAGGCCGAGCGCGTCCGGGCAGGCGATGACGAAGACGGTGATGGTCAGGGTCAGCGCCAGCAGGATGGGCTGGCCGAGCACGAAGTACCAGGCGACGAAGGTCGCGATGCCGATCAGCACGGCCACGACCACAAGCCATTGCGACGCGCGGTCGGCCAGCAATTGCGCGGGGGCCTTGGAGTTCTGCGCCTGTTGCACCAGCTTGACGATCTGCGCCAGCGCCGTGTCCGCACCGACCTTGGTCGCGCGATAGCGGAAGCTCCCGCTCTTGTTGATGGTGGCGCCGATGACGTTGTCGCCGGCTTCCTTCTTCACCGGCATGGACTCCCCGGTGAGCATCGATTCGTCGACCAGCGACGCGCCCTCCAGCACCTCGCCGTCGACAGGAATCTTGTCGCCTGGCCGGATCAGCACGACGTCGCCCTTCAGCACGTCGGCGGTCGGGACCGTGAGTTCAGCGCCATCGCGCACGACCGTGGCCTTGGGCGGTGCGAGGTCCATCAGCGCGCGGATCGCCTCGGAGGCGCCGGCCCGCGCGCGCATTTCGAGCCAGTGCCCGAGCAGGATGAAAACGAGCAGCACCGCCACCGCTTCGTAGAACTGCGCGCCCTCGAAGAGGAAGGTCGCGCCGACGCTGAACAGGTAGCCCGTGCCCACGCTCAGCACCACGAGCACCGCCATGTTGAGCACGCCGTTGCGCAGCGCGCGCACCGCGGCGACGAAGAAGGGCCAGGCGGGGTAGATGACGGCGCCGGTCGCCAGGAGGAACAGCCACAGGTTCAACTCGAGGCCGAACGGTGGGATCAGCTTGATGAAGTCCATCCCCATCGGGGCGTAGAGGAAGATCGGCACCGTGAAGGCGAGGCAGACCCAGAAACGGTTGCGCATGTCGCGCGCCATGCCACGCGCATCCATGCCGGCGCCATGGCCCATCTCGTGGGCCATGGCATCCATCCCGGCGTGCGGCTCGCCATGCCCAGCAGCGTGTTCGTGCTCGCGGCTGTGTGCAGTGCCGTGCGGCGCGCAGACATGCCGCGGCACCGATTCACCGCCGCAGTGGTAGCCGCAATCCTCGATCGCCCGGCGAATGGTCTCGGGCGATGTTCGCTCGGTGTCGAAGGTCACGCTGGCCGACCCGGCGACGGCGTTGACCTGCGCGGCGGCGACGCCCGGCCCGCGCAGCAACTGCTTCTCGACGCCGCGCGCGGACATCGACGACACCAGGCCGCCGACTTCGAAGTTCATGGTCGTGTTCATGGGCGGGCGACTTTCAGGAAGGGAGACCGTGGAACGAAGTGCAGACCGATCACCGCACTCATCAGCGCGGCGAACAGGCACCACACGGAGATGAACCACACGGCGTAGAAGCAGTAGGCGGCGGCGAAACCCAGCAGCGCGAGCGCACCGAACAGCTTGACGACCCGGTGCGTCGACAAGACCAGACTCACGCTGGTCGACAGCAGGTACAGCGTGATGGCGACGGCCGCGAAGAAGTGCGGCGACACGTACTCGACATGCTGGCCCGTCGGTCTGGACACGACCGGGTACGTCACGAGCGCATACAGCAGGTACGAACCCACCAGGAGGCCCGCAATGACGAAGACCCACAGAGCCCGCCGGCGCCGCCCCGGCGGCTCGATCAGCAGCACCGCCAGCGGCACATAGACGGGCCAGAGCACGTGCGAGAAGAACGAGTACGCGTGCGTCATCACCGCGTTGAGCAGCGGTGCGTC
>Ga0209310_1002328_pt1 | contig 12324 bp, 8 predicted proteins | sample AD_UKC030_MetaG_FD_184415 | JGI IMG/M metagenome (GOLD analysis project Ga0209310, IMG submission 184415) | Active sludge microbial communities of municipal wastewater-treating anaerobic digesters from USA - AD_UKC030_MetaG (SPAdes) (version 2) | ecosystem: Engineered > Bioreactor > Anaerobic >... | reverse complement strand
AAGAGCGCGTAAGCTGGTACAACGACAACGACATGGACCAGGCATTGTTCCAGGTGGAACATTTCATGAAACTGACCCCGTCCGAGTGGGGCCTTGGCAGGTACGACGGCATTACGACCAAGGATTCTCCGATCGGCAAGCTGATTGCCACCTACAACAAGCCCGTCTGGCACCGATTCACCCTTGCCGGGGACGACACCGTGATCTGGTGCGAGCCGATGGCCTACACGCCCGCATGGTTTATGGGCTACCACTACGACGCCCAATCCGCCCGGCAGGATTCTTTGGGGCTCCAGACCATTCCCTGGCAGGACCTGCTCGGCGACCTGCTCAACCACATCGTGGACGTGGCCAAGCAGAACCTTGCAAATTGCACGTTCTACGACACCAACGTCGTTGATAAGCCGGACATCGAGCGCATCCAGAAGCTTGGCTCCCGGCTATACCGCGGGTGGAATTTCGTCGCGTTCGATTCTCTGTTGCAGCAACGGGCAGGTGCCGATCCCAGGGCCGCATTCTACCCTGTCCGGTTCGAGAAGCAGTCCATCGTTGAATTGCTTCAGGCCCTCCCGGTGGTTCTGCAAATCATGGAGCGCGTCCTGCAAATCGCCGCCCAGGAAGTCGGGTCTGCTGCCAGCCATCAGCAGGGCAAGCAGGAGATACTGCAAATCGGAAGCGCCTCTCAAAACGGCGTGCTGTTCACGGCCAGCTACGTGGACGAAGGCATAGACGCCTGGATGCGGCAAATCCACCAAGGCAGCCTCGCCTACCTCGACACGATGTTCCTGGCTCAGGTATCGGCCGACATCGAAAATCTCACCGAACACATCCAAGCCCTTGGATTCGAGGAGAAAGGCCGAGGAAAGAACGTCGTCTTGGTCCGGGGCAACAAGTCCAAGCTGCGGCTGGAAGGATTTGCCGCGTCTAACCAAGGTCCAGCCATCAACAAGGACAAGGAAACATCGCAGGTCATATTCACGTTGGTGTCCACCATCGCCAGCCAGCCCGAGCTATTCAAACGTGTCGGGGCGAAGAACTGCCTCTTTCTGTTGCAGCAAGCTGCGATTATGGCCGGGGCACCAAGGGACTTGGAATTGAACATGCCGCCGGAGGGCGAGCAGGAAACCAACGAAGTCCCGCCCGAGATCATCCAGGCAATTCAGGCTGCCCAACAGGCAACAATTCAGGCGGTCGGCGAAAAAGTCGCCAAGCCTTCCGCCGAGGCCATCGCGCAAGACGGGCAGCGCATTCAGGCGTTGGAGGCCATCGTCAAGAAATTCGAGGGCATCTTTGAGATGGCGAACCAAGCCCAGGATCGAGCCCGAATCGAGCAGGAAAAGACGGCTGCAAAACTGCACGCGAAAGCGATAGAAACTGCTGCTGCCATCGAACGCAAACAGCTTGAAACCCAGGCTGGAATTCAGCGCAAGTCGCTTGAGACGCAAGCCAACATCGAATTAAAGCGGCAAGAGGCCGAACTCGAAGCCCAGATCAAAACCGCAGAAGCCAGCCACGACGCCGCTATCGCCACCAAACAGGCGGAGCACGCGGCACAACTGGCAGAGAAAACTGCCAAAGCGAAGCCAAAATCCAAGGCCGAGTAGGCAGGGCTGCAAATCTTTTCTTGCCATTTGTGGCATGACGGGCGGAAACTGCCGTCAATGATTCGTCCTGTCACATAAGGCGGGACGCGGATTGAAACTGTGAATGATTGATTACCGGCAGGAAGCGTTAAACACCGAGACGCAGGACAAAATCCGCCGACTCCTCAACGGCGAAATGTTCAACGTGATGATTGGCCTGGCCCAATCCCAGGTCAAGCTGCACCAGATCGAGGCGCTCAAAGCATCGCTTACCGCCGCCACCGGAGCCCCGCTCAAGATCGAGGCGTCAAACCAGCACATGCAGGAGGCTGCGCGCTACGCGACGTTCATCGCGGTCTTGGACGAGTGGAAGAACCAAACAAACGCTTTCGTTACGGTAAAACCCGTCTAAAACCCATCACCCTATGCCTGAACTCCCATCCGTAGAAGCCCCGGCCGCTGCCACCGAAGCCACCAAAGAACCAGTTGCCGGAGCAACACCGCCTGTCGCGCCGCCCGCCGCGCCCGAAGCCAAGCCCAAGCAGAAGGCAGCGGCCAAACCGCCGACACCAGAAGAACTGGACGGCGCCCGCTCATTTTTCAGCCGCGAATTCCCGTCCATCAAATTCGAGGCTCCAGATAAAAAGAAAGACGCCAAGGAGGGCGAAGGGGACAAAGAACCGTCTGGTAACAAAGAACCGAAAGACAAAGAGAAGTCCACCGACAAGGACAAGCCGGCGCAGCCCAAGGCCCAGAAGCCTCCGGCCAAACCCAAGCCCGCAAAGCCTGCTCCCGAAAAGGCACCCCCGATAACCCCGGAGGCGATTGCCGAAGCCGCCGCGCGAGGCACGGCCAAGGCGTTAGCCGAAACCAAGACCACCGCGCCAGCCGCCGACAATCTCAAGAATGCTGAGGAGAACCTCACCCCGGCCGAGAAACGCAAGGTGGCAGTGCTCCGGTTGTTGGAGAAGAAATCTCCTGAGAAATACTCCGGCATCGCCAGCAAGTTCATCAAATCCACCGTCGCGCTTGAGGAATACGGCGCGAAGTGGGAAGCAGAACACCCTGGCCAGACCTTTGACGACCTCGCCGCCGAACACGAGGATTTCTTCGACAAAAACAACGTTGACTGGGACGAAGACGACTTTAACGATGCCGCGACCGAGTTGCGCGTCCAGCCCATCGAAGAGGTTCACCGCAAGACCCTGGAAGAACTCGAAGGGCTGAAAAAGAAGGTGGAACTGCAAGAGTCCGCCGCCACAATCGGCACGTTGCAGGTAGGCGCCGCGGTGGATTACTGGTCGAAGCTGGGGGAGGACATGGCCGACGTTGTAGCCCCCGACGGCACGGTAAACAACGCGAAGCTGGCTGAACTGGAAAAGAAGGCCCCCGAGGAGACCGCGCTGCGGGTCAATGCGGCCCGTGCGCTGAACGCAGAGGTTGCCGAGATCCACAAGGTCTATAACGGTCTGGTCACGTTTCAGCCGAAAACCAACGAGATTCACCAGCAAATCGCGATCTTGGGCGGGGAGATGGAGTCCAAGATGCTGGCCATGTCGCCGGAAGACCAGCAGAACGAGGACGGGCTGCCGTTTATGCCGTCCGCGAAGTATGCCAAATTGAGCCCCGAAGAGCAGGCGCGATGCTGGACATTCACCGCCAAGGACCTGATCGAAATGCGATCCGCGCAACTGGCCAAGATGGTCAAGAAAACCATCGAGCAGAACGAAGAAGCACACCGTAGGTGGGCCGAATCCAAGGGGATCAAACTCCCCGGCAAAGAGGACGCCCCAGCCGGTGCCGCCGCATCCGCCCCAGCCGAAGGCGAGCCGGACGATGACGACGGGCGAACCCCGCCCGCCGCCGAAAAGCCGTCCAGTCCGTCAGCCTCCGGGGAGAGCCGGGGGGCCGCGGCGAAGGCTGGGCGCGGGGGCCAGGTAGGCTCCGGCCCCGTAGTTTCCAAACTGCTATAACAGGCGCTCGCGCCAACCCGAAAGGGTAACCATCTTCATTACGCCATAAGTGTCCTTATGGCGCTTCACCGGCAAAAAAAAACGTTTTGCCGCTCATCCCCTCTTTGAGAATTACACAGCCTAAGCCATAAGCGCAGTAGTCAGTGCAGCGCATGTAGTCGCTGCCGAAAGTTAGAAAAACAACATACTGCGAATAAACTTATGGCACTAGGCACACCGGGGACGACCCCGAATTCAACGTTGGACGCGAATGCTTTTAGCAAGTGCGCTCCTTCCCTGCGAACCAACATTCGGCAATGCGGCACTGTCACCCAGATGAATGCCGCGCCGATGACCATCGGCGACCTTGACGTTTTCCAGAAGTCCAGCGACTTCCGGGTCATGGACGCTCTCTTCCGCCACGACCTCGAAATCAAGATGTGCGAGTCCGTCCAGAACGGATTGTACGACTTTATGATGGCCCAGCGGGTCAACATGAGCCGCAAGATGCGCATCAGCGAGCTGACCCCCGGCCGCTTCGAGATCGCGCCGTTCATCAAAGCCAAGCAGTACTCGCCCATCAACGACGAGTATTGGCTCGTCAGCGGCGGCGTAGCCACCAGCGGCGCGGCTGTCGGCGGCGAGACGCTGACCAACGGCGTCGCCACCGATTCCAACTGGCGCGTGGATGTCGTTTCGACGACGAACATCCCGATTGACCTGAACTACTTCCCGGTTGGCTTGCGCGTGTTCATCCAGGGCAAATCCACCTTGGGCAGCGCCACGCAGACCGCCTGGAAAGTCACGGGCAACCTGCTCAGCGGAAGCGCCGCCCGGCTTTACCTGGACAGCGAGAACGCGGCATCGAACCTGTTGCCGTACCTTAGCGACAAGCTCGCCTTCCCGGAAACCGGCATCCTGACCCGCGGCACGCCTAACGTGAACGACTTCGAGAAGTGGTGCAACGAGTCGCCCACCGTCCTTCACCACAAGCTCGTGCCGTTCTGGGTGGAAACCACCCGCTACAGCATGTGCTGGTCTTCTCTCTACGAGAAGTGGCGCGCGCAGGTCCTGTCCAACGGCCTCTTCCGCGAGTTCTTCGATCTCGACGAGACCGAGAAGAACAAGCAACTCGGGCGGGATTGGCAGAAGCGTTTCGTCCGCCAGATGTTCTACGGCAAACCGCTGGCCAACCAGACGCTTTCCGACTACGACAGCCTGGAGGAAATTGAAGCATTCGATGGAAGTTTGATCGGCCAGACGACCGGCCAGATCAGCGAACTCGGTGTTGATGGAGGAGCCGTCATCGCCCGCCGTGCCAACGCGGTCGGTATCTACGAGCAGTTGGCCGAGTGTGACCGAATCGTTGACCTCCAGGGCGCTTACCCGCTCAACCTCCCGAACCTGTTCAACGAGTTGTACAACATGATGAGGGTGCGGGAAGGCAACGGCCACGGCAACCCGAAGGCGTTCGACATCTTCACGGACAGCGTGACCGCCGAACTCATCAACCAGGCGATGCTGCTTTACTACAAGCAGAAGAGCCAGGACATGCTGAGCATTGACATGAACGCGGTTGGGGCTCCGTACAAGAAAGCCGAGTTCGGCTTCCTCTATCGCAGCTACATGCTGTTCTACCCGCCGGGCGTCACGATCAACGTCATCACCCACTATTTCTTCGACGACCTCCGGTCGGCTGGGCTGACGTTCGATGCCGACGACAACACGACCCGGGTGCTGTGGGTGCTCGACTTCAGCGGCATCTACCCCGCGATCCTGGCGAGCAACCGCAAGGTCCACAACACGGGCGATCTGGCAAAGCTGGCTTCCATCTCGCCGGACTTCGCCTGCGTGATGGCGACCAATACGAAACGGCAGACGCTCACGTCCCTGATGTGGACGATGATCGTGGAGTGCCCCGCGAGCAATTTGATCGTGGAGAACTTCACGAGCGCGGTGCCAGAATACGCTACGGCGAGCGGCCCGAGCTACCCGCCAGCCACGAGCACGACGTCCTCGACCACGGTTGCCGACTAAGATCGGACGTCCGGTGTTGCCATCGTGGGGCGAGAGCCCTTTGGGCGAGTGGTAACAATCTGCCGGGATTCGACACTTGCTCAGCCCGCCCGACCGGAGTTGGTCGGGCGGGTCAACCTACCGGCGGAACAATTTGGTTCTTGATTCAGGCGAAGAGTTATTGGATAAGGCCATAAATGACAGCACGCATCTGGCATCTGAACTGAAGCTATCTATGGAACAACCGAATCAACCTCCTCCTGCAAATCCCCCGAAGCCCTACGCTTATTTCGTCAAGGCAAGCATTTCCAACCCCGTCCTTGTCCGTGGGGCCGCAGTGCCCTTCGAGCCGGTGGGCAGCAACTGGGGCGTCCTGGCGCTCGACACCAGCATTGAAGGCAATAAGCCGGTCTTGGACGCCTTGAACGAGTTCATAAAACGCGGCGTTGGCGGTGTTGGCCGGATCAGCGCGGCCGAGTACGCACAAAAAAAAAGCCAGCCGATATTGAAGCCATTCGGACCGCGCAACGCGCCGCTGCGATCAAGACCTCTCGGTCCAAGCCCGCGCAAGGCCCCGGCGCAGGCGGTTATCGCAGCCGCGGCTGTTCCCGCTGTTGAGCCTCCCGCCGAACCGCCGATTGACCTGTCGGCGTTGAAATCTGTCGGCGAGGCGCAGGCGACCCCGGAATCTTTCCGGCCGCCAACCCGTAGAATTTCCCGCCGTCCTGTCGGAACGGCGCCAGCAATCGTAGCCGCCCCACCGGCGTAATTCCTACAGCGACGTGTACACCTTTGGACAGCTAAAGACCGAGGCCCGAGCCAGAATATGGCCCTCCGGCGAATCTGACCGGCTCGTGGCCGCTCACGACAAGCTGTTCATTGATGCGATGATCGATTTGCAGACGTGGGTAAAATGCCTACTGCAAGATCACACTGATGTCATCCCGCATTGCGCCACCTACTACAATTGCGGGCTGACCGTTTTGGATGCCCCACGGGGACGCATCTTACGGCTGTCCGTCGTGGACAAGCTGGACCCGGACACGTTGGAGGAGGACCCAGACGCCGACACCGATTATTGTCGCGAGATCGTGTACTCTCAGGTTGATCCGTGCTACATCCACAGCTACCTGTCAAAAAGCCAAGCTTGCGGATCGTGCCTTTCCATTCCGTTATACTTTGGCTTGCCGTTGGGCTCGTGCGGCGTTGCGGCATATCCGGTGCCGACCGACGAAGATGTTCCAACCGGACTGCCGATTCTGCCGCTCGGCTATCACTATCCACAGGAATCTACGGATCGCAGTTACGGACGCTCTTTTTGCGGTGTGTGGGCGATTGAACGCGGGAAGATTTTCGTTGCACCGTGGATTCAGAGTACGGAAACCATCTTGCTCACATGGGACGGGATAAAGCGATCATGGTCTGACCAAGACCCAGTTGACCCTGACCCGATGCTGTCGCAGGCAGTTGAGGAATACGTTCGCTGGCATCACGCCAGCAAGTATGACCGGGACCCCGGCGAAGCCGAGCGGGCCAGCGGGGCGTTCAATCTTGCCCGCCAAATGTTGATCCACGAGTGTCGCGAGGAGACGCGAGTAAGAGCGTGCGAGCCGAGCCATGCGCGGGCGGCTTCTTTGGGATTCGGAACGTTGTATTACAACGATGAGATTGTGGCGACGGCAACCTGCCAGGACAACCAAACCGGAACCCCAGTTACAGTTACCATCCCAGCCGGAACCGTTGGATCTAATGTGTCGGTAGCGGACGCGAATAGGATCGCCGAAGAACAAGCGCAAGCGCAAGCCGAAGCGCAGTTGTCTTGCGAGGATATACCAGCCACCTACACGAACACGGTTCCTGGGGACTTTACCGCAACCTGTGTGGGAACAGATCCTGCCGCGCCCTCACCAACCGGAGACCCAGTACGGGTCATCATACCAGTCGGAACCGTATCTGGGGAGACGGCTGCCGAGGCAAACACGAACGCGCAACAGGAAGCGGAAGCGCAAGCCTACGCCCAGATTTCCGGTAAATGCACCTACTACAACTCCCCGCAGTCCTACACGGCTTACTGTCTGTCGAACGGAACATTGGGGCCGGTTACTAAGACCCGGGCGGCTGGAGCGCATAGCGGCGAGACGCAGGCTATCGCGAACAAGCTCGCTTGGACGTATGCCAAGAATCAGGCCATTGCTGAACTGGCCGGCATCTGCCCCGGGGACTACGACGAAGGCGGAGGGGGGCCAGTGTTCAACACCAAGGTAGAGAAGTCCTTCAAGAAAACATTCGATGCACCAGACCGCCCGCTTCATCCGCTTTACGAGCCAGGCTTCATCACCTTCACATTGAACATTCTTGCCAATGTGCCAGGTGGGACTGTGGAAGCGAAAACCGAGGCCGAGGCAAATGAAATCGCGAATAGCATTTTGCTTGAATGGGGCAACTCAGCATTAGAACTCTACGCCGGCCTTATTTCATCTGGAAGATGGGGCACCTGTGTTACTCCGATTAACCGAAAATCGGCGTGTTTTTACAACCTGACGTATCCGACGATGGGCCTTCCATAAACCATGAACTTTGGCTTTATCAGAACTGTGGAATGCGTCAACGTAGCGCCGCCGCCGGATACCAGATGCCAAGATCCTTCGTTCGCGCTCGCTAACCCAGATCTGTGCGCCAGCAAGAGCGAACTCATCATCAAACCGTCCGTCTCTCTCGTTTGCGCGTTGGGCTCAACTCAGTTTGGAGCATTCCTCGTTACGAACGGTGTTGAGGTTGACGTGACCGACGAGGCGATTTTCTCAACCTCGAATGCGGCTATCGTGACAATCGGAGCCGGAAGCGGAAACGCGACGGGGGTGTCCCAGGGCCGAGCAACCATCGGCGCGTCTTACTCCACCTACACTGCTTCGGCAGAAATGAACGTCATGGGGAGCACGGAGGATTGTTGCAGTCAGCAACAGGTCGCCATGATGGTCCTAATAGATACCAGCAGATCCATGTCGCAGGCGTTTGGAGGTCTCTACAACACCCGGCTCGACTATGCCAAGGCTGCCGCTACCCAGTTTGTTTCCGAAGTCAACACGACGAAAGACCTTGTCGGATTGATGACGTTTAACAATTCGGCAGCGACCGTCCTGTCCTCTCCGACTGACGATATTGACGCCGTGGGAGACCTCGTCGCTACGATCTCGCAGACCCAGGAGAAAACCGAGTTCTACGACGCACTGGAATTGGCGGCCTACGAACTGGACGCCACTGGGGCTGACGTCAAGGTCATCGTTATTCTTTCCGACGGCGAAGACACCAGCGACGGCGCGGGCAACAACTATATCGGCACCGACAACCCAATTTCCTACGCCAGCAATTTCCGATCGGCTGGCGGGATTATCATGTGCCTTGGCACAAGGGCATCCGGCGCTGGATTCGCCCTTCTTTCAGAGTTCTCCACCGGAGGATTCTTCGCCAACGGATATTGGGGAACGGAATCCGACGGGATCAATTACCTCTCTGCGATCAAGGGCTACATCTGCGCTGGGAATTGCACGCCTGCAGGAGACACGATCCAGGGAACGCCCCAGCTCAATTACACCGATTTTATCAACTGGGATGTGTCTGACGGCACGGTGGATTTGATTGGACCGGGCTTGTTCGACTTCCTTCCCGGCAACGGGCTATACGTGGACTTGGCCGGGTCAACTACGCCAAGTTACGGCAAGCTCACGAGTAAGACTGCAATTGCAGTTACGGCTGGTAATACGTATCGCCTGTCGTTGCAATTGGCGGGGAACCAGCGCGTTGACATCTCGCCGTTCGAGGTAACAGCCAAGGTCTTCTACCTGACCGGCACAACGGAAGTCCCACTGCTAACGAAGGTCATCACGATTAACGATTACGTTCAGGGATTCACCCCGTATTCGTTCTCATTCGTTTCGCCTGCGACGACCGACGTTTACATTTCAATCCAGCAAACGGATTATCCCGAAGGCCCCAATCTTCCAGCATTGACGGAATACTTCGGGATACTGCTTGGCATTGTTCAGTTCGACGACGTGACGTTGAACAAAAACATTCTGCTAGACAACTTCGATACGGAGAACCTGCAATACATCCCGCCCGCGTGTGGTCTAGCGACGACGTGGTACAACGGCGGCTACGCCTACGGCTACAACTGCTACGGCACGGGATGCCTCGACGAGCCGATCCCAATTCAGAAACCAGACCCAAACCCGCTGCCGAATATCGAATCAGGGACTACGCCGCCCAAGACTTGGACAAAGACCATGACAGCGTGCGCGGAGTGCCCCGCGGGCCAGACCAATGCGCCTGCCGACAATCTGATCCCGGTTATGACCGGATACACATCACCGAGCGGGAGTGTATCTTCAAGCTATGGGCCAATTGTCGGATACGAGCCATGGAAGGCTTTCGATCAGGATGACGAAACGATGTGGATTTCGCCGATAGAGATTGGCGACTTGAGCTATTTGTCCTATACATTCCCGGAAGCGCAAACGGTTGCCGAGTACGCCCTAACGATACTCCGTTATGAGAATGGCAACCTTCCTCGTGACTGGGTGTTTGAAGGATCAACCGACGGCGCGACCTGGACTACGCTTGATACTCGAAGCGATGAATTGTGGTTGGACTTGTCTGGAGATCCCGAACGAAGGCTTTTCAATGTAGCCAGTCCGATTTCATGCCGCTATTACCGTATCCGATTTACGGACGTTGAGCTTCCCGGGATCGGTTCGACTATTGATACGGCCTACATTGCCGTTGTCGCGCTTGAAATGTTTGGCGGGACTACTCCCCAAAAGGTTTGCAAAGAGGCTACGGCAACAAGCAACGTTTCTTCGTACGCGGCTGAGAAGGCTGCATACGACGCCGCATACGCTCTAGCCTTGGCCGAACTCGATTGCGGAGAAGTATTCACGGCTACCGAAGAAGTTACTCTCAAATGTCCCGCTGGCACTTGCGGTCCTGATGTAACTAGATCCGCAACGGCAATCAGTTACGTGAGCGAGGAAGATGCCATTAAACAAGCGCAGAAGGCAGCAACTGCCGCCGCTCAAGCAGTCATTGATGCTGACTGCGCCGAGAGCAACAACACGCACTACGCTACCATCCCCGACATGGGAGCCATAACTCCATTCCCGCTGGTAAAGAACGTGGAGGACATGACGGGGACGATAACCAAAGTTACCGTCAGCATCCTGGGGTTGTCGCATACGTGGCCGTCTGATATTGAGCTTTTCCTTTCGCACCGGGACCCGGACGGGACGGTTACGAGCGTTGGATTGATGAAGGGTTGCGGAAACTCCACCGCGATTACCGACGTGGACATCGTATTTGATGACACAGGAGTTGCCCTTTCGACTAATACGGGAACGCCCGCTCCAGAGGATGAAATAATAGACGGGACGACCTACATGCCCACCGAGGGCGGAGTTGCCGGGACTTGGGCTTTTGGCGGAGCGGTTACTCCGGTCACGCCAACCGTTCCCACCAGCTTTAGCCTTGCTGACTTTATCGGCCAGGACCCGAACGGACAGTGGAGCCTTTGGGGCTGTGACGACGCACTCGGAAACAGCGGATCAATCGCCCGCGGATTCGACGTGACGATCACAACTACGACAAGCTGATAGCCTCTGCAAAATAGTTCCGTTTCAGATTTGACAGGGTGTAGCAGAGTGGTATTGTGTGGGGAATATGACAACCGTGATATACCATTCTGCCGACTACGACGGAATTTTCTGCCGCGAGATCGCTAAAAAGTTCCTGGGTGAAAAGGACGTTGCGTTTATCGGATGGAACTTCGGAGACCCGCCAATCAAGGTGAATCCGGGCAACAATTTGATCGTGATGGACCTGCCGTTGGATAGGCCGTTCGGATGGCCCATCCCGTTGATCTACATCCCGGCACACGGCAGCCTAACGTGGATTGACCACCACAAAAGCAGCATCGAATCTCACCCTGCCGACATTCCCGGATACCGCATTGACGGCGTGGCCGCGTGCCGATTGGCGTGGCAGTGGTTCTCGAAAGGCTACGCTGGGGGGAAAGGAATGGAGAACTCGGTTGTCAACAATCTATCAGGAAAACTTCCGTCTAAAGAGGACTTCGTTGACCGCAAAGTATCTGAACCTATCGCCGTCCGCCTAGCTGGCGAGTACGACGTGTGGGACCATCGTGGTGACGGTGATCTTGAATTCCAATACGGACTGCGCACCGAAGAGCCGGATATTCACTGGGATTGGCTATTCGACAAGCTTCCGCACTATTCGAACAAACTCCTGGATCAAGGCATGGTGGCGATGAAGTACTCCAAGAACATGGACGCCTTCTGGCTTGCCGAAGCTGGCCACATCATCGAGTGGGAAGGCTTGAAGTTCCTTGCCAAGAACAGCGTTGAGCGCGGCAGCGGCATTCTCGATTCCAAGGACATCCCAGAAACTGGGCACGACGCGCTGATGCTTTACGGGTATCGTGGGAAGTACTGGACTGTATCCCTCTATCACGCCAAGCACCGTACCGACCTTGACCTGAGCCAGATCGCCGTGAAGCACGGAGGCGGCGGTCACCGTGGGGCGTGCGGTTTCACCTGCCAGAAGCTTCCATTCCTGTCCTAAGCGGGGAATCCCCATGTCCAAGAAATGCAATGCCCAGAAGCAGGTTCGGTTAGACGACGACCTTTATGAAGTGCTGACCCGGATTAAGGGCCAATGCCCTTGGCCATCCAGCCTGACCGTGATCGCCAATTACTCCATGC
>Ga0209310_1002326_pt1 | contig 12337 bp, 9 predicted proteins | sample AD_UKC030_MetaG_FD_184415 | JGI IMG/M metagenome (GOLD analysis project Ga0209310, IMG submission 184415) | Active sludge microbial communities of municipal wastewater-treating anaerobic digesters from USA - AD_UKC030_MetaG (SPAdes) (version 2) | ecosystem: Engineered > Bioreactor > Anaerobic >... | reverse complement strand
AACCTTTTTGACGTTGTCGGTGGCGCTCGCCATCGACGAGACCAGTGTCGGGCCAATTTATCTGGGAAACCGTCCGGAATCCGAATACCCGACCTATTTGGAGCGTCGTGTCTCCGAATGGCGGGCGAATGCATCCTACCGATTGAGTTTCCAAGGGTTTATGTACGAAATCGACCTCCAGGAAATCGACTTTGATTCCGAAGAAACGATTCATCGGATCGTTCGAAACTCAGAAAACCTGGCGGTATTCACCATCGATGATTCCGGCAAAGATGCCATATTATCCGGTATCGAAAATCAATTCTCGACAACGATTTTCGCATTTTTCGATGCCAACACCTTTATATCTGATCTCCTTTCTGATATTTCCCACCTTTACCAAATCAAAACCTACCGACTGGATCGATATCTATCTGCGAATTCCGCCCAAACCGTCATCGCCTCTACCGTCGTCGACGGCTTGGACCCGGATGACGCCGAAGCCATCGTTGATGCCGGAGGGGTTTATGTAATCCAACCCGGTTCGCGTTTTTCACTGCTCGAGGCAACTTCCGATAGCAATCTGGATAATATTCAATTATCCATCATTGCCTCGGGTATGCAAACAGTCACGGCCGAAACGCGGTTCCATTCTTTCTTATACCGTTCCTGGGCGGAAATGCCATCTTGGGCAGAAATCGGAAACAATGTTCGCGTGATGCGCGTAGCCGGACTCGACTTTTCCTTTTTCAATCCGATGGATGTCACCTATCATTTAGCCATCAGTTCCGAAAGTGCCACATCGATCCGCTTGGAATTGATCGGCCATCCGTTCGTTGAAACTGTCGACGCCGTATGGGGACTGTCCGCTTCGATTCCCTTTTCGATTGAGACCATTGACGACGCTTCGATCGATGCCTCCACTCCGGGAGTCATCGTCATCGATACCGTGGAAGAGACCATCTATCGTGTCGTGGTCCGTCCGGGAACCGACGGATCCGTTTGGTTCTTGAACCGAACCGTTGTCGCCCCGGGATCCGCTGCGTTCACCGAACGAGTGGCAATCGACGAAAGGCCTTCGATCTCTGCCATTTACCGAGAAAACACCGTATCGAAAGGTGGGGACTGACATGGCTTTGAAACGCATCGGGGACATACTGGTTCAAGAAAACATCATCACCCAAGAACAACTTCAGACCGCCCTTCTCCAAAAAAACCTCGACGAACGCCTTGGAGAAGTTTTGGTTCGTCTCGGATTCACTTCCGAAGGACAAATATTGAAGGCTTTGGAAACATCGACGGGCGTCCGTCGTGTTTCCCTGGCCAACTTCAAGATCGATGAAGAAGTTCTCGGAATGGTCGATGAGGACTTCTGTCGGCGCCATACCATCATTCCGCTCCGCATCGAAGGAAAGAAACTGTGGTTCGCCACCGACGACCCGCTGGACTTTGGCGTTTTTGAAGAGTTACGAGTGCTGACCGGATATTCGCCGAAAGCCTATTCATCAACCAAAAACGAAATCATCGCACAAATCGAAAAATACTACGGTTTTACCCGAACCCTTGAAGCGATGGGAATCAAACAAAACGTCGCAAGGGAAGAAACCGAAACCATTTCCGATTCGGCCGAAACCCCGATGGTCGCTTTGGTGAACCAAATTCTCGCATCCGCGGTCTTCCAGCGAGCTTCGGACATCCATATCGATCCGATGGATGACAAAATTGTCGTTCGATATCGAGTGGACGGGATCCTCGACACGGTCCGTGAATTTCCGTTGAACATCCACAAACAGATGGTTTCTCGGATCAAAGTCATGTCCGGAATGGACATTACCGAAACGAGAATTCCTCAAGACGGGCGAATCCAAACCCCGATTCAAAGCCGGGTGATCGATCTACGTATTTCGACATTACCGACCGTTCGGGGAGAAAAAGTGGTAATCCGCATCCTCAATCCCGCTTCAGCCCTAAATTCGATCAAGGCCCTAAATATGAGTCCTCGGGACGAAAAAATGGTTCGCGAGATGATCGCCAAGCAGAACGGGATCGTTCTCGTGAGCGGCCCGACGGGATCCGGAAAGACCACCACTCTCTATTCCTGCATCACCGAACTCAATAATCCAGGCGTGAATATCGTCACCGTCGAAGATCCCGTAGAAATCAAAATGCCCGGGATTAACCAAGTGCAAGTGCACCCGGAAGTCGATTTGACCTTTGCAAAAGCCCTCCGTTCGATTCTTCGTCAGGACCCAAACATTGTAATGGTCGGAGAAATTCGTGACGTCGAGACCGCCGAAATCGCCATTCGGGCCTCGCTTACCGGTCACCTGGTCCTATCCACAATCCATACCAACGATGCCGTCCGAACGATCACGCGATTGCTCGACATGGAAATTGAACCCTTTCTCATCGCCTCTTCCTTGAGCGGGGTGATTTCTCAACGTCTCGTCCGAAAACTTTGTCCCGATTGTTCGTTTGAAGATCGACCAACGGAAGGCGAAAAAACATTGTTTGTTCGGAACGGACAAACCCTTGAGACGGTCCGTCGTCCCAAAGGTTGCCCCTCCTGCAACTTCAAAGGGTATGCGGGCCGCATCGGGTTGTTCGAAATCCTTCCCATTTCCAAGGAAATGCAAAATCTGATCGCCAGAAATGCCCGGATCGACGAATTGGAAAAAGAAGCCCAAGCCATCGGAACTCGTTCCCTTCTTCAGGCGGGATTGGAAAAAGTCAAATCCGGAATTACGACCCTTGAGGAAGTCCTCAAGGTCGCTGCCGAATGATGGGGAGGAGATAACGTGCGTCTCCGCAATTTCAAATATATCGCCCAAAATGTCGACGGCAAAATCGTCCGGGGCCGGATTGAAGCCATCGACCGACAAGTTGCCCTGAAATTCCTCAAATCCCGAAACTATGGTGAAATCCGGCTGGAAGAATACACGAATCTGTTGGCCCGATTGAACCAAATCACGATCGGAAAAACGTTGAAAACGACAGACATGATTTTTTTCTTGCGACAACTCGGAAGTCTGATGAAGGCCGGAGTAAACATTCTTCCCGCACTGGAATTGCTTTCGCTTCAACAAGAACGACACGGCCTTCGCATGATTCTTTTTGAATTGTATCAAAACGTCTACAATGGTCTTTCTTTGTCCAAGGCTTTGGCTGTGCGCTCCAAAGAATTCCCCAAATTGCTCGTTTTGATGGTTGAAGTCGGTGAGTTATCGGGAACCCTGCCTGATACGATCCTTTCGATGGCGGCTTATTATGACCGCCAGACAAAAATCAACAACCAAATCAAAGGCGCTTTACGGATGCCGGTGATCTACTTGGTGGCGGCATTATTGATTGCGGCAGGGATGCTTTTGTTCGTTTTCCCAAACATCACGGGTCTGTTCGCTTCTTTCGGTGAAGCGGAACTGCCCGGCATCACCCAATTCTTTTTGTCCGCCGGAGACTTTGCAGTTCAGAATGCGTTACCGATTTTCGGTGGGGTTGCAATCGTCAATTCGGTCCTCTGGTTTTTGAACCGACGAGTCCCGGCTTTTCATCGCGGGTTGGTCCTTCTCACGTTGAGACTTCCCATCGCCGGTCCGCTGATACGGATGTCCAATCAAATTCTGATTGCCGGATCCCTGTCGCAAATGATGGAGAACGGCATCAATTCGGTGGTGGCCCTGCAAACGGTCCGCAGTGTCGTATCCAACGTCATCTACCGCGAGTTATTGACGAAAACTCTCGCCTACGTCGACGATGGTCTTCCCCTTTCCAAAGCATTCGAAGAATCCGAGTTCATCGACCCGATCATGTCTCGGATGATCGCCACCGGAGAACGAACGGGAGATGTCCCCGGGCTGATGAAAAATCTTTCCGTGTATTATAACGGAGTCTCGGAATTACGCGTCGAACAAATCAAAAGTGCGATCCAACCGATTTTGCTGTTGTTTGTCTATGTTCTTGTCGGAGTGATGATTTTGGCATTGATGTTACCGATGATTTCGCTTGGATCCCAAATTTAAGGAAATTCTGTCCTTTTTTGGGCTAATTGCTTGCAAATGCCTTCCAAAATAGGTAAAATACTGACTGTCGGATAAACTTGACAGGATAAAGAAAAAAGGAGAGTCCCAAATGAAAACCATGCAATTGAACAAAAGAGGGGTAACGCTTGTCGAACTGCTTGCCGTCATCGTCATCATGGGCATCATCGCCGCCATCGCCGTCCCGGCGATCAGCGGTCTGATCAACCGTCAACGGATGAATGCGGCCGAAGCTTCTTATGACCTCATCGCCGAAGTGGCCGTGAACTATGCGCAAGCCGAAGCGGACAACGAAGTCACGATTGCCGAATTGGTCACCGCCGGCTACTTGGAATCCAACCCATTCCTCGAAGATGCTACGCTCACGATCAGCGGAACAACCGTGACGTTTGCGGTGGAAGGCGCTGCGACGACCTTCACGACCCTCGACGGGAAGGTTTCGGTCACCGAAGCCGGCGTCGCCAGCTTGGTTCCGTAATCCTCAAAGAAAACAGATGAGAAAAAGGATGTCCCTATGGGCATCCTTTTTCCTTGTTTCCGGTTCGCCTTGTCAAAAAACGCAAATCAAGGTATAATGATGAGTGACGCAGAAAGTATCCGGAAAGGGGCGAAAGTTTTCATGACCATTGTTTATTCGGTCTTGGCCTTTCTCTTCGGATCGGTGTTTTCTTCCTTTGCCCAACTCGTCGCCGACCGTCTGGATCGAAACGAATCCATCGGGGGACGGAGTCGTTGCGAGTCTTGCGGATCCACTCTTTGCCTCGTCGATGTGATTCCGATCTTCGGATACCTTTTCTCCCTCGGCCGATGCCGTATTTGCGGAAAACCGATTCCGTTACGACATTTATTAACCGAACTCATCGGTGGGCTTCTTTTCGCCGCAGAATACCTGATTTTCGGATGGTCTTGGGAACTCGCGGTGGGCCTCATCACCATCGTGGTCATGCTTTCCGTTTCTCTATCCGATATTGCCACCAAGACTGTCCACGATCGTGTTTGGTTATTCGGATGGGTTCCCCTCATTTTGATTCGGGTCATCGATGGCACTTTTCTTCGGTATGGCTTGTCGGCTGCAGTGCTTTTCGGTCTTCTCTACCTATTGGCATTTTTTGGAGAACGAATCATGAAAAAGGAAGCTCTGGGTGGCGGAGACGTGAAATTGGGCCTTTTCATCGGATTCGTTCTGACATGGGATCAGGGTCTGTTAGCCTTGTTTTTGGCGGCCTTGGGCGGCTTTCTGTCGGGAATGATCGGAAAACGAAAAGGCAAAGAACTTCCATTTGTTCCCTTCCTGTTTGCCGGGGTTTTGATTGCCCATGCCGCAGGACGGGAAATCATCGCTTGGTATCTTGGACTTTTGGGCGGGTGAAGCCATGAAAGACAAAAATCAAATTGATATGAATCTCTACTTTTCCGATTCGTCCATCGGTTTTTTTCGTGAACAAGGAAAACGAAAAAAAGTCGATATTCATGGCAATATCGCATTGGAAAAGGGCATTTTGGAAAATGGATACGTGATCGATCCGGTTCTGCTTCTGACTCGGCTGAAAACGTTGTTCAAAACCAGCAACATTCATCCGAAAAGGATCCGTTTGGTTCTGAACAGTCAAAATGTCATGATGAGGGTCACAGAAGTGAAGCGTGAATTTGTCAGAGAGGAAGGAATTTCCGACTATCTGGACGCCGAACTGGGGAAAAGTCTTCATTTTCCATTTACCAAGCCCCGCGTTTCTTACCATTTGATTGGGCAGGACGATCAGGTCGCCAAAGTCTTGGCGGTGGCTTCCGATGATCGATTGTTGAACGACTATATGGACATTTTTGATCGACTCGGCATCAAGAAGGTCCATTTCGACATGCCCGCACTCGCTTTGTACACTCTTTATTCCAAAACGATCGGCCTCACCCATCGCAATCTGATGCTGGTGACGGTCTATGACACCTATTTCACCATCAAAATTTTCGAAGACGACATTCCGATTTTCAATATGATCGAAGAATTCGAAGCGGAAACCGAATCCAGATATGATCAGATCGACAACTATGTCGAACGAATCGCCAACTACTATCGATACAATCTCCATCACGGCGAGAAGATATTGGAGAAAGTCGTTTTTGTTTCCCAAAGCGAACAAGAAAACGAAAGTCGATTTTCCGCGGCTTTTGCGAACAAACGGACAGCCATTCCTTATGAAGTATTCCAAATTCCGGATGCTCCTACCGCCGGTGGCGGTTGGAACCGCACCAGTCTTGTCGCTTATGCCGCTGGAATCCCAAAGCCTGGAAATCTGGAAAAGATGCCTTGGTTCGATTTTCGGTTGGATCGACCCGATGTGGCGCATCGAATCATCAAATGGATGTTGGGAACGGCGTTCTTCCTGTTCGCAGCCGTCAGTTTGATCTACATTCCGTACCATACGATGTACGAAGAGATCTTTATCGCTCAAAACGAAAATCAAAATTTGGCATCGCAATTGTCTGCACTTCAGGCGGAATACGCACTGCGACCCGTGTTTTCTCCCGCGGAACGCGCATATAGCGACGCATACGACACTTTGAATGCCGCTAAAGCGGAACCATCGGTTTTCATTGGGGATTTGCTGGCCATTTCCGGAGATTCCCTTGAGGTCGTCAACTACCGATATCGGGCAAAAGAGTCGGAAATCGTCTTGATTCTCGTCAGTTCAAGCCCGAATGCCTTGGAAGAATTCCTGTTGAATGCCTATGAGACTCACGCAGTCACGGGAATTCCGAGCCCGAGCCGGTGGATGGACGGATTCCCCGTTTATGCGAATCTTGGGGCTCAATTGATCGAGGTGACCTTCCATCATGCGTGAGCGCAATGTCTTCGGGAAACGCATCAGTCGCGTAAATTTTGTGATGGTTCTTCTCGTTCTCTTTCTCGTCGTCATCGGAGTTCGGTTCGGGATGGTTGCTATACTAGATGCCAAACTGGCGGAATTGCAAGCCCAACAAACGGATTTAAACCGTCGGATTGCTTCCATCGTTAATGCTTCGCAAACATCGACCTATCATGAACTCGGAGAGATCATCGACGAACTTCCGACGGAGTTCGATCAGCTCGGAATCGCCAACGATTTGTCCATTGCTCGAGGAATCGCCGGATTTGCATCTTCGGATTATCAGGAAGGAATCGAGAACAACAGCGACAATCCGTTTTCAGCCGCGCTTCCCAACCGTCTGAAGACGGTCCGAGTCACGATCTCTATGACCGTCGACGATGAGACAAAAATCCCCGATTATCTCGATGCTCTTGCGGATTTGGATCGCATCTTCCATGTTGCGGCGGTGAATGCCGATGTTCTCGATGTGGGAGCCAGGCTGTCACTTACGTTGTATACTTTTTACTATGACGGAAACCCTTCTTGAAGTAGAGAATTGTTTTCACATGCACTGATTCATACTATGGGTGTCGATTGGGGTTCTTCATGACCGCATATCGACACCCTTTTTGTAGATTGGAAATCCCTTCCCAAGGACGATGGAAAAGAAACGGACTAGAAAAATCGAAAATCCAGACCATTTTGAGGTGCGGTTTTCACGGCCACACTTCCTTTTCTGCCCGTGAAGTGATATCATAAATAAAAATGGGAACGACTAATAACACGGAGACCGAAGGTCGGATTCGCTCATTTCCGAACCACTTGTCGGTGTTTTATTGGAGGAGGATTTTGACATGAAGGCACTTTTTAAGAAACCTTGGTTCATCGGGCTGTTGACTTTGGGGTCGTTATTGATCGTCTTTTTCCTCAATTTGGGAGTCCTGTCGATCAACTTGGTGTCTCCTTATGAGCAAAACTTCTGGGTGTTGGCAGAAAATATTGCGATTGCGGATTTCGTCCATATCTTCGCTTATGCTTTTACCATCCTCTTCTACCTGTCGATCGTACCTCTGCTTTTTACGGGAATCAGCATCCTCAAAAAGAATAATAAGGGATTCGTGTTCGCCCTCATCTTCTTTTTCGCTTTTGAAACATTACTGATTGTTTTTCATTCCCTTTTCCAGTTTCTATCGGCCTTCGCTCTGATTCTTGTGATTGTCAATGTTGTTTTCCTTCTGGTGGCTTTGGTGTTATTGATCCTCAGAGGAAAAATCTTACACTTGACGAAGGATCCAAAAAAAGCAGAAAAAGACATCCAGTTGGGTCTCTCGAAAATCCCGATGGCCGTTCTGATCGTCGACGTGATTGCCATCTTGATCGTCCTCGTGACTTTCGCTTTACCGATGTTTTCCGTGGTGTGGTCGGATTCGGAATATTCCGCCATTCTCGGGAGGGTTTTGTTTTCCGGGGAATCGAACATCGAAATCGTCATTTTCTTTTTAGTGGACTTTGCCCTTCTCCTAAGTTTGATCCTTTTTTTGGCTCAATGCATTTCCTATTACTTCTATGACAAGGAAGGATTCATTAAAAAATCCAAAAACTTGATGACCTTTGTTTTTCTAATCACCTTAGCGTTTTTCATCACCGGATTAACGATGGTCATCTATCACACTTTGATCGGCAATTCGGCTCAAACGATTGCCTATGTTCCCATGCTTTTGGCCAGTGCCAACATCTTCGTATTCTCCGTTTTTCTCGGCAAATTCCACGCGTTGAATCATACGGCGATCAGTCAGACCAAACTTCGTTTTCCCCGCATCGAATCGTTATTCTACCTCGTTTTGTTAACCGCGATCACCGGACTCATGTTGCTGTTGAAGATCATCATCATCGAAATCCAATCGGGTTCCTATTCGGATTTAATCAGTTTGACGGGAATCACCATTTTGACGGATTATCCGGTCTTGGATCCCGGGTATCGAATCATCGCTTTTGTCCTCGTCGCCATGATTCTGGCATCGTCGATCTGTCTGGTCGTTGCCATTTCCGCTTATCTTTCGAAATACCGTCATTTTGACTCGATTGTCAAATCCGGGGCGGCGGTCAACCTTTTCTTCGTTTTCATGATCAGTATTTCCGGGTATTACTTTCAAATCGGACAAAAAATCGATTTCTCGGTTATTTTAGGAATCTTTGATCACTATGGAATCCCGGTTCCCGGGAATTTGAGCGAATATGTTTATGTGATCAAATCCGATGCCGTTTATGCTTTGATCGCTTCCGTGGCGGTCCTCGTCATCATGTTTCTTCGAAAAGCCTTCGATCGGGACGATTTGGTCGCCTTGGAATCGGTAGCCCTTCCCTCTCCCGAAGCATCGCCCGCTCCAATCTCATCCGCTTCCGACACCCCGAACGATGAGGAGGAAACCCCGAGTCGTTTTGATCCCTGTCCGGCCTTCACCGAATTGGATGAGAAGACGGATGGGTTTCGTCAGGAACTCGAACGCCGAAAAACCATCAAAACGCCCAACACCACCTTGAAGGAAATGGTTCATTTCGTCGTCGAATATGCAAAGAATTGCCGCCTTCATCTTTCCTATACCGAACAAGACATCGCAACCTTCGTCGCCGGGTTGGGAGCGAGCAAGTTGTCGATTCTGCAAGGAATGTCAGGAACCGGAAAAACCAGTTTGCCAAAGATTTTTTCCGAAGCCATCTTGGGAAATTGTGAAATCGTCGAAGTCGAATCCTCATGGAAAGACAAAAACGAGTTGCTGGGCTACTACAATGAATTCTCCATGAAATACACTCCGAAGAAATTTACGTTGGCCCTTTACAAGACCGCGTTGAATAAAGAGATTTTCACGTTCATTTTGCTCGACGAAATGAATCTGTCCCGCATTGAATACTATTTTTCGGACTTCCTGTCGCTCATGGAACATGAAGAGGATAAACGGGAACTCAAACTGATCAATATCAAGTTGAGTCGGACGGAAAAGGAAGGGGAAGTGGAATATCTCGCTTTGGAACAAGGTCATACCTTGAAGGTTCCCCCGAATGTCTGGTTCATCGGCACGGCCAATCGCGACGAGTCGACCTTCGTTATCTCCGACAAAGTCTATGACCGGGCGCTCACCATGAATTTTACCAAACGGGCTGCCAAGGTCCGCAATTTCACCGATCCGATTCCCCAGCAATATTACGATTATGAAACCATGAATCGCCTTTTGTCTGAAGCTAAGAAAAACGGAAAATTTGATGCGGAACAGAATGAACTGATCCGAAGTGTGGAGGCTTTGCTTGCGCCTTACAACATTTCTTTTGGTAACCGGATCTTGAAACAGATGGAGGATTTCGTCAACATCTACTGCGCTTGCTTTGCCAACGTAGATGTTGAGAAAGAGGCCATCGAAAAGATTCTGCTCAGCAAAGTTGTGGCTAAACTGGAAGTCAAAACCATCGATGATAAAGAGAAGCTGCAAATGGAGTTTGAAAAGTTAAAACTGCATCAATGCGTCGAATTCATCAAACGTCTTGATAGTGAGTAAAATGAGCCCTTATTACGTCCGCATCAGCGAGGAGGACTATTTTCGTTTTACTTCTCTGCTGAAAAACATTCAATCATTCGTGGAAAAGCACGGCATGGTTTCCTACATCGAGTTTGATTATTATGTCGTTCATGATATGACGCTTTTTTCCGTCGACCCAGATTTTGATTTCGCTAAATTGAAAACCACCGTCGGCGTGATTCGGAAAACCATGCCTGCAGTCAAAAGAATCTTCGGAAAACCGATTGTGGTCTTGAAAGACTCTGACGACGTTTTGCCGGTAGAAAACGCACGGATCATCAATCAATCCACGTTTCTGCACTTAGCGAACCACACACATAATGTTTCCAACCTGACGAAACGCGGGGTCAAGCCGCGAAAGTTGTTAACGCGGATTTACGAAGACGATTACGGCATTTTTGAAAATGTCGTTTTTTGCAATTTCATCGATGAAGTCCTATCTCTGATCAAGAAAAACGCAAGAACGTTGAACAGCTTGCTTTATGCCAGCAATGTAATGAAGTTCAATCTCCTTGAAAAGGTCAATCACGTGGACTACTTTTTGGCCTTGGGAAAACTGCATACGGGGTATATCCGGGATTTTAACCACTATTTTACCTTGTCCAAAGAATTGCTCGGGGAATTGTCTGTGGTCAAAAACACGATCCAACCGCGCTTATCCAAACCCATTTATAAGAAAAACGCCGCGAGAAATCCAAAACTTCCGCTTCGGAAAACCAACATCTTCTTGATGCAGAAAGACTACAGACAAGTCTACAGGACCTACAAATATCTCCAGAGCCACCACGAAATCCAACAAGAAGATAAAGGGAAAATCGATTATGAGCAGCTGAATTTGAATTACTTGACCTATGTCCGAATTTTGACCCTTTTCGCCATCGGCCATTTCAATTTTGAAATCGATCCAAAAGCTAAAATGAATCTGGTGTTTTTGAACTCGGTCTTCGCTTTCAAAGGTTGGAAACTGATGGTCTCGAACACGATCAAGAATGAAATCATCCTGCAATTTTCCAAAGACGCCCCTTACCGGGTAATGATCGCCGGCAGTTTGACCGACCCTGAAGAAATCCAGCAACGAAAAGCAGATTATGAAGTCGACGAAGTCATCATCGCCAATCCCTTTGATGAAGATTATGTGGAGCGTGACGACGTTTTTATCAGCATGGAAGACGTGGACTCGTTTCGAAGGATTCAGCAAATCCTTCTTAAAGGAATGGTTTATTCCGACCGATCTCGCGATGTCTGCCCGTTCTGCGGCGGGAAACTGCATAAAGATCCATATGGCGAGGGATATCAGTGCAACGATTGCATGACGCAAATCAAACAGAATGTTTGCCCCGAGACAAAGAAATCCTTTTTCTATACCGACAATGCGCATTTAAAAAAATATGCCATCAATATCACCGACTATAAACAAGATGAGTACTGGTTCTACAAAAAGAAAATCGAATCATCCATGTTCTTCCGAAACATCACTAAGATCAACCACCAGGCGGACATTCTCTGCCCGCATTGCAAAAAGATCCACAACCATTCGAACGACCCGTTATGAAATCCGGAACGGGGTGGAGCGAGGCGCGGGCGATGAGGCCCGCGTTTTTTCACGGGACTCCTGATAGCGGGGAAACGCTTCTCCTGAAAAAAGGAGTAAAGACGGTCCAAAGGCCGTCCGCCCCAATCGGGATGCAAGTATAGCACTCGCTAGGATCGCATCCTTGAAAAACCGACCGAAAAGGGATAGAATATACATGGGTTTCGTTTCAATCTAGAAAGGAAAATCACTGGGATGACCAAAGAACAATATCGATTGATCGTCGAATCGTCTCCGAACATGATTTGGCGTGCCGATCTCAGCACCGAATGCGATTATTTCAACAAGACTTGGCTTGACTTCACAGGGCGCACCCAT
>Ga0209310_1002321_pt1 | contig 12353 bp, 12 predicted proteins | sample AD_UKC030_MetaG_FD_184415 | JGI IMG/M metagenome (GOLD analysis project Ga0209310, IMG submission 184415) | Active sludge microbial communities of municipal wastewater-treating anaerobic digesters from USA - AD_UKC030_MetaG (SPAdes) (version 2) | ecosystem: Engineered > Bioreactor > Anaerobic >... | reverse complement strand
CATCCCAGCGCCGGCGATTTCCAGCCAACCTGATTGTTTACAAAGTGAACAGCCGCGACCGGAACAGCGAGGGCAGGAAACGGCGATTTCCGCCCCAGGTTCTACGAAAGGAAAATAATCCAAGCGAAAGCGGATTTTAACGTTTTTATTGAAAATTCTTTTTAGGAAAGCCGAGGTAACCGATTTGAAATTAGCAAAGCTGATATTTTTATCCACCATTAAGCCTTCCAATTGATAGAATTGCACTTCATGAGAGGCGTCGCTGGCTTCGTAGCGGAAAGCCCGGCCGGGCGCGATAATGCGAATCGGCGGCTGGTGCGTTTCCATATAATGAATTTGCACTGGCGAGGTGTGCGTTCGCAACAACAATTTTTTATTAGGCGTCGGGGTTGAGTCTTGCGATTTCAGCCATAAGGTATCCCACATATCTCGAGCCGGATGGTTGGCTGGAATATTTAAAGCGTCAAAATTATAGAATTCAGTTTCAATTTCCGGTCCTTCGGCAACGCTAAAGCCCATGGAAGAAAAAATTTCTTCAATTTGTTCCTGCACTTTGGAGATGGGATGAAGGTGGCCGATTTCTTTCTTTTTGCCTGGAGCGGTGATGTCAATTGCCGGAAAGTCAGCGCGATGAACAAGGTCGTTTTTCCTGTTTTGGAGGAGTTTTTCCAATTCTTGGCGCAAATCATTGGCCTTAGGTCCGATTTTTTTTCTTTCCTTGAGATCAAAATCTTTCAGAGATTTTAGAATTTCAGTCAAATCGCCGTGTCTGCCGAGGTATTTCACTCGGATTGATTCCAGCTCAATTATGTCGTGAGCATTATTGATTTCGATGATGGCCGATTTTTCTATTTCTTTTAAATCCATAAATTTGTTGTGCGTCTTTTATGCAATATTTGATGTGGCTGCAGGTGGAATCGAACCACCGACCTAAGCGTTATGAGTGCTTCGCTCTAACCACTGAGCTATGCAGCCGGATAAGGGAAATATTGAATTATTCAAATTTTAGCAAAAAATTTTGAATAATTCAATTAAAGGCTTGCAAAGATGGATTTTATTGCTAAAATAAGAAACAGCGGGGTGGAGAAGCAGTATCTCACGAGGCTCATAACCTCGGGACCCGGGTGCAAATCCCGGCCCCGCAACTTATTGCAGTCGTGGTGTAGCCTGGTTTAACACGCTTCCCTGTCACGGAAGAGATCACGGGTTCAAATCCCGTCGACTGCGCTTAGAATCAAAAAACGCCGTTGGGCGTTTTTTGATTGATTACTTGGATTTTTTATTGAGCTGAGCGGTCAGGCGCGATTTCAAACGGCTGGCTTTATTTTTTTTGATTAAATTAGTTTTAGCCGCCTTATCCAGTCTTTGGTAAACAATTTTTAATTGCGCTTTAGCGTCTTTAAGCTTATTTTGTTCCACTAATTTTTGGAAAGATTTAAGAGCCGTTTTCAATTCAGTTTTCTTTTTCTGATTAACGGCATAAAATCTTTTGGATTTTCTTAGCGCCTTATGCGCTGATTTGGTGATTGGCATAGTAGTAAATTTAAAATGCAAAAATTAAAAGTTTTTGCTACCTCATCTTATTAAAAAAAGATGGAAAAGTCAAGCCTTAGGGTGTTAATTATCTTGGCTTTGGCATTAAAAAGACATATAATAAAAGTGATGTTTTATTCTTTGGAGGGAATACTGAGCCAAAAAACGGAAAAATTTGTCGCTTTGGAGAACCAAGGCGTTGGTTTTCGGATTTTCGTTTCCCGGGAAACCTTGGAGAAATTGCCGAAAATCGGGGAAAAGGCCAAGCTTTTTCTTCACTATCATTTGCGCGAAGACGCAGCCGAGCTTTACGGATTTTTAACCCGCGAAGAAATGGAATTTTTTGAATTATTAACTTCGGTCAGCGGCATCGGGCCGAAATCAGCGCTCGGCCTTTTGGGCCTAAGCACGGTGGATAATATCAAATCGGCCATCGTGGCTAACAAAGCGGAATTTTTGAATCGCGCGCCCGGCATCGGCCGTAAGACCGCGGAACGAATCATTCTGGAGTTGAAATCAAAGTTAACCAGCGGCGATGACGGAGTTTCTCGATTGGAAGGCGATTTAGAATTGGAAGATGCCTTGGTTGATTTGGGCTACGATCGGTCCACGAGTCATCAAACAATCAAAAAAGTTTCCGGAGCGCCGGTGTCTTTTGACGAACGTTTAAAAGAGGCGTTAAAATTATTGGGCAGAAAATAATGCTCTATCAGATTAAGAAAATAATCAGAAAAATTACCCCCAAGTTCGTTGTCTCCTGGTACCATTATTTTTTGGTTTTTCTGGCTGCTTTAATTTATCATTTCCCAAGCAGGCATTTGGTGGTTATCGGCATTACCGGTACGAAGGGTAAGACGACGGTAGCGGAAATGTTAAGCAGCTTTTTGGAAAGAACCGGTAAGCGGACAGCCATGGTTAATTCCTTACGCTTCAAATTGGCTGAGAAAAGTTGGTCCAATAATTTGAAGATAACGATGCCCGGTCGTTTTTTTATCCAAAAATTCCTATATCAGGCATGGCATCAGAAAATCCATTATGCCATTGTGGAAGTCACCTCCGAAGGTATCAAGCAGCATCGTCATAAATTCATTGATTTTGACGTGGCGGTTTTGACTAATTTGCAACCCGAGCATTTAGAAGCGCACGGCGGATCAATGGAGAAATATCGGCAAGCCAAAGAGGAACTCTTTGTTGCCTTAGGCACCAGAAAAAAGAAGCTTAATGTCTGCGATCGGGTTGGTCAATTTGAAGAGGCGGTAAAAAAATCCAGCATTGTTAATATTGACGATCAGGCGGTCTCTTTCTTCTTGCGACATCCGGCAGAAAAGAAAATCGGCTTTGGTTTGAAACAGAAAGATGGTGACATTAACGAGCTCATTGAGCCGCAAAATTATTCTTTTTCTGAACAGGGCATTGCTTTTGCGTTGGAAGGGCTAAAATTTGTTTCGCCTCTGAAGGGTGAGTTCAATTTATTGAATATTTTGGCGGCGATCGCAGCGGGCAAGGCTCTCAATATTCCTTTGTTGGTGATGAAAGAGGCGATAGCTGCATTTGATGGTTTGCCTGGTCGGCTGGAGGAAATCAGATGCGGCCAGGACTTTAAGGTTTTTGTCGATTATGCCCATACCCCGGATTCTTTGATCGCCGTTTATGAAACAATGAGGAAAGAGGCGCCAAAAGGCGCGGGACGGCTGATTTGCGTTTTGGGCGGAACCGGCGGCGGCCGCGACAAATGGAAAAGGCCAGCCATGGGGAAAATAGCCAGTCAATACTGCGATGAAATAATAATTACCAACGAGGATCCTTATGATGAAAATCCGAGACAAATTATGGAAGAAGTGGCGGTGGGGGCGAAATTAAATAAACACCCCTTTAAGATTATTGAGGACAGGCGAGGGGCGATTAATGAGGGGTTGGGAATTTGCAAAAAAGGCGACTGCTTTATTATTACCGGCAAGGGTTCGGAGCAGGTAATGGTCGTGAAAGGAGGTCAGAAGGTTCCTTGGGACGATAGAAAGGAGGTCAGAGAAATTTTGCAGAAAGTCAAAAAAGTTTAAATTTACGCTTCGTCTATGTATGATATCAAGTATTTAATCAGGAAAAAATTAAATAAGATGGGGCTGCGCCAGAAATTTGACGAGAGGGCGGCTTGTTCTTACGCTCGGCAGTTTCTTCAGGAAAACTTGAAGGGTGTCAATGCGCGAGTTGTTTCCTATTTTCACGGCAATTTAATGATTGAAGCCCGAAGCGCCGTTGAAGCCAATGAGTTGCATTTTTTTGAAGAAGAATTAAAATTTTTTTTGGAGAACAAAGGATATAAAATAAAAAAAATCAGAGTGGTTTCCTGATAAATTAAAAAAGCGGTCGCCTTAGGCGACCGCTTTTTATGAAACTATTGTTTGAAAATAATGAGAGAAGCTTCGTTGGAGTTTCCGAGCGTGTCGTTGACCACAATTTTTATTTTATTTTGCGCGTCAATGGAAGAGGGAGTGAAGTCAAACCAATAATTGTTGTTTTGGAGGCTAGTCGTTTCATTAACGAGCGCGTCATTAAAATAGAGTTTGATTGATTTGATTCCGAAGGCCGATTCGATTTGGCTGCGGAATTGAATTGTTGTCCCCTGGAGAAAACTGCCGTTTTGGGGGCTGGAAATGGTTATTTTTGGAGCTTGCTGGTTGCCAACCACCTCGCCATATCCGGCGGGTATGGGCTCGTTATACTGGGTGGGATTCGGCAAATGAGTTTGAATCCAATTCAAAACCGATTGTTCCCAATTTTCAAATTGCGGATCGTTAGAGGGATTTTCCGGAACGGCAGCTTGAGGATTATTTTTGTCTACCCAAAAAAGGGTGTCATGAATCTGCGGGTAAAGTTTGTCGCCAACCTTGAAATAGCTGAGATATTGACCATTCAAGATGGGCTTATTGGGATTGGTGGGCTCGGGTTTGATAAAAGATTCGGCGGGCATCGTTTTGAGTGCCTCCACCATAAAATTATGCCAGATGGGAACAGCCGCCAGAATTCCGGCTGCTCCTTTTTGCATCGGTGTGAAGTCGTTATTTCCGGCCCAAACAACAGTGACGAGCGATGGCGTATAGCCGGCAACCCAGGCATCGCGGTAATCCTGAGTGGTGCCGGTTTTAGCTGCGACCTGATAGCCGGGTATTTCCAAAAGATTATTCGGAGAGAAAAGTCCCAATCGCGCTTCGTTGTCGGCTAAAATATCATTTACCATTCTTATATATTGCGGTTCATAAACCTCTTCCGCTTTGTCTTCGTAGTTTTCTAAGGTTCTGCCTTTGGGATCCTCAATCTTGAGAATGGCGGCTTGTTCGTGTTTTTGGCCGTCTTGGGCGAAAACCGAGTAAGCTTCGGCCATATCAATGGGTTTGACGTCGCCGCCGCCTAAAACCAGAGATAAACCATAGCGGCCGGTTTCCGTCAAAGTGCTGATGCCGAATTTTTGGGCAGTTTGAATGGTGTTGTTAAGGCCGGCTAAGTACAAAACTTTTACTGCCGGAACGTTAATGGATTGCGCGAGAGCATGTCTTAAATCAACCGGTCCTCTGAAATTCAAATCATAATTAGCTGGATGATAGCAATCCAAGCCGTATTTATCTTTTTCGTCAGTGGCCGTCCAGGAACAATCAGGGTTAAATTCGGTTTTTAAGTCAAAAACAATGGTTTCCGGAGTGTAGCCCTTTTGAAAAGCCGTGAGATAGGCGAAGGGCTTGAAAGAAGATCCAGGTTGGCGGTGCCCGGTAATGACATTGAAATTTCCTTCATTTTCCAAATCGAAATAGTCGCGCGATCCGACCATGGCTAAAATTTGTCCGGTTTTAGGATCCTGAGCGATTAAGGCCGCATTTTTTCCTTTATACAGTTCTTCATTCCTTTGGGCGCCTTCGGCCACCACTTTTTCCGCTAATTGCTGCAAATTCCAGTCCAGAGTAGTAATGACTTTCAAGCCGGCGGTTTCCACGTAATCGCTTCCATATTTGGATTCCAGATATTCTTTAACAAACATGACAAAGTGGGGGGCGCGTAGGCCTTCAAATTTCGGAGAAAATTCCAATTCTTCTTTTTTGGCGCGGTTTAGCTCTTCGGCGTCAATGTAGCCGTATTCTTTCATTTTTTCCAAGACGCTGTCTTTGCGCGCCATTAATTCTTCGGGGTGATTGCCATAGGGCGAATAGTAAGAAGGCGCTTGAATGAGGGCGGCTAAGAGGGCTGATTGCGCCAAAGTTAAATCTTTGGCATCTTTATTGAAATAAGTCTGGCTGGCCGCCTCAACGCCATAGGCGTTAGAACCGTAAGGAATTTGATTGAGGTAAAATTCCAAGATTTGGTCTTTGGAGTAATTTCTCTCCAATTTAATGGCCAGAATTATTTCTTTTATTTTTCTGGTGATGGTGCGCTCGTCGCTCAAAAAGGCTTTTTTAATATATTGCTGGGTGATGGTGGATCCGCCCTGCGTTACCTTTCCGGTTTTTAAGTTTACGAAAAGCGCCCGGACAATTCCTCGCCAATCAAAGGCCGGATGCTGATAAAATCCTTCGTCTTCAATTGCGATCGTTGCTTGTTTGACGTAATCGGGCAAATCTTTGAGCGCTACGACCGTGCGGTTTTCTTCACCGTGGATTTCATAAAGCAGGTTTTCGCCGGTGCGGTCATAGATCTTTGTGGACTGGGTAATGACTCTGTCGCCGATGCTGGAAGGATTGGGCAGGGTTTTATACAGGTAAACGGCATAGGCGCTGGCAGCGACCGCGACGAAAACGCCGGCGCAAATCAAAATGGCGAAAATCCGCCATATTTTCCTTTTTTTATTTCTTTTTCTTAATTTTGTCTGCCTCATTTTTATTATTTTCGCATATGCCTCTATTTTTTGCAAGTTAAACAATAAAACCCCACACCCGAATCGGGGTGTGGGGTATAGGATAAAAATCTATTTAAATTAGAGCTCTTCTTCGTGTTCCTGTTCCGGCTCTTCCTCTTCTTTCAAATCCCCCTCGTTTAATTCGCCGAGTTCTTCGTCTAAATCATCGTCTTCTATGTCGATATCTTCTTCTTCCAGGTCCTTTTCGTCCAGTTCCCCACCCTCTTTTTCTTCGCTGTTTTTTTTGGCTAAAGCGTATAACAAGTTTGTCTTTAAAATCTCTGTGACCATAATTTAATGAAAGTTACGCGACCTTTATTAAATTAATTTTTTTAGCTCTTTACCAATTATGCTCATTGACCATAAAAAGTCAATAGAAAAATAATTAAGGAAATTATAATAAACGCTGGGCTAATGTCAACCCCTCAAGGGGAGTTAGCTTATTTTTGAGCCAGGCGTCATTTCCGCTTCAGGTTTTAAAAGCTTAATGGTGCCGTCTGGGTCAGTGGCCGCCAAAAGCATTCCGTTGCTTTCTAGGCCGCGTAAGTTGCGCGGTTCTAAATTAGCCACTACGATAATTTCTTTGTCGATTAATTCTTCGGGTTGGTAATATTGGTTGATGCCGGCTAAAATTTGGCGTTGTTCGTATCCCAAGTCAATCCGAAGCTTTAAAAGTTTGTCTGAGTTTTCCGCTTTTTCAGCCGCCAAAATTTTGGCGACGCGCAAATCGATTTTTTTGAAATCGTCAATTGTGATTTTATCTTCCATGAAAATAATTTACCTTTTTTGTCCGACTCCTTCTTTGACTAAAGTTCGTAGGGTGACGTCGAATTTTTCGATTTTTGTCCGCACTTCCGGATGGACTGAGAGCATTCTTAAATCTAGGGCCTTGATTTGGGTTTGCAGGCTGGAAAGAAAATAAGAGAGAAGTTTTGCTTCTTGTTCGTTTTTAACGTCTGGTTCAAACTGTTGAATGGCGTTTTTTACGTATTGGCCAGGAAGAGCTAAATAAAAAATTGGAATATTTCTAACGCTTTGGGGAATTACTTTCTTAGTTTTTGCATCAATGCCTAATCCGTATTTCAAGCTGGCGCCGGCGCTTTCTACGTTTCTTTCCACAATCTTAGCTGCTTTATCCTGATAGGTTTTGCCAACGATGTCGGTAACTTCATCAAAGGCGCAGACGACATTGCCAGTTTGTCTTTCCAAGATGACGTTGTCAACGCCTCGGTCAATGTCATCGGCTAGGCTGGTTCGGGCGACAATGAATTTTTGGCCGAGGAATTTATTAAAAACCGCGGTTTTCAGCATTTCCAGTTTTTCGCCGAAATTATCTTGATGTTCGTCTTTCTCCGCCATTTCTTTCTGCATTCTCAATAGGCGTTGTTTTTCTATGGCCAAGTCTTTGGGGGAGTAAAGGCTTGCGAAGGCGTCCATATTAATGCGGCAATCATTGAGCACCGGAATACCTTCGGCTTGCATTGATTTGGCCTCTGTTTCTAAATAAGCCGTTAATTTCTTCATTCCTTCAATAAGTTCCGGTTTTTCGGTCTTATTTCTTTTCTCTGGTCCGAAGCCCTCCCAGTCATTTTTAGGGTTTGAGAGATTAGTCATAGGATTTTATTATAAGATACCAGTTTTTTTCTTGCAAATCATTTGTTGACTCTTAGCCTTTTAAGTACTAAGATTTTAATAGAAATTTTAACAACTTTTTCCAGGAGAAAACAATGATAAAGGTAAGTTTGATCAGCAAACCGAGCATTGCGGCTGAAGAGCTTGTCACTTTCGGTGCGCATTCCTGCTATCAGGGTGAGGCGCCGAAGTTGGGCGCCAAAATGGACATTAAGAACCGCTTGTTCAATGTGGGCCACCAGACCACTTTTCAGCACGGCCATTACACCTTCTTTATCGAAGGCATCGCTGTGGGCGATGTGACCTTGGGCTTGCATTTGGCCAGCGTGTTCTATAATTCCGGTCAGCGTTCCGGCAGGTTCTGCGCTGCGATGTTCAAGAATCCGAATTTCGACGAAATGGCTCAATATCTCAACGCGTATTATTCTTTAAACCCTTGCTTATTTGAGCAAGTGATGGATTATCTGCATTTCGGTTACGACACTTACAATCGTCATTTGGCAGAGGCCGAGGCTAAGGCCAAAAATTTTTTGGAGCTGGAAAGACCGTATGCTTCTAAAGAATATATTCAAGAGAACGCTCCGAAAATGGCCCAGGAACAGATGCGGGTCTTTATTCCGGTGATTTTCCCGACAGCCTTGACTTATACCGTTAATCTTTCGGCGTTGGCTGCGCTGTATCACGTTGCCTGGTCGCCACCGCTGAAAGATTTGACACAAAAGATGGCGGATTCGGTTTTAAAAGACAACCCGCAGCTTCAATTCATTTTCTATCGTTCTGACAAAGCCAACAAAGACCTGCCGATTGTCCGAGAAGTGCTCGTGCCGGTTTGCGGGATTGCGATTAAACCTCGCGCCGATATCATCTCTTCGGGAAATCCGAATTGGTTTCGGATTCCAGATCGTTTTGATCTGGGGCCGATTGATCTTTTGCCTTTTGATCCCGGATTTATGGATAACAACGTCGAAGAGCTGAAAACGGAAATAGAGATTTCCTTGGCGACAATGGGCCAGGATCAGCGGCATCGGACCGTCAGAAGAAGCCAGCCGATTTTCACCGGTGATTTCTATTTAGCGCCAATACCCAAAGCCTTATCTTTGGCCGAACAAGCCTTGGTTTTAATGCGGCGGTGGCGGAAAGACATCTTTGAAAATTCGGATATTCCATTGAGCTTGGCTTGCTCTTTGGCTCCGTACGGCGCGATGGTCAGATACCGCAAGTCCGCTTCTTACAATGCCTTAGCGCACGAATTTTCCAAGCGCTTGTGTTGGTCGGCGCAGGAGGAGATTTATCACGCATCTATGCAAGTAGCGCAGCGGATTGCTCGCAAGTTTGGTCCGGATTGCCCCTTTCTTGCAGTGATGAAGCCGCCTTGCGCAATGAGTGGCAGTTGTGCCGAAGGCAAGCGTTATTGCGGTCGCGATATCCGCGAAGCCGGTAAAAATCCCCTGGAAGAAAGAAGAGTTTAAAACAACGTAACAAAAAATCCCGTCTCGGCAAAGGTGCTGAGACGGGATTCCTTTAAAATCTAGAATCTTGAGACGGGTGTTTTTACGTCTTTTCCAAATCATGCGGATGACTTTCTTTTAAAGAGTTTTCAGTGATTCTGATAAATTTGGCGTTTTTGGACAAATCTTTAATTGTTTTGGCGTTATTATAACTCATTCCAGAGCGCAAACCATTAAGCAAATAATCAATTACCTCTTGTGCTTTGCCGCGATAGGGCACCAACCCCTCTGTGCCCTCTATCATTAGATTGTCATACAATAAATTGTCATCATTAGTATCCAAGGCCCTTCGGGAAATATTCGCGCCAAAAGAAGCCATGCCTCTGTAAAATTTATATCTCCGGCCGCTTTTATTGATAATCACTCCGGGTGCCTCATCGGTGCCAGCCAATAAATTGCCGATCATTACGGTTGTGGCGCCCGCTGCCAAAGCCTTGACCACATCAGCCGGATATCTGATGCCGCCATCAGCCATTATCGGTACTCCGCTTTTCTTTGCGGCTGCGGCACAATTTAAAACAGCTGATAATTGCGGAACGCCTGCGCCAGCCACGATTCTAGTAGTGCAAGCAGAGCCGGGTCCAACGCCAATTTTTACCGCGTCAGCCCCAGCTTTAATTAAATCTTTTACTCCTTCTGGAGTGGCCACGTTGCCGGCAATTACTTCTTGTTTTGGAAATTTCTTTTTTAAAGTTTTTAAAGCCTCAATGGCCAAAGCGGAATGGCCATGCGCGATGTCTAAAACTAAAATATCCGCGTGGTTTTTGATTAACTTTTCCGCTCTTTCCATAAAATCTCCGGACACGCCAATGGCTGCGCCGACCAAAAGCTGGCCCCTTTTATCTCTGGAAGCATCGGGGAAAGAAATGGTTTTTCTGATGTCTTTAGCGGCGATTAATCCCACCAATTTATTTTTCTTATCAACCAATGGTAATTTTTCTATGCGGTGCTTGGAAAATAAATTTTCCGCTTCCTCCAAAGAAATGCCGGGTTTGGCCGTAATCAACTTTGGTTGGGGAGTCATCACTTCTTTGATGGTTTTGTTTTTGTTGGTTTGGAAAGCCACATCTCGTCTGGTAACGATACCCATTAAAATCCCATTTTTGTTTACCACCGGAAAGCCGTTGATGCCCGTGTCCGCTGTCAATTCCTCGTAATCATTAATAGTTTGCTCAGGAAAAAGAGTAAAAGGATTGTCGATAATGTAATTAGTAAATCTTTTTACTTTTTTGATTTCTTCAATTTGGCGCTCAAGGGTCGTGAAGCGGTGGATGATGCCAATGCCGCCCATTTGCGCCAAAGTAATGGCCATTTTTGATTCGGTCACGGTGTCCATATTGGCGGAAACAATGGGCAGATTTATTTCTATATTTTTAGTGAGGTCTGTTCTTAGGCTGACATTTTTCCTGGATTTAATTACTGAATATTTCGGTTCCAGTAAAACATCATCATAAGACAGGCCCAAAGGGAATTCATTTTTCATAGGATATATAGAAAGCAACCAACATATTTTAACACAAAATTTGAAGTGATAATAGGACTAAAAGCAACGATTTTCAGGACGGGTCAGAAAATCATTTAAAATATTCCGGAAACTCTCCTTTTTCCCAGGGAAAAACTACCCATTCGCCTTGTTCAGCCATTCCATAGAAATCAGGATAAAATTTGCAATTAGCCGTATTTACCACCAGCGATGCGGTTTTAATCTCGCCGGGTTTATATTTGTTCACAACCGCATCCAGAATTCCCTTAAGCGATGTCCCAGTATCAGTTATTTCATCGACAAATAATAGTTTCTTACCAATTAGATCTATTTCCGGAAGATAAGTGATTTTTAACTCTTTTTGTTTATCTTTTTCGTAAGAATTGGCGGAAACGGTAAGAATGTTATAAATATCCAATTTCTTGATTAAGAAATAGAGAGGAATTAATCCGCCAGTTGTTATGCCGACAATATAATCTGGTTTAAAACCGCTGGCTTTGATTTTGCCAGCTAATTTGTCTGTTATTTCTTCAATATCCTCCCAGGAAAGTTTTTTCATAACTCTCTGCTGCGTTGGTTGTGGCTGTGTGCTTCGGTCTAGAAACACCACGCATTAAGCATTATAAGGCCTTTTTAGAGCCGATGGAAGATGATGGAGTGATGCGTCTCGGTCTTGGGTAAAATTAGACAAATGAGACGGTCCAAGGGTTATCCTCGGATTATTATCAAATAAAAAACACCTTGCCATCCCAGGGTGTTTTCATAGAAGGTGCGTCTTTAGGTCGCCAATCTTGGGCTAAGCCAGAACAGATAATTATTTTAACCAACCATTTCTCAAGCCCTCAAGCTCTACCAACTCGATCGCGTTTTCTAAGTGACCTTTTTCTTATTCACGTGTTTCTGGTGTGATTTTATAAGCGTAAACATATTTGGTAGTATAATCACCACCTCCAATATCTCCTTTGCATCCAAGGCGAAGAAAATATTCTTCTATCGATCTTGCGTCATCCGAGTTTTTACATTCTTGCCAAGTCCCATCATGTTTTACGTTATGGTCTTCCGTTAATCTTTTTGTTGGATCGGATGCAATTCCAATATACCAATTTGTATATATTGCGCCTCTGCTTTCTATGTAGGTTTTAATGTCTTGTATGGCAATTTCTTTGGTTATCATTTTTTAGCTATAAACTTTTCAGTTCATTAATGTTTTTAAACTTTAGGAAATGTCGACCTTTCTAATGGCCTTCCATTGTTTATAAGTTTAGTATTTTTTATCTTTTGGGGGACAGGGGTCTTTCCCATAGCTATCTTTATCTTG
>Ga0209310_1002312_pt1 | contig 12377 bp, 12 predicted proteins | sample AD_UKC030_MetaG_FD_184415 | JGI IMG/M metagenome (GOLD analysis project Ga0209310, IMG submission 184415) | Active sludge microbial communities of municipal wastewater-treating anaerobic digesters from USA - AD_UKC030_MetaG (SPAdes) (version 2) | ecosystem: Engineered > Bioreactor > Anaerobic >... | reverse complement strand
CCGAGAGCCAACCTGGACGGCAGCGGTCAATTACGCGTTCCTTCGGGAAAAAGAAACCTGGAGCCGGATGGATGCGGCCGATTACCTGTCGCCCCTCGTCAACGATCGTCCGGCCACTCCCGGCGGGCCTGCCTATTGGGGGCGTATAGCGCGCCTGACACCGGCGGAACGCGCGCTTGTCCAATTCAAGGAGATGCTCGATCGATTGTCGGCCTTGGGACTGGACGTCAATCGAGAGCGCGCCGAACTTGCTGATCTGCGCAAGCAGGCCCAAGACCCGGCAATAGTGGCATCGGACGCATTCTATTTGGCGGCGAGACAAGCCAAGCGCAGGCTCTTTTTCCGGGATCCCCGGCTTGCGCCCCTCGATCGGGTTCTCTTTGCGAAGCATCATCCCCTCCAGCCTTCGCACAACTACAGCGAGCACTTGGATTCACTGTTCGCTTCCGGGGGAGGCGTCTATGTGCTGCAAGTCCCACGCGATACCGATGGGCGACTGGATCCCGCGCGCGCCGAGGTGGTGACTCTCTTTGATGGCAGCGCGGGGATTGTCCGGCATCCTATGTCGGACTTCGACGCGCAAACCATTTATTTTGCCTATCGCCCAGACAAGCCCGAGGTGGAAGGCTGGCAGTCCTACTGGCACCTGATGTCGGTCCGCGCCGACGGCACGGGACTTCGCCAACTTACCCGAGGCCCTTTTCATGACTTCGATCCGGTCCCCCTGCCCGACGGCGGGCTGGGATTCATGTCCACACGGTGCGCGGGACGTTACCTTTGTTGGGAACCGCAGGCCTATGTGCTGTATCGGATGCAGCCCGATGGAACCGGCTTGCGCCGCCTTTCCTATGCGAACATCAGCGAATGGGACCCGGTCGTGATGCGCGATGGACGCATTCTCTGGACTCGCTCCGAGTATCTGGACAAAGGGGCCGATTTCGGCCATACGCTCTGGGCGATCCACCCGGATGGCACCCATCCCGAGCTAATCTTCGGCAACAATACCCCTTACTGTTACGGCCACGCCCGCGAAGTACCCGGGAGTCAGGAACTGGTCTGCACGCTAATCTCGCATGGCGACCACCAGGGACCCATCGCGCTGATTAATCCCGGGCAGGGATTGTTCGATACAGCCGCCATTACCAGCATGACCCCCGACACCCGGCCGCAGTATCAAATGGATCGATCGCATCACGAGACTTTTCGTGATCCTGAGGCTATTTCACGCGACCACTTCCTCGTCAGCCACAATCCAGGCCGGCAATCGCATTGGGGCCTGTATGTCATCGATCGCTTCGGCAATCGGGAACTCCTCTATCTCGACCCGATGATCAGCAGCAAACGCCCCTCCCTGCTCCGCGCAATTCCCCGCCCACCGGTCTTGCCCGAGACTCACGATCCAAACCTCGCCCAAAAGGGGCTCGGCCAGTTTATGGTCCAGGACGTCTATGAGGGCTTGGGTTCGGCTGTCGCGCGCGGCCAGGCCAAGTATCTCCAGGTTTCCCAGGAAATGCCCTCACCCCTCCAAACACTGGTTAACGGCGAATACCGCAACTCGCATTCGTCCTTTCAGGACTTTTACGCCACTCCGATTCACCTGGTGAATGGGCCGAGCCAGACCTATGTCACGCGGACCGCCAACGCGCTCCAGCCGCATGCGTTCCGCCAGGGCAGCGCCACGCCATCCCCCAACGGCATGGCCACGGTCACCGAACGCAATGGCTGGCCCAGTTACGTGGCCAAAGCAATCATTGGCACCGCTCGGATTGCCGAGGACGGCTCGGTCAATTTCATCGCCCCGGCCGGCAAGGTCCTCTACTTCCATCTCCTGGATGAAAACTTCAATGAACTCCAACGCATGCGCAGTGTGATTCAACTTCAACCCGGCGAACAACGCAGTTGCATCGGATGCCATGACGCGCGGTCGGCCGCCCCATCGCGCCATGCCGCCCAGGCGTTCAACCGGCCTCCCCAGCCGCTTAACCCTTCACCATGGGGCGCCGAGCCTTTCGACTATGAGCGCATCGTCCAACCCGTCCTGAACGCCCATTGTGTCCCCTGTCACGACGGGCGTTCGGACCCGAAACCCGATCTGCGCGGCACCCGCGATACTCACCGGATCCCAGCTTCCTATCGGTCCTTGATTGCGGGAGGGTGGGTTCATTACTTCGACTGGAGCTATGGCGCGCGGCATTTCAAAGCCGAACCGCTCTCGTTTGGAACTCCCCGGAGCCGGCTGTTCAGCGTGCTCGCCAATCCACAACACCAGATCGTTGCCCTGAAGCCCGAGGACCTGCGCGCACTGAAAGCCTGGATCGACCTGAACTGTCCCCTTTGGCCGGACTATCGCTTTCGAACCGAGCGCCCGTTTTGAACAGCCCCTCTGTTCGAACACTCAAATGGATGTCCACCGTCAATCAGACCCCGTAAAGCTTTTTAATTATGGAAACCAAACTGATCCTCGTCGCAATCGAAAAACCCGAACCCATCAATTTCATCCTCGGTCAGACCCATTTCATCAAGTCGGTCGAGGACATTCATGAGGCACTGGTAACCGCGGTGCCCGGCATCAAGTTCGGATTAGCTTTCTGTGAATCTTCTGGCAAATGCCTGGTGCGCTGGACAGGAACCGATCCGGGCTTGATCGATTTGGCTAAAAAGAATGCTTTAGCCATCGGCGCGGGTCACTGTTTCATCCTTTTCCTCGGAGAAGGCTTTTATCCGGTCAATGTCCTCAACGGAATCAAAATGGTCCCCGAGGTTTGCGGAATATTCTGCGCCACAGCCAATCCCGTCCAAGTGATCATTGCTGAAACCAGCCAGGGCCGCGGGATCCTGGGAGTCGTGGACGGACTCGCCCCAAAGGGAGTGGAAGGCGACGCGGACATCGAATGGCGCAAGAATTTCCTCCGGCAGATTGGCTATAAACTGTAGGGACAATCATTTATCATCCTGCCCGGCCTGGATAGGGTCGGACCGCCTGGGCCGACCGAGCATTGAGCAATCGGTCTAACCCTACGCAAAACCTCTCACGGAGACGCAAAGACACAGAGATCAATGCAATTTTACCTCCGTGTCTCTGAGCCTCTGTGAGAGAATGTTTTTCTTGAACCATCATCCGGCGCGCTCGGCGATCGCGCCCTACCCAGCGTCGGTAGGGTCGGACCGCCCGGGCTGACCAAGTTCTCCCGATGCGTTCTGCTCCTGAGACTCCCCGTCCAGCGCGAAGGTAGGGCTGGACCGCCGGGGCCAGCCGGGCTTGTCTGAAGCACCCCGATCTTGAGTCTCTCCGTCCGGCGCGCCTGGCAGTCGCGCCCTACCCATCGGCGCGCTCGGCGATCGCGCCCTACCTAAATCGCGCCCGACCGTGCATCGTGTGTCCCAAAACAAACCTCGAATGTCCCAGAAGACCGTAGACGAAAACACTCATCCAGCTTATTGAATAAACGCACGATTGCGTGCTGACCGCGACTCCACAGCAACAGTTGAATTTCGCCTTGCCGGCCGCTGAGAGTTACACGATGAAGTACGTCAAGGAGGTGTGCCTGCCACCGGCAAGGCAGCTTTTTATCCGTGAACCGCAAATAAGACGACATAACCGCAAATAGACGCCAATCCACGCGAATCATGGCAGGCCAATACCTCCGCCTTCATTCGCGTCGATTCGCGTTCATTCGCGGTGCGGTTTTCTTGGAACATCTGATGCGCGGTTTGGGAAGCATACAAAGGACTTGCCTGGATCATCGAATCTGTGTTTGCTTCCTTGGTGAACCTCAAAACGGTTCATGAGGAGCGTGGATGAACAAAGCGACTCGCGTGCTGATAGTGGATGATGATCCGGGTATCCTTCGCCTTATTTCCTATCTTTTGCGCGAAGAAGGTTACGAGGTGTGGGAAGCGTCAAACGGCCAGGATGGCCTGCGGATGACCCGAGAGAAATGCCCGGACCTGGTCCTCCTGGATGTCATGATGCCCGATATCAGCGGCATTGATGTCTGCAAACAGATCAAGGCCGATCCCGCCCTACCCGACGTTTTCGTTGTCCTGGTATCCGGCGAGGCCACCACCCCAGGACACAAGATCCTTGGACTCGAAACCGGCGCCGATGATTACATGTCCAAGCCCATGGACATGCGGGAGTTCCTGGCGCGGATCCGGACTATTGTTCGTCTGCGCGACACGACTGCCGCGCTCAGGGCCAGCGAACAACATTACCGGCGATTGGTTGAAATCCTGCCGGACGCCGTCACCTTGATGGATCCCGACGGGCGTCTGATCACGGTCAATCCGCAAGCCATTGGGATGCTGGGATATGCCAATGAGAATGAGTTGGTTGGAAAAAACTTACTTGATTTAACAGATCCAAAAGACCATCAGCGATCCAAGGCGGACCTCGCGTCGGCTCTGGCCAGCGGCATTGTGCGCAACACAGAATACACCGTCCTCCGAAAGAACGGGGAGTCTTTTCCAATTGAAATGAGCGCGGCCGCTGTGACGGATGCCAAGGGAAAACTTGCCGGCCTGGTCTCGGTCGGACGCGACATCACGGAACGCAAACAGGCCGAAAAAGCCCTCCACCAGCATGAAGCCATGCTGCAAAAGATCGTCGACACGGCGATGGACGGTTTCTGGATCGTCGACCTCGAGGGACGATTCATCGATGTCAACGAAGCCTATTGCCGCATGATCGGCTATTCCCGCGAGGAACTTCGGTCCAAGCGGATCAGTGATGTTGAAGCCACCGACCTGTCCCCGACTGACGCGGCTCATCAGATGCACCGCGTGGTCCAAACCGGCATGCACCGGTATGAAACCCGTCATCGCCGCAAAGACGGACGCATCATCAACGTCGAGGTCAGCGCCACTTATCTTGAGCTGGGCGATCGCTATTCGTTCGCTTTTCTTCGTGACATCACGCTGCGGAACAAGGCCGCCGAAGAACTGCGCCGTTTGCCATGGCGGATCATCGAGGCCCAGGAGGCCGAACGCCTCCGCGTCGCCCGCGAGTTGCACGACGGCGTCAATCAGATCATCGCCTCCGCCAAAATGCGGCTGCATGAGGTCACCCAGACCCGCCTGGCCGCCCTCAATCCCTCCACCCGCGAGATCATTGCCCGATGCGAACGCCAACTCGTTCAGGCCCTCGAAGAAAACCGCCGGATCGCGCGCAACCTGCGTCCCAGCGATCTCGATGAACTCGGCCTGGCCGAGGCCTGCCGAAACCTCTGCAAAGAACTCCAGGCCAGGACAAAACTCAAGGTCGATTGCCGGATTTCCCGCCTGAAAAAACGTTTCCCCCCGGACGCCGAGCTCAGCCTCTTTCGCATCATCCAGGAAGCCATTACCAACGCCGAAAAATACGCCCGGGCCACCACCGTCAAATTGCGCATCATCACCCAGGAGAAAGACGCCGTCGTCAAAATTCAGGATGACGGCCACGGATTTGCCGCCGCCCATCCCAAAGCGGACAAACGCAAAGGCCACGGTTTTGGCTTCACCAACATGCGCGAACGCGCCGCATCTCTGGGGGGCACCTGCGAAATCACCTCCAACCCGAAAAAAGGAACCACCGTCACCGTCCGTATCCCCCTGGGACCAGCCGCACCCTAAGGTGGGGCGCGACATGGTAGGGCGTGATCGCCGAGCGCGCCGATGGGTAGGGCGTGACTGCCAGGCGCGCCGGACATAGAGTCTCAAGATCGCAAAGCGGTCGAAATGCACGGCTGGCCCAGCGGTCCAGCCCTACCTGGCGCGACATGGTAGGGCGTGACTGCCAGGCGCGCCGGACGCAAGGACATTAGATCTAGATGCTTCGGAAGAGCTTGGTCGGCCCCGGCGGTCCGACCCTACCCGGGGCGCGCGGGACCTACTGCCGATCCCGCCCATATTGCGGGTGCCGTCGCTGATGTTTCACCACGGTGACTCGTATCCGATCTGAACTCACTGGTCGGAAGTATATGACGTAAGGAAAGCGCTTCATCAAACAACGCCGGAAGTTTCCACTCAAGACCATCCACCTCTCAGGCGTGGCTGCAATCCGCAAGATCTGCCTCTCGAACTCATCGATGAACTCCCGCCCCAGCCCGGGCAATCGATCTTCGTAGTAGTTGCGAACCACATCGAGTTCCCGCTCGACCGCTGGATGGTACTCCACCTTCATTGGCGGAGCTTAGCCATCATCTCCTCGTGGGACACCGCCGAAACCTCGCCGGCCGCGATTTCGCGATCACGCTCAAGCGCCAGGGCCAAAGCGGTCTGATCGTCCATTTCCGCCGATGCTTCATAGGGGGCAGACAGGCTTTCCCACAGCGACTCCGCCAGCAACGCCCGCTCCTTTGGAGGCAACCGTAATGCCTCGGCAGCAATCTGTTCAATACTCATAACTCCACTATAAGCGGAAACTGGAAAGGTGAAAGGAGAAAGGTAAGGTCCCAGTTTTCCAGATAAAAACGCACTACCGGAGACGCGGATTCAAAGTCGGCGTCGGGGATTTTATCGAAGGGCAGGCTCCTGACAATTCCAGCGATTTCGGAACAGTCCCGTGCGACTATCGTACCACACCTGCGTTGCGACCGGGTTTCAGATCCAATCTCCAGGTCCTCCAGCAGACGACGGACCGTGTTCGGACACACGCGCAAACCTAACTGAGCCAAGTCCCGGCTGATCGCCCGCAAGCGTTTGCCCGTCCACAATCCTTGGCGCCCCATCGGATCGCCCGCCGTGTCCTCCTGCAGCAAGGCGCGCAACCGGTTCAAGATTTCGGGCGTTTTTTTCCACGGTCGGCCCAGGCGGTCCGACCCTACCGGGTGGGGCGTGATCGCCGAGCGCGCCGATGGGTAGGGCGTGATCGCCGAGCGCGCCGATGGGTGGGGCGTGATCGCCGAGCGCGCCGGACGCAGAGTCTCAAGAGCGCAAAGCGGTTCGAAATGCACGGCTGGCCCAGCGGTCCGGCCCTACCTGGCGCGCGATGGTAGGGCGTGACTGCCAGGCGCGCCGGACGCAAGGACATTAGATCTAGATGCTTCGGAAGAGCTCGGTCGGCCCAGGCGGTCCGACCCTACCTGGTTCTTTATACCGCGCCGGTCTGGACCCAGCAAACCGCGTGATGAATCAGTTCGTTGTTGCCTTTTAAGTTCAGCTTTTTCCGAATCTGACCGCACTGCGCGGCAACGGCCTTGAGGTCCATTCCCATCTGATGCCCGATGTCCTGGTTGCTTTTACCCCGGCCTAATAACTCCAGGATCTCGAGTTCCGAGTCGGTCAACAGATCAAGCGGCCGAAGCTCGGGCTTCACCGACTTCACCGGCCCCTTCGCGCCACTGGCCAACACCTGTTCGCTCACATAAATATGCCCGCCTAAGACATCGCGGATGGCATGGACAATTTCCTCCGGGTCCTCCTGCTTCATGATATAACCATCGCCGCCCGCTCGCAACACCCGATCGGCATAGATCGCCTCGTCGTGCATCGAAACAACCAGCACCTTGATCTTGCGATTGACTAATCGCAGTTCTTTGATGAAGTCCAGGCCGCTCTTGCCCGGCAATGAAATGTCCACCAGCACCAAATCCGGTTTCAGACGTTCGACCTCCGAGAGGGCGTCCTCGGCGTTATCAGCCTCTCCGCACACTCTCAAGTCCTGCTCGCGGTTGACCACCTCCAGCAGGCCTTCGCGGTATACCGGGTGATCCTCCAAAACATAGACCTTTTTCACCGACTCAGCCATTGCCGCTCGCGCCTGGGACGGCCCCAGCCCCGGATACTCGTGTGGCATCTGTGTCTTCAACGCTTTTCGTGTAGGACCCATGTGGATATTAAAACCTTAGTGTATTGATGCACACACGAAAGTCAATTATTGTCTTTGAGTGAAAATCCGAAAATCGGAAACTACACGGAAGGGACGGAGAAACAGGGGATATAAGACCTGAGACCTGAGACCTAAGACTTGAGACCTACGACCCAAGACGGTTGTGAGGTTTGCGGCTTGGCGGCTTGGCGTGAAAAGAATCTCACGCAAAGGCGCAAAGGCGCAGGGACTTTACCTCACCATTGAGGTAATAGGATTCCACACGCGGGCGAACCCCAGGCCTTCAAAGTCGCCCACGTTAGCCGTGGCAAACTCCGTGACCCCATGTGACTGGAGAGTGCGCGCGAGGCGCAGATCGATGATGCGGCGCCGGGCAAAACCGGGTTGTGCAGTTTCCTGCCAGATACCGTCCATCACATTGGCGTTCTCGACTAACGCCCAACGGGGATGTTTGCGTAACGATTGACATTCGGCAGTAGCGGCAGCCGCTCCGAGCGCGGGAGAAAGAACCGCTGGATTGCGCAAGGCCAAGTAGTATTCCACCAACACAAGCTCGGCAATTACCACATTCGAATTGTCCCGCAAGCCATCCAGAAACGCGGAAGCCTGATTATACCAGGGAGAGTCAGCCACTCTCGCATAAATGAGGATATTGGTATCAATCCCAATCATGCGGGAATCTGGGCCTCAAAGTCGGTCCGAAGGGCGTCTCGCAGGGCACTCGGATCAGATATTAGCAGCTTCCCAGGGATAGGGGGAGGCAGTTGCCATCCCTGACCCGCATTGCTTTTAAAATGCGGGTAAGCTCGGGTAATCACCTCAGCCCCTCGACGAATAACCTCGGCGATACTCCAATCGTGCTCACGAGCAACACGTTGCACATCGCGGTAAAGCGGTTCTGGTAACTGAATCTGAGTCCTTACCATACATCTAAGATTAAGCGATGACACATTGATGTCAAGCCGTAAAGCTCGCAACATCCTTAGGACGTAGGTCTTATGTCTTAATCTTATGTCGTAAGTTTATGTCTCCTGTTCCCTGTTTCCTGTCCCCTTTTCCTCCGCCTTCGCGTGAAATTCCCTCGCGCCCCGGCGAGGATCGGACCGCCCAGGCCGACCGAGCCAGAGGTGGGGCTGGACCGCCGGGCCGACCGCGCGTTTAACGCTACGCAAAACCTCTCACGGAGACGCAAAGACACAGAAAACAATGCGCTTCTGCCTCCGTGTCTCTGCGCCTCTGTGAGAGAAGGTTCTTCTTGAACCATCGTCCGGCGCGAAGGTAGGGCTGGACCGCCCGGGCCAGCCGGGCTTGTCTGAAGCACCCCGCTCCTGAGTCTCTGCGTCCGGCGCGCCTGGCCGTCGCGCCCTACCTAGCGGTGCTCCCATCCGTCGCGTCGCACCTGACCGCCCGAGAGTCCTATGTCTTTGGTCCTACGTCGTATGTCTTATGTCTTATGTCTTATGTCTCCAGGTACGGTGTTCTCTGTGGTTAATAAAGAAAGCGGTTTACTCGTTTTTCTCCGGATTGGGACCAGGTGTTATGATCACAAAGAACATAGGGAGAGAAAAGGTTACTGGTTTTACAGGGTCCGGGCGAGTCGCGTAAGCAAGGCTCGGGGCGCAAGGATTTCAATACCGAAGGGTTTTCCCAATGCCAGCAAGTCCTGATCCCGCGAGACGATGGCATCCGCTTCGGCCGCAAGGGCGCATGCGAGGTAAGGATCGTCATTTGCATCGCGGCTTCGCTGCTTGCCCAGGGGAGCGGGCGTCACCATTTTGACGGTGCGGTAATACCAATCGAGGATCGAAAAAGGAGAATGCCGGGCCTCGAAGCCGATTTCGTCTGCGACCCGCCGCAGTTCCTCAAGAGTTAGGGTCCGTCAAGAAATAAGCTATACATTCGCGGCGAGGGATTGTTCGCTCCGACGAGGAGCGAGCGACGCGCATACCCCCAGTGGGTCTGAAAGGAGCGAGCGACGACGTCGGAGTGAAGAAGCACCGCCGCCCGGAGGGTTGCACTGAAATTGGCCCGGGGCTTCGTTACTCGGTCAGTCGAGTATCGCTGCGGATACACTCCTTCCCTCGTGCCTTGCCCCAGGCCAATTTGAGTGCAACGAATGTATAGCTTATTTCTTGACGGACCCTTACCGGGGTGGCGAAAGCGATGACGCGACGCCGGGCCATGGCGTTGAGGCAAAGGTGCGCTTCCCCGCGCCAGCCGGCGCCGGAGAAAACGACTCCGGCGTCAAAAACGACTTTCACTTCCGGCGGCCCTTTTTCGCCACGGCGTAGATCTCGCGCAACTCGGCGTCCCCGGGATCGCCAGCCGGCGCGCCCGCGATGGCCTTTTCCAGCATCGCGACATCCGCCGCGATTCTTGCCTCGCGCCGCTCCCGGATGAGTTCGCGCATGTATTCGCTCATGCTGTCGAAAGCGCCGGCCTCCGAGTCCGCGCGGGCAAAGTCCGCGAGTTCGCGGTTGAGCGAAATATTGATGGTCACCGCTTTCATCAGGTCACGGTAACAGATTGGCAATCTTCGTCAATTTTTGCCAAACCGGTTTTCTTTTTGCGGCTTTGCGCCTTTGCGTGAGATTCTTCCTCACGCCAAGCCGCAAAGCTCGCATAATCTTTTGGTCCAAGGTCTTATGTCTTAATCTTATGTCGTAAGTCTTATGTCTCCTGTTCCCTGTTTCCTGCCCCCTTTTCCTCCGCCTTCGCGTGAAATTCCTCACACCCTGGATAGGATCGGACTACCGGGCTGACCGCGCTTTTCAGAGACGTTCTGCTCCGGAGACTCCCCGTCCGGCGCGAAGGTAGGGCTGGACCGCCCGGGCCAGCCGGGCTTGTCTGAAGCACCCCGCTCCTGAGTCTCTGCGTCCGGCGCGCCTGGCCGTCGCGCCCTACCAGAAATCTTCTCTCGGCGACAGAGGATTGGCGTAGTCCATCGCTGTGTTGTAGCATGACTGGGAACGCCTTAAGGGTGGACACCCTACCGCCGAGTCGCTCCAAGCCGCATGGTAGATGCGCTCCGCCGGGGCCAGCCATAAGCTTTGGTGCAGTTATTGGGATTACCGTTAACGTCTTCTGTTGAGATGCTCTTGACACACCAGCAGGTATAATTTGGGGGATTAGAAATGAACTTCTGAACCGCCATAGTTTTGGTTCGATCGGAAGGATAGACACATAGTTCGACTTGATGCCACTCGATCAAGGTTTTCACTCGGATGTCTTGCCACTGGAAATTGCTCCCCGATGGCGATACGGCTAGATTGGCGACGGCAGACGTTGTACGGCAGGCGACGAAATGAGGTTTTCTAACACTGGACTGGCATGTCTCAATAATGATCTGACATGACCCAAGGTACTATAGATTGAATATCTGGACTGGTTTAACTTCGCGAGTATTCGGCAACAAACATGCAGAAAGTACAGAGAGGCGGGCAGTATGAAGGAGTAATATTATGAAAAGTTTCAATTTCTCCAAAAGCGCAGTGCTCCTAATGGCACTGGGGATATGGCTTGTCGCGAGCATAAATGCATTTGCGGTTTTCGACCTAGGTTTCTACGTGCCACCTGATGGCAAGCCTGAAGATGAAATCTCTCACGTAAGTATATTTCTTGATGATAGTCAAGTGAGTGTTGATCTTTTAGACCTGGAAAATGTGGTTATAGAAATTGGTGGTATAACCTATACGAGGTTCCCTATCGCAGATCCGGGAAGCGGTGTGATCACGTCCTCATTCAAACCCTCCGGAGACGAAACACAGCTTTTGGGAGGCTATGAGTATGCTGTCGGCAAATACGATAACAACAAGGGCGGCGCTTTAATTCAGTATCTAGGAGGTGAAGTCTCTACATTGCCAAGATTTTATGATTTCGGGAATGGAGGGGGACTTAAAGAAATCTCGCACATTAGGTATTTCAACGCCGTCCCCGAGCCTGCGACCTACATCGCGGCCTTGTTCCTTGGAGTACCGTTTGCAGTGAATTATTGGAGAGGCCGACGTCAGAAGAGCTAACCGCAGTTGTTTTCCCCATGCTGTCTCCAAATGCCGGTAGACGATACCGGCATTTTTCATTTTTTTCCGGCGGCGCGGCTGTTTTAGAATCGATTTTGGAAACCTGGAACCTAGAAACTTAGGTCTCAAGTCTCTGATCCATGGTCGCAGCGCGCTGCGGGTCCACCGAATTGGCAGTGGACACCCTAACGCCGGATCGCGCCACCAGGTAGGGTCGGACCGCCCGGGCCAACCGAGCTTTTTCGGAGACATTCTGCTCCTGAGACTCTCCGTCAGGCGCGAAGGTAGGGTCAGACCGCCGGGGCTGACCGGGCTTGTCTGAAGCATCCCGCTCTTGAGTCTCGGCCTGGTCAATGACATTTATTCTTCACTTCAGTGACAATTAAAAATCACTTCGTTTGCCGGCATATTTTGTTGTTGTTGTTGGTCCAAACCCTCTGGGCCACCTCCTTCGGCGGAACGAAGTCCCTGGAGCCGTAGGCGACAGGGACGCAGTGGAGCCGAAGGAGGTGGCGGGCGCACCGGGTCAACTGCCGCCCTTGGTTCGTGTG
>Ga0209310_1002311_pt1 | contig 12380 bp, 10 predicted proteins | sample AD_UKC030_MetaG_FD_184415 | JGI IMG/M metagenome (GOLD analysis project Ga0209310, IMG submission 184415) | Active sludge microbial communities of municipal wastewater-treating anaerobic digesters from USA - AD_UKC030_MetaG (SPAdes) (version 2) | ecosystem: Engineered > Bioreactor > Anaerobic >... | reverse complement strand
AATTTATGAATTCAACCGAATTATTCGTGATTTAAATGGTTATTCAACAGCAGATTTTTTATCTAAATTAGAAGAACATTTCATCATCAAAAACAAAGAACAGGAATTGTGGAAACCACAAAGCAAATTTGAATTTGGTATGTATCTCGATGGAAAATTTTATGCCTTATTTTACAAACAAGAAACAAATAATCCGACCATTTTAGAAAACTTAGATGCTCAGATTTTATATAACAAAGTTTTACAACCTTTACTTGGAATTGATGATTTAAGAAATGACGAACGCATTGAATACATTCCCGGAAAGCAATCGATTTTAACTTTAAAAGAATTGGTCGATGAGGGCGAATTTGAAGTCGGCTTCATGCTTTATCCTTCAGATATTTCTGAAGTAAAAGCGTTGGCTGACAATAATTTGATTATGCCTCCGAAAAGTACGTATATCGAACCAAAGTTTAGAAGTGGATTGATGGTGTATGAATTATAATTTAGATAAACGTTTGGGAACACAGATTTAAGAAATTTTAAAGATTAGAAATATTCCTTAAATCTGTGTTCTAATAAAAATAAAAAAATGTCAATAGCAGAAAATCTTTCTGAAATAAAATCCGCTCTCCCACCACACGTTACTTTAGTTGCGGTTTCCAAAACAAAACCGGTTACTGATTTGATGGAAGCGTATAATGCCGGTCAACGTATTTTTGGAGAAAACAAAATCCAAGAAATGACGGATAAATGGCAACAAATGCCAAAAGACATCCAATGGCATATGATTGGTCATGTGCAATCGAATAAGGTGAAATACATGATTCCGTATGTGCGTTTGATTCACGGTGTGGATAGTTTAAAACTGCTCCAAGAGATTAATCGATTAGCCGGAAAATGGAGAAAAAAAGTCGATTGTTTATTGCAAATACACATTGCAGAAGAAGAAACCAAGTTTGGATTGAATGAAGAAGAATTGGAAGAGATGCTGAAACAAGTTCAACATGACCAAGAAGGATTTGAAAATATTCGGATTGTTGGACTGATGGGTATGGCAACATTTACCGATAATCAAAAGCAAATAAAAAGAGAGTTTCTGCATTTAAAAACTATTTTTGACAAACATAGTCACCTGAATACTGACAACTGCCATCTGACAACTTTATCTATGGGAATGAGCGGTGATTATCAACTCGCCATTGAATGTGGAAGTAACATGGTTCGGATTGGAAGTAGTATCTTTGGTTCGAGATAATAGAGAAAAGAGAATAGAAAATAGATTAAAAACTGAACACAGAACACTACTTTGTACGCAATTTTAGACATAGAAACCACCGGAGGACAATACAACGAAGAAGGAATCACCGAAATAGCCATCTATAAATTTGATGGTCATGAAGTTGTGGATCAATTCATCAGTTTGGTGAATCCGGAAAAACCGATTCAACCTTTTGTGGTAAAATTAACCGGAATCAATAACGCCATGTTACGTTCGGCACCAAAATTTTATGAAGTGGCCAAACGCGTCATCGAAATGACCGAAGATTGTGTTATCGTGGCTCATAATGCTTCTTTTGATTATCGAATTTTACAAACCGAATTCCGAAGATTAGGATTTCGTTTTCACAAACAAACACTGTGTACTGTTGAATTATCAAAAAAATTATTACCCGGACATGAATCGTATAGTTTAGGAAAATTGGTTCGTGCGTTAGGAATTCCAATGGCCGATCGACATCGGGCAAGTGGTGACGCGATGGCAACCGTGAAATTATTCAAAATGCTTTTGGCTCAAGACATCGAAAAAGAGATTGTCAAAAGCATGGTGAAATCCGAAATTAAAACGGGAATGTCACCAAAATTGTTGGATATCGTTGAAAGCTTACCTTCAAAAACCGGTATCTATTACATCCACAACGAAAAAGGGGATTTAATCTATATTGGTAAAAGCAAAAATATTAAAAAACGAGTTAATCAGCATTTTACTGGGACTACCAATAAATGCAAAAAAATACAATTGGAAGTTTATGCCGTAACTTTTGAAGAAACCGGCAGCGAACTCATAGCCTTATTAAAAGAAAGTGAAGAAATAAAAATAAATAAACCAATTTACAATCGTTCGCAACGCAAAACTATTTTTCAATGGGCTTTGTATGTTGTGAAAGATGAAAATGGGTATATAGCTTTACGCCTTCAAAAAGCAGATGGACGGAAAAAAGAAATCACTTCTTTCGTTTCCGTTCAAGAAGGTAAAAATGCTTTGTTTAAAATAACAGAACAATACAACTTGTGTCAGAAAATCAACGGATTGTATGATACAAAAAATGCCTGTTTTAAATATAAAATTAAAGAATGTGACGGAGCTTGTGTAGGTGAAATTACACCTGAGGATTACAACGACCGTGTAAATGAATTTATTGAATCCAATTTGTTTGAAAATGAAAATATGGTGATTATTGACCGTGGCAGAAGTTTGCAGGAACGATCGGCAGTCATGATTGAAAATGGAATTTATAAAGGGTATTGTTTTTATGATTTGAATTACCAAATCACTAATGTAGAGGTACTTAAAAACATCATTATACCAATGCAAAACAATCGTGATACCCGAAATATTATTCAAGGTTACTTAAGAAAACACAAAGTGATGAAAATTGTAAAATTTTAGTTTTATCTTAGCACTAAAGTTGAACAAAGACTCATGAATTCAGTAAAATCATCTTGGGAAATTTTCAGACAAAAAACTCATATCATAATTTATGGGACAAATACTGTTGCCGGAAGATTATTCGATTTGATTTTATTAGGAATCATACTTTTGAGTGTTTTATTGGTAATGCTAGAAACTGTTGAAGGAGTTGATATTAAATATCATGAACAATTGGTTTTTTTAGAATGGATCATTACTATATTTTTTACCATTGAATATATCCTTAGAATTATCACCATCAATAAACCACTTAAATATATTTTAAGTTTCTACGGGATAATAGATTTAATAGCAACGCTACCTATGTACCTTTCCTATTTCTTTGCCGGTACAAGTATTTTTACAACCATTAGAGCATTGCGATTACTCAGACTTTTCAAAATCCTCAATCACCCTCAATTTTCAGGACAATCGGTACATTTAAAAGAATCGATTGTGGCCAGTAGAGGCAAAATACTAGTATTTATGTATTTTGTGCTGATTAGTTGCATAATTATTGGTTCTGTTATGTATGTGGTAGAAGGCAAAGAAGCAGGTTTTACAAGTATTCCAACCAGTATCTATTGGTGTATCGTTACGTTAACTACGGTAGGTTATGGAGATATTTCACCGATAACTCCACTAGGACAGTTTATTGCTTCGCTGGTAATGATTATGGGTTATGGAATTATTGCAGTACCAACAGGAATTGTAACTGCTGAATTAGCGAAAAACACAACTCCCAAAATGCCTTTACCAAACAAATTACATTGTTTTGAATGCGGGTCGGAAACACACTTATCCGATGCAAAATATTGTCAGAACTGCGGACATTCCTTAGATGAAAACTAATTACCTGATTACAATTGTAGGTCCAACTGCCATTGGTAAAACAGCTCTAAGTATTACCTTAGCCAAACATTTTGGTTGCGAAATTATTTCCTGCGACAGCCGACAGTTTTTCAAAGAAATGAAAATTGGAACCGCTGTTCCTTCCGAAGAAGAATTGAAAGCAGCACGGCATCATTTTATCCAAAACAAATCCATTTTTGAAAATTATTCGGTAGGTGATTTTGAACGGGAAGCTTTTGAAAAATTAGATGCACTTTTTCAAAAAAATACCTTTCAAATCATGGTGGGTGGTTCTGGATTATATGTAGATGCCGTTTTGAGAGGTTTTGATGATTTTCCGGATATCGAACCTACAATCCGTGAAGAAATCAGAAGTAAATATGAAGTGAAAGGTCTCACTTATCTACAAGAAAAACTGCAAGAATCAGATCCTTTTTATTTTGATAAAATTAGTTCTGAAAATTCGCAGACTCTGCAAAATCCGCAACGAATGATGCGATTTGTAGAAGTTTGTTTGGGTACAGGTAAACCGTATTCTTCTTTTTTAAATCAGAAGAAAAACCACCGAAATTTTATTCCGATTATCATCGGATTGAAAGCCAATCGGGAAATCATGTATGAGAGAATCAATCGAAGAGTCGACCTCATGATACACGAAGGATTGTTGGAAGAAGTGAAAAAATTACATCCCAACAAAAATCTGAATGCTCTGCAAACAGTAGGTTATCGTGAATTATTTGATTATTTGGATGGAAAAACAAAATTAGATTTTGCCATTGAAGAAATCAAAAAAAATACACGTCGGTTTGCTAAGCGTCAACTCACTTGGTTTAAACGAACCGAAAATGTAAAGTGGTTTGATTTTGAAACCGATGTTTCTGAAATTGTAAATTATATAACTAAATCATTAAAATAAAAAAATTCACACAACCTTTTTAGTACTATTGCATCTTAAATTAAACCTTACTGATGAAAAAAATAGTTTTTCTTTTTGCATTGATTCCCTTTTTATTTGCCTTTCAATGTGATCCTGAACCGGGACCTTGTGGCGAATTTATTGAATTTGAAAAATCGGATTTGATTACAATTGAAAACCAACAAACCACCTATCAAGTAGGCGATTTAATTTGGCTTTCGTCAATTGTGGACAGATTTCAAGTTAACCCAATTACAGAAGCAAGCTATGATTTGTTTTCTTCAGATCAGAAATTAGCCTATTCTTTAGAATTTAGTAAAACCTCCCTTTACAATGGTTCCATTTATCTTAACATAAATGAAAACACAACCGTAATAGAAGAAGGTGAACTAGATTGGAACACCATTGTTTTGACAAAAAACGATACACAATTCAAAAGTAAAATTGGAATTAAATTATTAGAACCCGGAACATTTACTTTGAATATATACAATATTGGTTCTTTTAATCCTGATCGCGTTGGTTGTAATTTTACAACTTATTCAATGAAGACCGATTTTAATGGAATAGAAAGTAATTTGTTTACTTTTGAAGTTGAGTAAAATCGAATTTAAAACAATCAAATGCCCATCTCTTCAAATTTTAGCTCCATTTATTCCAAAGACTGGGAAATAAATTTCATTCAATGTTATCCAAACGGACAGTTGAAGTACACCGAATTGTGCAATATTTTACAACTTACAGCGGGCTATCATGCAGAACTGGGTGGCTTAAGTTTTAGTGATATGCAATTGCATCAGCAAGCTTGGGTTTTGAGTAGAATGCGTGTTGAAGTGATTGAACTACCCAAATGGCGAGATGTCGTTACTGTAAAAACTTGGATTGTCGACATGCAAGGATCACGTTCGGTAAGAGCTTTGGAATTATACGTAGCAGAAACAAAAATGGCTAGTTCACTTACATATTGGGTTGTTTTAAATACGGAATTTCGAAAACCGGAAGCTTTAGCTTTACCATTTGAACATTTTGACATTTTCCCTGAAAATCTATCGACAAAAAAATCTTTTGCCAAGATTAACTTGAATTTACAAACTCAGTTTTTAAAAAATAAAACCGTACTCCTGTCCGATTTAGACATTGTCAATCACGCAAATAATGTCAAATATTTAGAATGGTGTTTGGATTGTATTCACCCAAACATTTTACTCAAAAATGGCATCAATGCATTTGATATGAATTTTTTAAGAGAATTACATTGGCATGATGAAGTTGAATTAGTATCATCTATAGAAGAAATTCCAAATTTCATTTCAGTGATGAAAAATGACAAATATTGTTTTGCTCTTCTTTTGGAATATAATCCATAGTTCATTATAAAACAAAAAAAAGCCTCTTTTCAGAGGCTTTAAGATTATATAGATTTATTTTTAATAACTAATCGGAAACCTTCTCCATGAATATTAAGAATTTCTACATCCGGATCCATTTTAAGGTATTTTCTTAATTTTGCAATATAAACATCCATACTTCTTGAAGTAAAATAGTTATCGTCTCTCCAAATTTTTGTTAAAGCCAATTCTCTTGGCATCAAATCATTTTCGTGAAGAGCCAACATTTTTAGCAATTCATTTTCTTTAGGTGACAATTTAATTGGTTCTTGATTGCCAAAAGTTAAAAATCTTAACTTAGAATTCAAGTGTAGCTTTCCAATTTGAAATTCAAATTTTAAATTGTCTGTTTTACTTTCAGACTGTTTGCGTTGCATGATGGCTTTAATTTTCATCAATAACACTTCAGAATCAAATGGTTTATTTAAATAATCATCTGCTCCAACTTTATATCCTTTTAAAACATCTTCTTTCATTGACTTTGCTGTCAAGAATATCAATGGCACTTCTTTATTTTTTTCTCTAATTTCTTTTGCCAAAGTGTAGCCGTCTTTATAAGGCATCATCACATCCAAAATACACAAATCAAAAGTGTCTTTTTTGAATTTTTCAAATCCTTCCATTCCATTTTTGGCTAAAACGACATCAAAATCATTTAGCACAAGATAATCTTTTAATATGGCTCCAAAATTTGGATCATCTTCTACTAAAAGAATTTTTTTGTTTTCTGTTTCCATGAGTTAATTTATTTAGTGGTATTTAATTTATTAATGGTAATTTTATGATAAAGGTACTACCTTTTCCTTTTTCGCTTTCAACAGTTATTTGTCCGTTGTGTTCTTCAACAATTCGTTTTACATAGGCCAAACCTAATCCATGTCCTTTTACATTATGTAAATCTCCGGTATGCTCTCGATAGAATTTTTCAAAAATTCGCTTTTGAGCTACTTTACTCATTCCTGCACCACAATCTTTTATTTTAACTACTAGAAAATCTTTTACGTTCTCTGTAAAAATATCAATTTTAGGTTTATCAGGTGAATACTTTATAGCGTTATCTAAAATATTTACAAATACGTTGGTAAAATGAACATCGTTTAAAAGAACCGAAGTCCTTGTTGCACTAAAATGTGTATTAATTACACCTTCTCTATCTTCAACAATTAAACTCACATGTTCGATAGCATCACTAATTATTTCATTAATATCTATTGCTTCTTTATTAATTTCTAATTCTCTTTTTTCTAATTTAGAAATTCGCAAAACATTTTCTACTTGAGCATGCATTCGCTTATTTTCATCTCGAATCATTTGTAAATATCGATGAACCTTCTCCTTATCATCAATAACTTTTGGATTTTTAATGGCATCTAAGGCAAGATTTATAGTTGCAATAGGTGTTTTGAATTCATGGGTCATGTTGTTGATGAAATCTGTTTTTATCTCGGAAATTTGACGTTGCTTAAATAATTGATTCAATGCATTGGCATAAGCAATTATAATTATTAACGTAAAAATCAATGAAAGAATTGCAATCCCTATCAAATCAGAAAAAATAAATTTCTTTTTTTCCGGAAAACTTACTAATAATTGATATTGACTTCTACCATCATTATCCGTAAAAATTGGAATACTATATGTATCATTTTTATTGAATTTAAACTTATCCGATTTTACTTTAGTCGCTAAGCCATTACTATAAATTCCAAATTCAAAAGGTGTATTTATTCCATATTCCGTGAGTTGTCTTTTCAATAATTCGAAAAGCTTTTCTTTGGAAACTCTTCGTTGAATAGGATAAGTTAATGCAATATCATTAAAAGAGATATCATACAATAATTTGTCTAAAACCTTAAGTTTTCCTGATTTTTCAATTTTTAAATCAGGTCTTAAATTATTTTGCAAATTTGATTTATCAATTCCATTATGATAGATTTCAGTTTTTCGTTTTGCAGAAAAACTTTTCACTTTCATGCTGTCAAATTTTTTATCAAAGAACGAGGGCGAAATAGTAAAATCTTGTGAATTGATACTATTCGAATAAATTATAGTTTCATTTGTTTGAGAATTTCGTTGATAATAGCCAAATTCCAAAAAATCTGCATCTACTTTATCACTTCCGGTACTATCCTTAAACTGATTTATTTTATCAACGAAAGATAAAATCTCCTGCTCTTGGATATTTGCCGAAACATTCCCTAACACCTGTTTCACATGGAATTTAAACTGTTCTTGATTGTTTTCTAAAGAAGAATTAAACCAATAAACCTGAACTAAAATAATTCCGATAAGTGAAATACTCATCAAAAACACTAACAGTCTAAATAACACTCTATTCATCTTTACAAATTTAACATTTTAACATTTGTATTGTTAATAGATTAACCAAACATTAACATCATGCACTTATATTATAAATTATTTAATTCTTTAAGAATTTCATCTACTTTGGATTTAGTGCTCTCAATATCAATATTTTCAATAACAAAATCACTCACTAAAATTTTCATTTCATCAGTCCATTGATTATTTATTCTTTCTAATACATCTTCTCTAGTTACTTTATCTCTTTCCTTTACTCTTTGAATTCGGAGTTCTTGCGGAGCAACAACTGTAATAACTTTATCACATTGCTTATTGCCACCTGTTTCAAATAAAATGGCAGCTTCTTTAATAACAAATGGAAAATCTTTTTTATTCTTTAACCAATTTTGAAAATGCTTTTGCACTTCAGGGTGAACAATATTATTTAATTCAGAAAGTTTTTCAGGATTATTAAATACTAGTTTAGCCAATTTTGGTCGGTCAATTTTTGAATTTACTAGTATATCATTACCAAAATAATTTGTTATTTTAGTAATGATATTTCTTGATTCCATTAATTTTTTAGCTTCTGTATCGGCAATATAAACAGGAACACCTTTTGACATAAATAAATTAGCCACAGTTGATTTTCCGCTTCCGATTCCTCCCGTTAAACCAATGATTTTAGTCATTTTTATTTGATTTAAAAAACAATTCCGGAAATTCAGTTTTGGGATTTCTCTTTAAAATAGTTATTAAAATAAACGAAATTAAAAAACCAAAACCATATCCATAAAATTGAATTATGGCAGCAACTAAACTAAGAGATCCTATTTTAACACTTTTGTTACAAATTGAAGACACAAAAAACAAAAGCAAAAAATAAAACCCATAAAATAAAATTGGATAAAAAAGACCAAAAAACATAACTATTATTGCCAAATCTAAACCTATAATAAATAAGGTTGGTAAGAAAAAAGTAGGCTTACTAAATTCAGGGTACCAACTGTTTAAAATTGGACGTGCTTTTCCAAATTTGAATACTTGATTGTAAAATTTAGACCAATCTATTCTGCGTTTGTGATAAACGTAGGCCTTTGTCAATAATTTAGTATTAAATCCTAATTTCCACAATCGAATTGATAAATCGGGATCCTCCCCCGGATGAATATTTCCAAAACCACCCGATGCTTCAAATGCTTTTTTAGAAATTCCCATGTTGAAACTTCTTGGTTGAAACTTATCGATTTTTTCAGAACCTCCACGTATTCCTCCGGTAGTTAAAAACGAAGTCATGCTGAAATTAATTGCTTTTTGAATATTAGAAAAACTGTCTAACGCTTTATCAGGACCTCCAAAACAATCAATATAATCACTATTCAAAGCTAATTCTACTTCTGTTAAATAATTTGTCGGAATAATGCAATCGGAATCGAAAATGATAAAATAATCACCTTTAGCCCGTTTTATACCAAAGTTTCTAGAATCTCCCGGTCCTGAATTTTCTTTAAAAAAATAAGCTATGGTTAGTTTATCTGAATAGTTAGAAATTATATTCTCACAACTTATTGAAGAACCATCTTCTATGATTACAATTTCAAATGAATTATTGTAGTCTTGAGTTATCAGACTATCAAGTAATTCCTCTATTTCTTCCGGACGATTATAAACCGGGATAATAATTGAAAAATACATGTTGAAATTTTAACAAATATACAGCATAAAAAACAAAAGCCACGCGGTAGGCGTGGCTTTTGAAATCAAATTATAAAAAATTATTGTTTGATAACTTTGATTGTTTTTTCAAGATTATCTTCGGTAGTTATTTTCACTAAATAAGATCCTGAAGCTAAAGCTGATAAATCTAATTGACCTTGTGTTGCATTAATATTAGCAGTTATCATTTGTTGACCTAAAAGATTAACAACAACTACTTTTGAAATATTTGAAACATATGATAAGTTCAATACATCTTTTACAGGGTTTGGATAATACGTAAAATTAGCATTATCGAATGATGGAGCACTTAATGAACCATCGAATGCCGAAATCACAAATGACCCTTGAGAGCCATTATAACCCCAAGCTCTGATTAAAATTGTTTCGCCAGCTGTTAAACCGGTTAAAGATAATGTTGAAAACAAACCAGTTGTATCATCATTACACAATATAGAAACTAATGCTCCGCAAGTCCCTGAATAAGCTTCAATAGCAGTATCCACTAAACCTTCATTACCTTGTGTTTCAATTGTGATTGTTCCTGCTTCAGGTACAACAACAGAATACCAAACATCTTTTCCATTAGTATCAAAACCAAATGCACCACAAGATGGAAGTGGATCAGCCACATTTGAAGTAGCACCCAAACTAGTTGTTGTTAATGCATAGTCTTCAAAAACAATACCAGGAGTTAAAGCTAATGCATTTGCACAATCATCATTTGCAGGTGCAGGAGGTGGAGTTCCACAAAATACATTTCTAGATCTGAAAGTAGTATTATCTCCACAAGCATTATCCGTATGTAAATAGAATCTCACTACGTCAGTTACATTAGATGTCCAAGTTAATGGTGTAACTCCATAAGCTAAAACAACAGAACCATCTGCATTACCAATTGTAATTCTATCAGTTGCAATACTACTACTAAAAGTATACTCAACACCAGAAGTTAAATTCACATTTGAATATTCTCCAGCATAACAAAGATTATTAATTGATTCAACTGTTCCAGTACATACAGGTGTAAATGTAGCATCTGGGTATTGACCGTTAGGGTCATTCAAACAACCAATAAAAACAGGTTCGTTTACAGTTAAAACACCACTTAAATAAGTAGTTCCATCCCAGAAGTTACCATCATTAGAGGCATTAATACCTCCATAAACATAATCTCCTGAATTCAGTCTAAATCTTGTTGCATAATAGTAAGTCCCAGGTGTTAAACCCGTTCCAATTTCTGCCATATATTCATCATTGTTTCCAACACTAGCTGCGTTGTGAGTGGCATCTACCCAATTTGTCCAAGTAGATGGGTTTGTATTTTCTCCAACAGGACTGATTCCAACCCATGCTTGAATACCTGCCGCTTGGCCAGAAAGACCTGGTTCAACATCAGTTAAGCCAGCTTCATAAATCTGACCATAAACAGTACCTGATCCTCCTTGTGTAATATCAATAGAAGAGGGAAACTGTAAGTTTACATAATCCGGTGAATCTGCCGTTACAACACCACAAACGATAGAACGAATTCTACTTACATCTTCTTCACCACATTGATCATCAACGTGAGAATAAAATCTAACTTCTCCGGTTACATCAGCGACCCAAGTTAATGGTGTAGTTCCAAAAGCAGTTGCAGTCACACCTTCATCTGAACTTAATGTAATGAAATCTGTTGTACCAGAACTAAAAATATAGGTTTCACCGGAAGTAACATTCACAACTGAATATTCACCAGCCCATCCATCTGTTACAATAACATTTGTAGTTAATCCATCACATGTTTCTGGTGTATAAGCATCTACAGGGTATTGACCAAATGGTGCTGCTAAACAATATCCCGGAGGGTCTTGAGTAGTAAATGTCCAAACCGGGCAACCTATTGCACTTCCTCCTAAATTTTTTGGAACAATCTTCCAATAGAATGTAAAACTATAATCATTGACATTAACATCAATAGAAGTTGCTGTATAATTTCCTAACAAAGTATTAACTGCATCCGGTGCAATTCCATAATAGAAATCATATGATGTTGGGGCATCTCCTGTTGTTGGAGCTTCCCATGAAAAGTTTACTAAACCAACAGGAATAGTAGCTCCATCAGCAGGAGTCAACAATGTTGCACAATTAGGAGCTGCAACTGAAGATTCCATGTTTACATTATCAATTGCCCAATTGTCTCCGTCATTATTTGTCATCACAAATGCGATGTAAATAGACTGACCAACATAGGCACTTAAATCAACAGATTTTACAGTCATTGTTGTTAAATTTAAGTCTGCTTCTGATTGAGATAGAACTGTTGTAAATGTTGCATGATCTGTTTGAGAAGTTGTTGACACACGAATATCATATGTTGTTCCATAGTCTACAGTATATTGTTGTCTTTGGTAAAAAGTCAACAAGGTATTTGGTGCTGTTACAGTATGCATTGGACTTACTAACCAATCTTCTGCTGAACCACCTGTTACAGCTTCATAACGCACAAATGCAGATTGAACACCCTCTTGTACAAAAACTGCTACGG
>Ga0209310_1002310_pt1 | contig 12381 bp, 9 predicted proteins | sample AD_UKC030_MetaG_FD_184415 | JGI IMG/M metagenome (GOLD analysis project Ga0209310, IMG submission 184415) | Active sludge microbial communities of municipal wastewater-treating anaerobic digesters from USA - AD_UKC030_MetaG (SPAdes) (version 2) | ecosystem: Engineered > Bioreactor > Anaerobic >... | reverse complement strand
CAGCTCCATTCAGACCATGCCCCACGAGAAGATGCAGGAATACGTCAACGTGGATTACCGGCGGACCCTGTCCGTCGTGGGCACCGTCGAGGAGGGGGGCATCGAAAAGATCATCGCCGAAGGGCGTTACACCCGGTTGAGGAACAGCACGTTCGCCAACGCGGCCTTCGTCGTCGACGAGCGATATCAGGGGCTGGGCATCGCCTCCTTCCTGCTGGACCTGCTCATTCGGGCTGCCGGGGAGCACGGGATCGCCGGCTTTGCCGCCGTGATCCTGGCCTACAACAAGGCCATGATCCGCGTTTTCGAGAAAACCGGCCTGCCCATGAAGGCCAGCATGGTGTCCGGGGTCTATCATCTATCGATGCCCTTCAGAGGCGGGAACGATCAATCCTCCTCGACAATTTCATGAATTCGGCGAACATGAGAACCGGCGGACAGCATATCGCAAACGGAATCAATTTTCATTTTACAGGAGATGACATTCGTTTTAGAGGAGGAAGTGTTTGAGAATTTCAGGGGGCGAATGGAGGCCCCCGCTCCCCGGAGAGCAGGCGCCTCCGCCGTATCCCCTCTTTCGGTCATGCTGCATTCGGGGCGGTTCGCGTTTTTCCATACCGGCAGAACCGCATTAATCTGACGACGCCAACGGAGATCATTATGGGATGGTTCAAGAAATGGATGATCGGCACGGTGATTTTTTTCACTCTCTTTACGGTTATCGGCTTCTGGGTCGTGCCGCCGATCCTGAAAGCGTACCTGCTTGAGAACCTCTCGAAGACACTGAACCGCAAGGTCAGCATTTCCGGCATCGGCGTGAACCCGTATACGCTCACGTTGACATTGCGGGGAATCGAAATCAAGGAGCCGAAAAGCGAAGAGGACTTCGTATCCTTCGACAAACTGGCGGTCAACCTGAGTATCCGCACGTTGTTTCGGCGGGCGCCCGTCATCGAGGAACTCACCCTTCGCAAGGCCTATGTCCACCTGGTCCGGAACCGGGACAACACCTACAACTTCTCCGATCTGCTCGCGCTGATGAAGGAGGAGCCAAAGGACAAAAAGAAAGCGCCGCTGCTCTTCTCGGTCAACAACATCGTCATCGAGAACGGCAGCGTCGATTTCATCGACAGCTCTTTCGACACGACGCACACCGTCCGCGACCTGAACATCGCCATCCCCTTCCTCTCCAACATCCCCGAGTACGTGAACACCTACGTGCAGCCCAGGTTTGCGGCCGTCGTCAACGGCGACCCCTACACGATCGAAGGCAAGACCAAGATCTTCCAGGACAGCCGCGAGACGGTCTTCGATATCCGCATCGAGGATTTTGATATCCCCTTCTATCTGGCCTACATCCCGCACGAGCTGAATATTTCCGTGCCGTCGGGAAAGCTCGATGCGCAATCGACGGTCACCTTCTCCATGGCATCCGATCGACAGCCCGTCGTTTCGATTGCCGGCAGCCTGGCGGTGCGCGACTTCGCCCTTCAGGACCGAAAGAAGAATGCCCTTGCGGGCTTCAAGCGCCTCGACGCGGTCATGACGTCGCTGGAGCCTCTCCGGTCGAAGTTTCACTTCGCGAAGATCGCGATCGACTCCCCGGAGTTGAACGTGCGCCGGGACAAGAGCGGGGCGATCAACCTGCTCACCCTGGGGCCGCCAAGGAAGGAGGGTGCGACACCGGCCGGGCCGGAGTCCGGGACCGGGGAAAAGCCGCTGCCGGAACTGATCCTGGACGATTTCGATCTCAAGGGCGGCAGGATCCTGTACCGGGACGAGGCGCCGAGGCGGCCGATTGAATCCCGAATCGATAATCTCAGCGTCAAAGGGGAGAGAATGTCCACAGTCCAGGACAGCCAGGGCATGCTTGCCGCCTCGATGGACCTCAACGCGGGGAAGGGCTCCCTTTCGCTCAACGGCCCAGTCGGCATCAATCCCGTAGCCGCGAAGGTTGACGTGGAGATGAAGCGGATCCGGATTCGGCCTTTCCAGGAGTATTTCACGAAATACCTGAACATCAACTGCACCGACGGAGACATCTCCGCCAAGGGAACCGTGACGGCAAAAAAAGGTTCTGAAAAGGACAAGGACATGACGGTGCAGTACGACGGCAATGTCCTCCTCTCCAACCTTGCCACAGTGGACAAGATCAAGGGCGATGATTTCGTGAAATTCAAGTCCCTCTACGCAAGCGGCATGAGCGCCGGCTACAACCCGCTGTTCTTACGCATCCGGGATCTCGCGGCGACCGACTTCTACATCCGGGTGATTGTGAATAACGACGGCACGCTGAACCTGCGGAACGTGACCCGGCGGGAAACGGACGGGCGGACGGAGTCAGCCGACGTGAAGCCCGCTCCGCCTGAAAAGAAGGCGGCGCAACCGGAGGCAAAAGCGGATGACGGCGGCCCCGCCGGGAACATCGAGATCGGCCGGATCTCGATCCAGAACGGCGCCGTCGCCTTTGACGACCGGCACATCAAACCCAGCTATTCTTCGACGCTCACGGAGCTGACGGGACGGCTGACCGGCGTGACCTCGATCACGACCCAACCCGCCGATGTGGACATTCGGGGAAAGATCGGGCGGCGGATCCCGATGGAGATCACCGGGAAGGTCCATCCCTTCAAGACCAATCTCTTCGTCGACCTTCGGGCCTCTCTGAAGGACTTCAACCTGAGCCCCCTGACCCCCTATTCCGGCACGTACGCGGGGTACAAGATCGAGAAGGGTTCTCTCTCCTTCGACCTGAAGTACCTGATCGCCGGCAAAAAACTGGACATGGACAACAAGGTCGTCATCGACCAGCTCACCCTGGGCGAACGGGTGGAAAGCCCCAAAGCCACCAAGCTGCCTGTCGGTCTGGCCGTGACGCTGCTGCGGGACCGCGAGGGGAAGATCAACGTGGACATTCCCGTGACCGGCCGCATCGACGACCCGGAGTTCAGCGTATGGCGCATCGTCTGGCAAGTGATCGTCAACCTTCTCACCAAGGTGGCAACTGCGCCCTTTGCCCTGTTGGGGGCACTGTTCGGCGCCGGCGAGGAATTGAGCTACATCGAATTCGACTACGGATCGGCCGACCTCTCGGAGCAGAATATGAAAAAGATCGAGACGCTGGCGAAAGCCCTGAAGGAGAAACCGGATCTCAAGCTGGACATCGCGGGCGGCGTGGATTCAGAGCGGGATCGGGAAGGCCTGATCCAGGAACAGTTCCAGAAGAAACTGAAGGTCCAGAAAATGAACGCGATGATCCGAAGAGGGGAAAAAGTGGAATCCGTCGACGAGATCGAGATCGAGAAGCCGGAATACGACCGTTACCTGAAAAGGGCCTACGGGGCCGAAAAGTTCCCGAAGCCGCGGAACGTCATCGGGCTGGAAAAAGACCTGCCGAACGCGGAAATGGAAAAGCTCATCCTGACCCACATCGTGGTCAGGGAAGACGACCTTCGCCTGCTGGCGACGGAACGGGCCGAAATGGTGTCGGACGCCCTTCGGGAGCAGGGGGAATTCGAAGCGGGCAGAATCTTCGTCGTCGAGCCGAAGACGCTCGAGCCCGAGGCGAAAAAAGACGTGAAGAAGAGCCGGGTCGATTTCCGGCTCAAGTGAGGAGGCAACGCCAATGAAATACTACATCGTCCTGTTTCAAAACGGTTCATTCCAAATCAACAAAAACAAAACAGACAAAACCGCCCTGCCGCCGGGCGCCCGGCAGTTTGTCTGTTCGAGCAACGTCACCGCGCAGGATTTGAACCGCTGGACCGCGAAGGGCTTCAAGGGTTTCGGCACGATCCAGGAAATCGAATAGCGTCCGAAAGCTGTTCCTCCCGGAATGATTTTCCCTGGGAGCGCCGGTCGGTGGAATCGGCATTCTGAGGGCCGTTTTGTGTTTTGATTCTCCGGACGAAAACCGTGAGAGTCCTCCTCATCGCTGCAAACAGGGGGAGAGACAGTATGCCGAAGACCTGGATCCGTTGTCTCTCCCTGACGGTTCAATTTCCCCGAAGGACAATCCGCTCTTCCTGAAATTTTACACCTTTCAAGAAATTGAGGGATGACTGCGCGAGACAGTGAATACATGGATGGAAAAACAACCCGGATGAATGAATGTGATGTAGGACGAAGTTCAGTTTACAGCTCGTATCGAGACGACTGAGTAATCGTTGCAGCCAACAAATGAGGACGTCACCTCGGAGCACTGGGTTTCATTCCGTATGATTCAGCACGGGCCAAGTAAAATATAACAGTAGCGGTTATTATCTCCCCCTGCAAATGAATAAGTCTGAGAAGTCTGGATGTTGAGGATTAGGGATCGAACTAATGATAGGGATGAGGAATGCGAAAGTCTTCAGCCCAGCCCATCTTGATCGCATTTGTCCGCTGCTCGCCATACGATCAAGATGGGCGACCGATTAAAGGAATAGAAAGCAGGTCCTTCAACTCAACGGTAACCGCTTTCTTTTGCGTTGTGAATGATCGATGTCAAGTAGCCTGAAGAATAATCGCCCCCGGAGCCGCCGGAAAAGATCAGGCGGCCTTGGCCTTTGTAAACCAACTCGTGGCGGTAACGGTCACTGCCATAATAGAAGGGGATCCAGGCCTTGCCCGTGATATAGGCGCCTTGATCGGTTGGCGAGCCGATCAGATCGGTTACTTGTTTCATACTCATCCCAATCTTCAGCTTTGTGAACTTACTGCCCGGCGCCGGCTTGCCCGTTATCTCTCCTTCCCAGTCGTTGATTCCCTTGACGGTCTGTGTGTCTTTGGGCGACTCGGCCTTGGTGCTTGGTGTTGCCGTCGCAGGGCCGCCGGACTTTTGCGCTGTCTGGCATCCCACCAGCAGAAAAGCGACAGCAATCGCTGCAACTGCATACGAAAAACGATTTGTCATCATGTGCCAACCTCCATAGATGCGTTGTTTTATGTTTGGGGAGGCTACGAAGATGATTCTCTCCTGTCAAGAAGATTTTATCGATTCGTCAATTCCATTGATAACCACGAACGGGTGTTTTCATCGAAAATGCCGCCTCCTTGGTTTCCGTAAGTTGTGCACCTACTTATGCGTAACACCAGGGACGGGAATGCGTTGCAAATTACCTGAAAGAAGGCATGGCTTCTGCCCTATATCAACCGGTCCCCCGCAGGCAGGCGCTGCATTCCCGATACAGCTCTGCCGGCGCCGGGTTGTAGCCAACCTGTAATACAGGTAACACAACCGGAGCTTAATTCCTGTATTTTCTCCCGTACTGAATCCCGAGCTTTTTCATTCGACTTCGCAATGTGCTCGGATTCACCCCCAGCATCTCTGCCGCTCCGTTTGCCCCTTCGACTTTGCCTTTTGCCTCCCTGAGCACTCGAGTGACATGATGAACACTCATTTCATCAAAGGTGATCGGTTTCACACTCAAATCGGAAATCGAAGCAACTTTTCTACCCTCATCCCCTGACAGGTTGTTAAACGTCAAAGGGCCTTTTCTGTTTAAAATCATTTCATGTTCGATTACGTTTTCCAGTTCGCGCACGTTTCCCGGCCAGTCGTATTTCAGCAGGCGGGTCTTGGCGCCGTCCGCAAGTTCAGGCAGCACGGGCAGTTTCAATTCCTTTGCCTTTTTTTCCATAAAATAAAACACCAGTGACGGTATATCCTCTTTTCTCTCGCGCAGCGGCGGAATATAAATGGGAAAGACATTTATTCTGAAAAACAGATCCTGCCGGAATTTTCCTGAACTGACCATCTCGTCAAGGTTCCTGTGGGTTGCAGCAATTATCCTTATGTCAACGGGGATGAGTTTTGACCCGCCAACCCGCTCAATCACCTTTTCCTGAATGACACGCAGCATTCTAACCTGGTCCGGCAAAGGGAGTTCCCCGATTTCGTCGAGGAAAATAGTGCCACCGTTTGCACGCTCGAAGCGCCCTCTCTTCTGCTCTACCGCCCCGGTAAAGGCGCCTTTCTCATGCCCGAAGAGTTCACTGTCAATCAGGGTTTCCGGTATGGCGCCGCTGCTTACCGTTATGAACGGCCCTTTGTTGCGCGCTGATAACCGATGAATCGCTCCAGCAAGGACGCTTTTGCCCACGCCGGTCTCGCCCAGAAGAAGCACCGGGCTTTCGAGAGGAGCGACCTTCCTTATCCCATCCATTACGGACCTCAGGCCGAGATCGGCACCGATTATTTCTTCGCCGGTCAAGCCCATCAGTTCTTTGCGAAGGTATTTGTTATCATCGTAAATCATGTCCTTGAGCCGGATGACTTCCGCGTACGCAAGAGCGTTGGATATGGCTATCGCGAAAGGCTCGTTCAACGACGAAAAGAGATGCGCATGCTTCCACGAATATCTGTCGGGCCCCTCGGCCGTCAGAAGCAGGGACCCGATTCTCCTGCCTTCGATGACAAGCCGCATCACCAGTGCCGATAACGGTTTGGGCAAATTCAAGAACGGGATTATTTTTTTCACGACCGGATCGGATTCCGGCTTCTGGATTATGCGCACATTCGGGATTCCGGCCTCGGCGAAAACCGCTCTTCCCTCATCATCGAGAGGCGTTATCACGTCATGCGTTGTGTTTCCCAGGCGCGATATGCGGATGGTCGTGCGCATTGCCCCGATAGCCTCGTCGTAGAAGTGAAGCGACATCATATCCAGCGGCATGAAATTTCCCAGAAAATCAAATGAACGCCGCATCGCCGTTTCCAGATCCAGGCTCCCGCATATCCGGAGAGTCATGTTCCTGAAGAACTCATTCTCGTTGAAATCCATTTCAAAACACCTGTTCGGCCTTTTCGCAGAAAAAATCATCTGCGAATTTTCACAGATTATACAGGAACTTCGAAATATAGCAACTATTTCTGCGGATATTCGCAGTTCAACAACCTGATATTTTCCAAGTGCAAGGATTGATTCATAATTTTAATTGGCACATTCCATGCTTATAATCAGATCGGGTTTAAGGACGAGGATTCAATCATGAAATGGATGGAAACAATAAGAATCACCATTGCCGAGAACGCGCATGAGGCTCTGCAAAAACAGCTAACCGAGATCATGGCGAATCTGAATGCTGAGCAAAATGGCGAGGTTGTCAAAATCTATCGGAACCTGCAGGACGGGGACATGTGCATACACCTGAACTGGAGCAATGGAAAGGCGGAACGCCAGGGGAGCAGGACAGGGCTTTGCCTGGTCCACCTGCTCAAGGAATTCGGCCTGATTTCTCACTCCGTATGGCTCGAAAAAGACGAATCCGGGCTGTTATGCAGTTCAGAAAGGAGACAAAGGCACGTTGCCTGTTAATTAAAATCACTTAGGAGGAAAAAAATGAAAAACGAAGAAAAGCAGAAAACGGTAAGCCGGCGCACGGTGCTAAAGGGAGCAGCAGCTCTTGGCGCCCTGGCCTCCATGGGAGGCCTGGCATTGAACATGGCAGCGCCGGGGACGGCAGAGGCCATGGTCCGGAAACTTCCCGCCAAGTGGGATGAGACCTGGGACGTGGTCGTAGTCGGCTCGGGGTTTGCCGGGCTGGCGGCGGCGGCGGAGGCGGCCGGGGCGGGTGCCAAGACCGTCATCCTCGAGAAGATGCCCATCTACGGCGGGAACTCCATCATCAACGGCGGCGGCTACGGTGCCTACGACAACAAACTGAAGCTTCGCGCAAAGCTGAATCTGGGCGACGACACCGCCAAACAGCATTTCGACGACACCCTCAAGGGGGGCGATTACTACAACATCCCCGAACTGGTGGAGGTCCTGGTCAACGAATCCCCGGCCGCCCTGAACTGGATGATCGACGAAGGCGGCCTCAAACTTCGCGACGTGCTCACCAGAGGCGGCGGGCACACGGCCTACCGCTGCCATTTTTCCGAAACCATGTGGGGGAAGGACTACACCGAGGCGCTCAAGAAGATCGCCGAGAAGCGCGGGGCAAAGATGGTCCTCGGGACCGAGGTTACCTGGATCTGGAGGAAGGATGCGGACCCGAAGAGCCCCGTTCTGGGGGTGGAGGTCAAAAGGGGCAGAAGGACATTGAATCTCGCGGCCAAAAAAGCGCTTGTGCTCGCCTCCGGCGGTTTCGGCCGGGACATCAAGATGCGGATGGAACAATATCCCAAGCTCACGGAAGCTTTCAACAGCACGAACCACAAGGGCGCGACGGGCGAGATGATCCGTTATGCCCAGGCCGTGGGCGCAGACGCCCTGCATCTGAATTTCATCCAGTTATACCCCTTTGCCGATCCGAACACGGGGACGCTGGATACGCCTGCGGTGTTTCCCTTCAGCGGTCCGGGCCGTGGCGCCATTTATGTCAGCAAGCAGGGGAAACGGTTTGTCAGTGAACTGGAGCGCCGGGACGTCTGCGCTTTCGCCCAGACCAACATGGGTGCGGACGCGAAGCCCACCTACACCATCTTCAGCGCCGCCATGGTCCCCCTGATGGGCTACAAGCCGGCGGAACTGGACGCGGGCCTGAAGAAGGGCCGGTTCACCGAGGCGGCATCGATCGCAGAACTGGCGAAGAAGATCGGCCTTCCCGAGGCGGCCCTGGTCGAGACGGTCAACAAGCACAACCAGTATCTGAAGGACGGAAAGGATCCCGACTTCAACAAGCCGATCACGAAGGCCATGCTTCCCCTGGACAAAGGACCCTTTTATGCGGTTCCGCAGTGGCCGGCGGTTCACCACACCATGGGTGGCCTGAGGATCAACAAGAACGCCCAGGTCATCGACCTCTTTGGCGCCGTTATCCCGAAATTATATGCCGCCGGCGAGGTGGCGGGCGGTGTGCACGGCTCGAACCGGCTGGGAACGAATGCCACAGCGGATTGCGTCGTCTTCGGACGGGTCGCCGGGAAGAACGCAGCAAAAGCTTAAATTTTGCAGTGTGCTCACCAAAATATAAGTCTCGTTGCGGAGGTATCCTGGGCTGGTTGTACCTGCTCAGGAACTCCGCAGCGGGCACTTTCTTTTAAATCTCATCGGAGCAGTTTCTGCATTTCCTCTGCCATGCGCACAGCTTCGGACCGCTCTCGGATCGAGGCGCCAAGTCTGATGAGGCCTCCTTCTTTACGTTCGATCTCAATATCCCACGGTCTGTCTTGTTCCCGCACCCCGTCGAGATCTTCGTGGTGAACCCGGATTTGACGGATCTCGGAGAAGGGTATTTTCCGGGTTAGCGGAATCCCCAACAGGGATTTGCGGACGCTCACCCATCCGTTTTCGATCAGAACACGGCTCTTGAAGGTCCAGGCTCCGGCAGCGGCAAGCAGAAGGAGGAGACCGATTATGCCCGGGATCACGGCCAAAGGACCCAATTCCCCAAGCCAGAGATAAAGACCGAAACTTCCGGCACAGACCAACACCGCCGTGAGCGTCAAGCCCATCGCCATTTTGAGCGGCATGCCGATGCGGAAGACATACTCCATTCCGCCGCTTCTTGTCGGACGGGTCATGACCGGTTTCACCCCACTCTCGACGCGGGGTTGTTCGGGAAGAAACGCGGCTTTCCTCTCCCGGTCGGCCATCTCATCGACGCTTTCCCTGGTCCAATCACTCCTGCTGTCCGCGGTAACAAACACGGGCACCGGGAAATCGGCCTGCAAATCGACCCCCGGCAGGTCACAGGAGACCGCCAAATGCCAATGGATCTCATCATGCGGATTTGAACTGTCGCTGCTGGGGAGGCCATAAGGGATGGCGATCCGCACAGGAATGGACAGACCCTGCAGTCCACGGGTGAACCGACCTGCATCCACATCGCGGTCTGTCTGCCAGAGGATGTCCGTTGTGGTGTCGCTTTCTTTCCCACCCTTGACGCGTCCTACGACACGACGGCTGCGCTCACAGGTCAGAACGAGCTGGACCGGCTTCGTGGGGAACGCCCTGATGCCGGTCTGTATCCAGCCCTCCAGCGTTCCCCCGATCACCCCGGGAACCGGGGCCATTTCGAGGACGGACACTCCGAAGCGAAGCCATACCCAGGTCTGCTGTACAGCCAGGACCAATATGCCAAGGCCGATCAGTTCAAACAAGTACAGCACCTTTATAACGTCCCCGTATTCCGGATCGCCCCAGAAAACGGCTATGAAGATCAACATGAAGCCGTTCCATACCCCGGCAACGACCCACCACAGGACCAGTCCTGCCACGCCCCCGGAACGGATCCGGCCGCACGCCCAGTCTTTCTGCCGCATCCACGGGGCATCTGCCGATGGTGCCTCCTCAAGACTGTGTCTCATTTGATCTCCCCTGATCCCGGAATATTGCCGCCGCACTCCAAGCATTACCGTTTTTAAACTCGCATGGTTCTCGAAATACGTCAATTTTTGACTTCAGGAAGATGTTGCGCACAGCAGAAGGGAGTGGCCGCAGAAGCTGTTTCTGAAAAGCAACATCAAAAATCGGCAGGTTTCAATCCGAAACCAATGCACTTCCTCGGCGTGCGGCAAAGAACCATTGCAGGTAAAGTCCACGATCAGGACCGGTCCTGTATTGACGGCGTCTGTTGAACTCCGCAGGTATCAAAACCGCAGGCCGCCGCGCCGATCAGGGCGGGATTCGGTTCGAGGATCAGAAAAACGGGAATGCGGGACATGAAATCCGAGAGGCGGCCCTTTCGCCGGAACGCCTCCATGAACCCACCCCGCTCCAGAAGAGGCAGGACGGCCAGTACGATCCCCCCTGCCAGGTAGACGCCGCCTGCCGCGTTCACCTTCAAGGCCAGGTTCCCGGCTTCCGCGCCCAGCATGGACAGGAAAAGCTCCGCCGTTTTTCGGCAGAGATTCGAGGCGGGTGCGCCACCTTTGGCCGCCGCGATGATGACCGGCGCCGGATCGCCCGCTCGAATCAGCTCCTTCGAAAGTTCGGGCGGCTCCTCCCCCGATTCCTTCGCTCTCAAAAACCGGTAGATTCGCGCGATGCCTTTTCCGGAGCAGACGCTTTCCGGGCTCACGTGCCCGCATTTTTCCTTCAACTCGACGAGCAGCTCGCACTCCAGGGCGCTGCCCGGAGCGAAGTCCGCATGCCCGCCCTCCGTGGCTTGGGCACGGAAGCGCTTTCCGTCCCAGACCAGGAAGGCTTCGCCCAGGCCGGTGCCCGGCGCGATGACGGCGGGCGCCACGTGCGCGGGGCGCTCTACAGTCCTCCCCTGCCCGCGCTGCTCGATGCACTGCCCGGTGTGCCGTCGCTGGTGAAAATCGCCCCGGCGGCCGACGCGGATGCCCCCGGCTGGGGACGCGCCTTCGTGGCCGCCGGGCGCGAATGCAAGGAGCAACTGCTGCACCGCGATCTGGGACTTCCACCGGTGTGCGTGTTGCGCGCGGAGGACGCTTCGCTATGGACTCCGGGCGAGCATGCGTCGGTCGAAGTTGGCCAGCCCGCATGGATCATGGAAGCGCACAACGCGGTGGTGCGCTCGGGGGCGGTGGCGCAGTACTTCCGCGAATACGGCGCCGAGCCCATCGATCCGCGCATCGCCTATGCTCTGGCCGACGAGCGCCCGCCCGACGGCGTGCTGCATCAAACCTTCCGCATTCTCGAGTTGCTGCCGTTCAATCGCAAACGCCTGCGCGAAGCCGTACGCGCACACGGCTTCGGTCCGGGCACGGAGATCAAGAAACGGGGTTTTCCCGATACGCCCGAGCAGTTGCGCACCGGACTGGACTTGCGCGGCGATCGCGCCGGAGTCATACTCGTCGCGCGTCAGGGCACGGGCCATGTGATGGTGCTCGCCACGCGTGAGGCATCGACCACGCAACCCGCTGCCGGTGAAGAATGAGAGTAGTGAGGTGGTGAGAGTAATGAGGAATTGGTTGTGGGTGACTCGACTGTATGGTAGCGCTACGGATCAGGACGAGCGCGACCTCAACACTTCCTCTCCGCTCTCTTCGCTCTCTTTCATCTCTTCAAATGTATCACGTACTCAGCCAGCCGGCAAGATTCAAGCGGGAAGCGACCTCAAACATTCCTCCGCGCCCTCGGCGCCCTCTGTGCTCTCTGCGAATGTATCCCGCACTCGGCCGGTCGGCAAGATTCAAGCGGGAAGCACCCTCATCCCATCCTCCGCGCCCTCGGCGCCCTCTGTGCTCTCTGCGAATGTATCACGTACTCAGTCGGCCAATAAGATTCTGGCCGCTCGCCTAGTCAGAAAAAAAAACCGAACGGCCCGGCGGCGATGACGCCACCGGGCCGCGAAACAAGGTCAGTGCGACGATCAGAGGCGGGCGAACTCCTCGAGGAAAGCCGAGGTGGTGAGCAGGCCGTTCTTGAACTGCGCGATGTCGAATTTTTCGTTCGGCGCGTGCAGATTATCATCCGGCAAACCGAAGCCGAGCAGGATCACATCCACACCGAGCAGTTGCTGGAAGTCGGCCACCACGGGGAT
>Ga0209310_1002308_pt1 | contig 12385 bp, 10 predicted proteins | sample AD_UKC030_MetaG_FD_184415 | JGI IMG/M metagenome (GOLD analysis project Ga0209310, IMG submission 184415) | Active sludge microbial communities of municipal wastewater-treating anaerobic digesters from USA - AD_UKC030_MetaG (SPAdes) (version 2) | ecosystem: Engineered > Bioreactor > Anaerobic >... | reverse complement strand
CCGCGAGGATCGCCTGGCGCACGTCGTATAGGCCGGTGCTGAGCGCCAGTTCGAGCAGGTAAGCGTACTGCAGGGCGAAGATCAGCGAGGCGATGGCGAGCGCCAGCCACGAACGCCGGGCCAGCACCGGCTGCTTTTTGCGCAGAAAAAGCCCGGTCGCCACCCCCGTGGCCCAAAACTGAGCGAGCAAGGCTACGATCAGCGCCAGCAGGGTCAGCGTGTAGCCGCTCATGCGGTGCGACAGGCGGCGGTGAAGCGCGTTAACGCCGCATCCAGCGTGCTGCGGGCGCAGCCGAAGTTGAGGCGCAGCCAGCCCGGCGCGCCGAAATCGGCGCCGTCGGAGAGGCCGAGTCCGTGCGCCTCGAAATGGGCGGCCGGGTGGGCGAGACCGAGTTCGCGCACATCGATCCAGGCCAGGTAGGTCGCTTCGACATGACTCATTTTTGCCCTTTTTTCGGCGTCGACCGCAACAGCCACCCGGTCGCGGTTGCCGGCCAAGTAGGCGAGCAGTTCACGATGCCAGTCGCCGCAATCGCGGTAGGCGGCTTCGCAGGCGGCGAGGCCGAGCACATTCACATGCGGCACGATGCCGTCCATGGCGCGCAGGAAGCGGCGGCGCAGGGCAGCGTCGGGAATCACCGCGAAGGCGCAACCGAGGCCGGGGATGTTGTAGGTTTTCGACGGCGCCATCAGCGTGATGCTGCGTTTGGCAGCCTCCGGCGACAGGCTGGCGAAGGGGATGTGGCGCTTGTCGGCGTCGAGGATCAGGCCGCAATGGATTTCGTCGGAACAGACGATCAGGTCGTTCTGTTCGGCGAAGTTGGCGAGATCGACAAGCTCTTCGCGCGACCAGCAGCGGCCGACCGGGTTGTGCGGGTGGCAGAGCAGGAAAAGTTTTGTTGCTGCGGTCGAGGCATTTTGCAGGGCGATTTTGTCCCACTGCCAGTGGCCGTCCTGGTTTGCCAACTCGACGCGGTTAAGCTTTTTCCCCGAGAAACGCGGCGCAGACAGGAAGGGCGGATAGATCGGCGTTGCCGTCAGCACCTCGCCATCGATCGCCCGGCAGGCAACATTCAGTCCGCTGACCAAACCCGGCAGCCAGACGATCCAGTCGGCCTCGATGCGCCAGTCGTACTCGCTTTCAAGGTGAGCGAGCACTGACTCCTCAAGCGCTGGCCACGGGTGTCCATAGCCGAATACACCATGCTCGATGCGCTGCCTCAAGGCCTCGACGACCGCTGGCGGCGCGGCGAAATCCATGTCCGCCACCCACAGCGGCAGGATGTCGCGACCGGCGTACTTGCCCCATTTGATGGAGTCGGAGTCGCGCCGGTCGGGCGGCGTATCGAAGATACTCAAACCTCTAGATGCTGGTACAAGGCGGTGGACAGGTAGCGCTCGCCGAAGGAGGGAATGACGACGACGATCAGCTTGCCGGCGTTTTCCGGGCGCTTCGCCAGCTCAAGCGCGGCCCAGGTGGCGGCGCCGGACGAGATGCCGACCAGCAGGCCTTCTTCGGTCGCCATGCGGCGGGCGAGGGCGAAGGCGTCGTCGTTTTTGACGCGGATCACCTCGTCGTAGATCGCCGTATTCAGCACCGCCGGCACGAAACCGGCGCCGATACCCTGGATCGGGTGCGGCCCCTTGGCGCCGCCGGAAAGCACCGGCGAGGCATCGGGTTCGACGGCAACAATCTTGACGCCCGGCTTGCGCGCCTTGAGCACTTCGCCAACCCCGGTCACGGTGCCGCCGGTGCCGACGCCGGAAACGAATATGTCGACCTGGCCGTCGGTATCCTTCCAGATTTCCTCGGCCGTCGTATTGCGGTGGACGGCCGGATTGGCCGGATTTTCAAATTGCTGCGGGATGAAATACTTCGGGTCGGCAGCGGCCAGTTCCTTGGCCTTGGCGATGGCGCCGCCCATGCCGTCCGGCCCCGGGGTCAGGATCAACTCGGCACCGTAGGCTTTCAGCAGCAGCTTACGCTCGCGGCTCATCGTTTCCGGCATCGTGAAGGCGCACTTGATGCCGCGCGCCGCACAGACCATGGCGAGGCCGATGCCAGTGTTGCCGGAAGTTGGCTCCAGCACCACGGTATCGGGGCCAATCTTGCCGGCGGTCTGGGCGGCACCGAGCATGGCGACGGCGATGCGATCCTTGACGCTGTGGCCGGGATTGAAGAATTCAAGCTTGGCAACGACCGTCGCGCCGACACCGGCGGTGACGCGGTTGAGCTTGACCAGCGGCGTGTTGCCGACCAGTTCGGTAACGTTATTGGCGATTTTCATGGCGATACTCCGTCGGGTGATAATGAATTGTAGGCGACTCCGCGCTTGCTGTGGGTGGGTCGGCAATCCGGCTGCGGCGCACCGAACAAATCGCCGAACGCAAGATCGATCCCGGCAGCGCGGGCTTGTGCCAGATCGGCGCCACTATCGACGCCGGACACTTGGCTGGCGACCCCAGCCGACTGCGCCAACGCGACCGCTTCGGCAGACCAGCCGGGCAAGCGGACGATCTCGGGTCGCCACGCCAGCAGCGCGGCGCTCCCGTCGCCGACGCCCGGCGAACGCACAGCCAGCCGGTAGCCGCGCCGCCGATAGTTGTCGAGTGCCGCCAGATAGGTCTTGTCTCCGAGCGCGGGCACGTCGATGTCGAACACGATGTCTTCCGGCGCCAGCCCGCAACGCTTGAGAATCGCCTCGTAGACCAACCCGTGCTGGCTGGGCACCGCCAGCAAATGGCGCGGATGAACCGAAACCTGCAGATAACCCCCGGCATGGCGGCGTTGCGCCAGAAAATTGAGCGCGTGCAGGGTGCGGCACAAGCGGTCGAAATGCACCACCGCCGCCGCGTCCGTGCACAAGGCATAGGCGGCGTCGCCGTCAATCGGCGTGCCGTCGTCGCGCACCGCCCGCAGGCTGGCCCGATGGCCGACGATGCGCTCGGCACGCAGATCGACGATGGGCTGGAACAGCGAACCCAGCCGCAAGCCGTTGCACCAGGCCGCCGCCTGCTCGCCTTCGGGGTAGAGCATGCTGCCGCTGGCGCTGTCGGCGGTATTGAAGTAGCGGATCAGGTCGGTCAACGGCATGGCGCCTCCTATTTCTTCAAATAGATCTGGTCGAAACTGCCACCATCGGCGAAATGCGCTTTTTGCGCCTTCTGCCAGCCGCCGAAGGTGTCGTCTATCGTCACCAGCTTGAGTTTCGGAAATTGCTGCGCGTATTTCGCCGCCACCTTGGCATCGCGCGGCCGGTAGTAATGTTTGGCGGCGATGGTCTGGCCTTCCTCGGAATACAGGTAATCGAGATAGGCCTGCGCCGTCAGCCGCGTGCCGCGCTTCTCGACCACCTTGTCGACCACCGCAACCGGCGGCTCGGCAAGAATCGACAGGCTGGGTGCGACGATCTCGAACTTGTCCTTGCCGATCTCGTTGACCGCCAGTTGCGCTTCGTTTTCCCAGGCGATGAGCACGTCGCCGAGGCCGCGCTCGACGAAAGTCGTCGTCGAACCACGCGCTCCCGAATCGAGCACCGGGACGTTCTTGAAGATCGCCGTGACCAGTTCCTTCGCCTTCTGCTCGTTGCCGCCCGGCTGCTTGAGCGCCCAGGCCCAGGCCGCCAGGTAGTTCCAGCGGGCACCGCCGGAAGTCTTGGGATTGGGCGTGATGACGCCGACACCCGGTCTGGCCAGATCGCCCCAGTCCTTGATGCCCTTCGGGTTGCCCTTGCGCACCAGGAACACGATGGTCGAGGTGTAAGGCGAGGAATTGTGCGGGAAGCGCGTCTGCCAGTCGGCCGGAATCAGCTTGCGCTCGACCAGCGCATCGATGTCGTAGGCCAGCGCCAGCGTCACGACATCGGCTTCCAGCCCGTCGCGGACCGCCAGCGCCTGCTTGCCCGAACCACCGTGTGACTGGCGGAAACTGAGCACCTGCCCGGTCTTCGCCTGCCAGTGTCTCGCGAAAGCGGCGTTGTAATCCTTGTACAACTCGCGTGTCGGGTCATAGGAGACGTTGAGCAGCGAGGTCTGGGCGACTGCACTGCCAATGCCGACTGCTGCGGTCAACGCCAAAAAAAGGCCAAATTTGCGCATGGGGAAACCTTTCGATCCAATATGCTTGTTAATGATCGAAGTCTAGCCAGCGCGCATTATTCTTTGAAAGAATAGTTTTTCACAAAGATATATCATAATTGAATTTTGATGCTCGATTCCTCAACCATTCCCCCATCGCCTCGTGCTGAATTTGGCGGCGGCGTCCGCGCCGAACTGCCGCTCCTGCTCGGCGTCGTGCCATTCGGGATGATTTTCGGGGTGCTCGGGCTGGCCGCCGGGCTGCCCGGCTGGGCGGTGGTACTCAGTTCCTCGCTGATCTTCGGCGGGGCGTCGCAGGTCGTTTTCGCCCAACTCTGGGGAGCCGCCACACCGCCGTCCGTCACGGTCGCCACCATCGGGGTCGTGAACCTGCGTCATCTGCTCTACAGCGCCGCCGTCGCCGATTTTCTGCGCGGCCTGCCGTGGCGCTGGAAGCTGCTGCTCGCCTACCTGCTGACTGACGAAGCCTTCGCCGCGGCGCTGCCCCGTCTGCGCGACGGCCCGGTCACTCCGCACCGCCACCTCTTCCTGCTTGGCACCGGGTTCACACTGTGGGCCGGCTGGCAGTTGTCCACCCTGGCCGGCGTGCTGATCGGCGCCGCTATTCCGGCCGCCTGGTCGCTGGATTTTTCGATTGCGCTGACCTTCATCGCCCTGCTGGTGCTCGCCGTCCATCGCCGCAGCGATGCTGGCGCGGCATTGGTGGCCGCGGCCGTGGTGCTGCCGGCAATGGCACTGCCGCACAAGCTCGGGCTGCTCGTCGCGGCCCTGGCCGGCATCATCGCCGGGCTGTTACTGCGCCGTTTTGATGGAAAGAAAACATGAGCACGACCACGCTTCTGCTGACGATGGCCGCCTGCGGCGCGGTGACTTTTCTGATCCGGCTTTCCTTCATCGCCTTCGGCCACCATCTGCCCGACGACCCGCGCCTGACGACCTTCCTGCGCTATGTGCCACCCGCCATCCTCGGCGCGCTGATCGCACCGGAAATTTTCGCCGTAAACGGCACGCCCGGCTTCGACCTGAACAATCCTCGCCTGTGGGCTGCACTCATCGCGGTGGTCACCGCCTGGCGAACGCGCAACGTCCTGGCCACCATTGGCATCGGCATGCTGGCGCTGTGGGCGCTGCAGGCTGCGCGGTTTTGATTTTTGCCCTTTTTTCGGGGTCGACCGCAAGCGCCCGGAATTGATGCCTCAACCCAGAAACAGCTTGTACACCGGGTTGTTGGTTTCGTCCCAATGGGCGTAGCCGAGGTTCTTGAGAAACGCTTCGAACTGCCCCATGTCGCCCGGCGGCACCTGCATGCCGACCAGCACGCGGCCGTAGTCGGCGCCGTGGTTGCGGTAATGGAACAGGCTGATGTTCCAGCCGGCGCTCATCTGGGTCAGGAAATTCATCAACGCGCCCGGGCGCTCGGGGAACTCGAAGCGGTAGATCAGTTCGCGCATGCCTTTTTCGCAAACGGCCGGGGCGTGGCCGCCGACCATGTGCCGGACATGGTTCTTGGCCATTTCGTCGTCGGTCAGATCGAGCGTCGGGTAACCGTGCTTCTGCAGGCTGTCGAGCAGCTTCAGCGACTCCTTGCGGTCGGCCACCTGGATGCCCACGTAGACGTGCGCCTCGCTGGCCGTGTGGTAGCGGTAGTTGAACTCGGTGACGTTGCGCTTGCCGATCAGCGCCAGGAATTTCTTGTAGGCACCCGGCTTCTCCGGCAGGGTCACCGCGAAGACCGCTTCGCGCTGCTCGCCGAACTCGGCACGCTCGGCGACGAAGCGCAGGCGGTCGAAGTTCATGTTGGCGCCGGACGAGATGGCAACCAGGTTCTTGTCCTTCAGCTTGTTCTTCCGGACGTATTCCTTGGCGCCAGCGACGGCGAGCGCGCCCGCCGGTTCGAGGATCGACCGGGTGTCCTCGAAAACGTCCTTGATCGCCGCGCAGATGGCGTCGGTGTCGACGAGGATCATTTCATCGACGTATTCCTTGCACAGGCGGAAAGTTTCCTCGCCGACCAGCTTGACCGCGGCACCGTCGGCGAACAGGCCGACCTGATTCAGCCGCACGCGGTGGCCCTTGGCCAGCGATTGGGTCATTGCATCCGCATCGCGCGCCTCGACGCCGATGATCCTGATTTCCGGCCGCAGGCGCTTGATGTAGGCCGCGACGCCGGCGATCAGCCCGCCGCCGCCGACACAGCAGAAGATGGCATGGATCGGGCCATTGTGGCGCGAATGCTGGCGCAGGATTTCCATCGCGATGGTGCCTTGGCCGGCGATCACTTCGGGATCGTCGAAGGGATGGACGAAGGTCAGCTTTTCGGATTTTTCCAGTTCCAGCGCATGGGCATAGGCTTCGTCGTAGGAATCGCCGAACAGTACGGCCTCGCCACCGAAACGCCGAACCGCGTCGACCTTGATGCCCGGGGTCGAAGTCGGCATGACGATCACCGCCCGGCACCCGACCTTGGACGCCGAAAGGGCGACCCCCTGGGCGTGGTTGCCGGCCGAGGCGCAGATGACGCCACGTTTGAGCTTTTCCGGCGAGAGGCTGGAGATCTTGTTGTAAGCGCCGCGCAGCTTGAACGAGAACACCGGCTGCAAGTCCTCGCGCTTGAGAATGATCTTGTTGCCAACCCGGGCGGAAAGGTTGCCGGCCAGTTCGAGCGGCGTCTGCACCGCCACGTCGTAAACCTGTGCGTTGAGAACTTTTTCGAGATAATCCGGGTGCATGGCGCGATTCTTTAAGGCAAAAGGGGGATTCTACGGGTGGAGTGGCTAAACGTCACGGCGGAAAGCGGGCTTTGGGGTCTGCTCGCCGCAAGTTTTCTCTCGGCGACGATTCTGCCCGGCGGCTCCGAGGCCTTGCTGTGGGGGTTTCTGCAACTGCACCCCGGCGAGCAGGGCGCGGCGCTCGCACTGGTCACGCTGGGCAACACGGCGGGCGGCATGACCTCCTGGTGGTGCGGGCGCGTACTGCCGAAATGGCAACGCCTGGAAAACATTCCCCACCGCGACAAGATGGAGCGCTGGGGTAGCCCTTTGCTATTACTGGCCTGGGCGCCGCTGATCGGCGATGCGCTGTGCGTGGCGGCCGGCTGGTTGCGCCTGCGTTGGCTGCCGTGCTGCGCTTTCATGGCCGTCGGCAAACTGGCGCGCTACTGGCTGGTGGCGCAGGCAGCCACCGGACATTGAAACCAAGACCCGCGCCAGCGGTCTACCTGACCCGCCGTGTTGCGCTGCAATACGCTAAAATCCACTTTTTGACGGACCCTGGCTGCTTCCATGACTGCCCGCCTGCGCGAAATCCCCTATAACTACACCTCGTTTTCCGATCGCGAGATCGTGATTCGCCTGCTCGGCGCCGAAAACTGGGCCGTCCTCGACGAACTGCGCGGCGAGCGTGTGACCGGTCGCTCGGCCCGCATGCTCTACGAAGTGCTGGGCGACATCTGGGTCGTGCAGCGCAATCCCTATCTGGAAGACGACCTGCTCGACAATCGCGAGCGCCGCGAAGCACTGGTCAATGCCCTGCGCCATCGCCTCAAGGAAGTCGAAAAGCGTCGCGCCGAAAGCGAGTTGGAAGACCCGGAGCGCTCGGCCAAGGTCAAGCGCCTGGTCGAGGCCGCTCAGGAGGCGGTCAACCGTTTCGAAGCCCGCTTCGGCGAAACCATCGACCTGCGTCGCAAGGTGTTGAAATATCTCGGCAAGCACACGCGCAAGGACAACATCGCTTTTGACGGCCTGGCCCGCGTATCGCACGTCACCGACGCCACCGACTGGCGCGTCGAATACCCCTTCGTCGTGCTCTATCCCGACACCGAAGAGGAAATCGGCCATCTGGTGCGCGGTTGTATCGATGCCGGTCTGACCATCATCGCCCGTGGCGGTGGCACCGGCTACACCGGCGGCGCCGTGCCGCTGACGCCCTACGCGGCGGTGATCAACACCGAAAAGCTGATCGACATCGGCCCGGTTGAAGACCTGGTGCTGGCCGGCCATGAAACGCCCTACGCGACGATCCGCACCGGCGCCGGCGTCGTCACCGACCGCGTTTCCGAAGCCGCTTCACTGGCCGGTCGCGTTTTCGCCGTCGACCCGACCTCGGCCTCCGCTTCCTGCATCGGCGGCAACATTGCCATGAATGCCGGCGGCAAGAAGGCCGTGCTGTGGGGCACCGCGCTCGACAATCTGGCCTGGTGGAAGATGGTTGATCCGGACGGCAACTGGCTGGAAGTCGAGCGCGTCAATCACAACTTCGGCAAGATTCACGAACAGGAAAACGTCGAGTTCCGCCTCAAGCGCTTCGACCCGAGCGGCAAAAAGCTGCTCAAGGAAGAGATCCTGACCATGCCGGGCGCCGCCTGCCGGAAGATCGGGCTGGGCAAGGACGTCACCGACAAGTTCCTCGGCGGCGTGCCGGGCGTGCAGAAGGAAGGCACCGACGGCATCATCGTCGCCGCACGCTGGGTGCTGCACAAGATGCCTCCTGTTTCGCGGACAGTCTGCCTGGAGTTTTTCGGTCAGGTGCGCGAAGCCGTACCGGCCATCGTCGAGATTACCGATTACTTCAAGCCGGGCGGTGCCGGGCTGGCTTCCGGCGTCCAGCTGGCCGGCCTCGAACACCTCGACGAGCGCTACGTGAAGGCGGTCGGCTACGCCACCAAGGCCAAGCGGCACGGCCGGCCGAAGATGGTGCTGTTGGGCGACCTCGTCGGCCACGACGAAAAGGCGGTGATGGCTGCCGCGTCGGAAGTGGTTCGCATGTGCAATCTGCGCTCGGCTGAGGGCTTTATTGCGGTCGACGCCGAAACGCGCAAGAAATTCTGGCTCGACCGTTCGCGTACCGCCGCTATCTCGCGCCACACCAATGCCTTCAAGGTCAACGAAGACGTGGTGATCCCGCTGCCGCGCATGGGCGATTACTGCGACGGCATCGAGCGTATCAATATCGAGTTGTCGACGCAGAACAAGCTGGCGCTATGCGATGCGCTGATCGCGTTCCTCAAGGGCGAACTGCCGCTGCATGAGGGCGATGCCAACGTCGACAAGAACGTGCTGATCGGCGACCGTCAGCAAGCGGCACTCGATTATGTCGAAGCCATCCGCCTGCGCTGGGAATGGCTGCTGGACAACCTCGACCTGCCGCTGGCCGAGGCGGAATCGCGCTTCGCCTCCTTCGGCGTGGTGGCCGGCGAACTGACCAACAAGGCGGCCGCCCCAAAGCTCTTCCACCGCCTGCAGGATTATTCGGTGCGCACGTCGTGGAAGCAGGAGCTGCATGCCCGCCTGAGCAAGATTTTCGATGGCGGCGTCTATCGGCCCATCGTCGAGCGCATCGAGGCGATCCACAAGGAAGTGCTGCGCGGCCGCGTTTTCGTGGCGCTGCACATGCACGCCGGCGACGGCAACGTGCATACCAACATCCCGGTCAATTCCGACAACTACGAGATGCTGCAAACGGCGCATCACGCGGTCGAACGCATCATGCATCTTGCCCGTTCGCTGGATGGTGTCATTTCCGGCGAGCACGGCATCGGCATCACCAAGCTGGAATTCCTGACCGAGGAAGAGCTCGGCCCGTTCCGCGCCTACAAGCAGAAGGTCGACCCCGAAGGCCGCTTCAACAAAGGCAAGCTGATGCCCGGCGGCGACATGGGCAATGCCTACACGCCGTCGTTCAGCCTGCTGGGCACCGAGTCGCTGATCATGGAGCAGTCGGAAATCGGCAAGATTTCGGACATGGTCAAGGACTGCCTGCGCTGCGGCAAGTGCAAGCCGGTCTGCTCGACCCACGTACCGCGCGCCAACCTGCTCTACAGCCCGCGCAACAAGATTCTTGCCACCTCCCTGCTGGTCGAAGCCTTCCTCTACGAAGAACAAACCAGGCGCGGCATTTCGCTGAAGCATTTCGATGAATTCAACGACGTCGCCGACCACTGCACGGTCTGCCACCGTTGCCTGAAACCCTGCCCGGTCGACATCGATTTCGGCGATGTTTCGGTGGCCATGCGCAACTTCCTGCGCAAGCAGGAGAAAAAGCGCTTCAGCCCCGGCACCTGGGCTGCCATCACCTATCTGAACCTGAAAGACCCGGCGACGATCAAGCTGATGCGTTTTGGCATGATGGATTTCGGTTTCAAGGCCCAGCGTCTCGCCCACAAGGCGGCCAAGGCACTCGGTCTGGTGCAGGATTCCCGTGCCCACCCGCCGGCCACCATAGGCGCACCGACGGTCAAGACGCAGGTGATTCACTTCCTGAACCGGCCAATGCCGGGCAACCTGCCCAAGCGCACCTCGCGCGCCTTGCTCGATATCGAGGACGACAAGGTCATCCCGGTCATCCGCAACCCGCGCAAGACGACGGACGAGTCGGACGCCGTTTTCTATTTCCCCGGTTGCGGTTCGGAACGCCTGTTCTCGCAGGTCGGCCTCGCCACGCAGGCAATGCTTTACGAAGTCGGCGCCACCACCGTGCTACCGCCCGGCTACCTGTGCTGCGGCTACCCGCAGACCTCATCCGGTGACGAGGACAAGGGCGTCAAAATCACCACCGACAATCGCGTGCTCTTCCACCGCGTCGCCAACACGCTCAACTACCTCGACATCAAGACGGTGATCGTTTCCTGTGGCACCTGCATGGATCAGTTGCAGAAGTACCAGTTCGAAAAGATCTTCCCCGGCTGCCGCCTGCTCGACATCCACGAATACCTGATGGAGAAGGGCGTCAAGCTGGAAGGGGTGAGCGGTACGCGCTACATGTACCACGACCCCTGCCACACGCCGATGAAGGCCTACGCCCCGCTCGCCGTGACCAAGTCGCTGATGGGCCAGGACGTGCCGCTGACCGACCGTTGCTGCGGCGATGCAGGATCGTTCGCCTATTCGCGGCCGGATATCGCCACCCAGGTGAAGTTCCGCAAGCAGGAAGAAATCGAGAAGGGCGCCGCCAAGCTGCGCGCCGATGGTTTCACCGGCGACGTCAAGATCCTGACCTCCTGCCCGGCCTGCCTGCAGGGCCTTTCCCGTTACGACGACGATGCCGGCACTCAGGCGGACTACATCGTTGTCGAACTGGCCAAGCACCTGCTCGGCGACAACTGGATGGCGGATTACGTAGGCAAGGCCAACACCGGCGGCATAGAGCGCGTCCTGCTCTGATTTTCGGCCATTTTCGAGGGTCGACCGCAACAGACCGGTCGACTGGCAAGGAAGCACTTGCAGTATTTATATGCAAGTGCAATCCTTGCAACCTTGGCGAATCTGGATCGGCGCGATGGAAGACAAGAGCTGCGAGTTGTGTGCTTCGACGGGCGGAACGGTTCTCTGGGAATCCGGGAAATGTCGTGTCGTTCGCGTAGACGATCCCTATTACCCGGGTTTTTGTCGCGTGATCTGGAACACTCACGTGCGCGAAATGAGCGACCTGACCCCGGCGGAACGACAATCCTTCATGGCCGTGGTGTTCCGGGTGGAAGAGGTCATTCGGGCACTGTTCTCGCCCGACAAGATCAATCTCGCCAGCTTTGGCAACATGACGCCCCATCTGCACTGGCATGTCATCCCGCGCTGGCGGGACGACCGCCACTTCCCTGAACCCGTTTGGGGCAAGGTTCAGCACGAATTCCCGCAGCCGCGCCCGGTCGTCGTAGACGACAAGTTGCGCCAGGCACTACATCAACAACCAAGCGTTTCCTGACGAGCACCTAGGCTGACCAACATGAACATGGCGTCTTCTCCACTGTCGATTCCCGATCTGCAAACCGGAGCCAACTACCTGGCGCAGCTGCCGCTGGCCAATCCGCCGCTGGCTGAGAAGAAGCTGCTCGAGTTTCTCGATGCCCTCCTTGAAGGCCCCCCCGAAGCAGGCACCCTGCTGGGACTGCTCGAACAGGCCCGGGTACCGCTACACTTCGTCGAGGAAGAACTGGCGCGGCGCTATCACAACAAACCCTTGCCACTGGCGGAAGAGGAAGACGAAGTTTTCCAGCAGGTGCTTTCAGCCTGGAAACGCATGTCGAGGGCGTATGCCCTCTGCGCCCGGCTACAGGAGCCAATGCCCGACAATCCGCAGTACTCGTCACTGCTGGCGACGATACTGCACCGCTGCCTGTACTACACTGGCATGATCATCCTCGAGCACTATCGTGCACGGCGCGAGATCCCCGCCGGCATCTGGCACGAATTGCATGGCTACTACGAGACCGCCGAGCAATGGGGGATCATCTACACGCCGGTGAACGACTCGCTGGAAAGCGACCTGCAGGCGACCCACTGCGCGGCTGCCTACG
>Ga0209310_1002303_pt1 | contig 12418 bp, 14 predicted proteins | sample AD_UKC030_MetaG_FD_184415 | JGI IMG/M metagenome (GOLD analysis project Ga0209310, IMG submission 184415) | Active sludge microbial communities of municipal wastewater-treating anaerobic digesters from USA - AD_UKC030_MetaG (SPAdes) (version 2) | ecosystem: Engineered > Bioreactor > Anaerobic >... | reverse complement strand
AAAGAAAACGGCTTCATCCCGGGCCTTTCGATCAAACCATACTATCCGGGGCTTGATGACGGACTTCTGGTCGCAGCGACCGAAAACACCGCTAAAGAAGATATTGACCGGTTCGTCGATGTGCTCAAGAAAATAACTGCAAGGTGATGACCATGTCCCTCATATTCGACATAAGCTCTCCGGGAAAAAACAAGCTGCGCCTTCCCGAATCCGACCCATCCGATCTTTCAGACATTCCCGGAGATATGCTCAATGATGGCCTTGATCTTGCCGACGTCGGCGAGGCCGAACTGGTCCGTTACTACACCGGCCTCTCGCGCATGAATTTCGGCGTGGACACCGGCATGTATCCCCTGGGAAGCTGCACCATGAAATACAATCCCAAGATAAACGAGAAAATAGCGTCCATGGATGAGTTCGCAGGCGCGCACCCGCTCGCGGGCCCCGAGATGCTCCAGGGTGCGCTCGAAGTGGCGCACGATCTGGCCGATTATCTGTGCAGGCTTACCGGCATGGGCGCGTTTTCGCTGGCCCCGGCGGCCGGCGCGCACGGAGAGCTCTCCGGCGTGATGATCATGAAGAAATACTTCGAGAAAAAGGGAGAGTCACGCGGCACGGTGATCATTCCCGATTCGGCTCACGGCACCAACCCTGCGTCGGTCGCGATGTGCGGATACGAAGTGAAGGAGGTCCCGTCCACGCCTGACGGCGATGTCGACATCAGGGCGCTCTCAGCCATGCTCGATGGTTCCGTAGCCGGAATGATGCTGACGAGCCCGAATACGCTCGGACTTTTCGACCGCAACATTCGGGCGATCGCTGATCTTCTTCATAAAAACGGCTCCCTGTTCTACGGCGATGGAGCCAACCTGAACGCGGTCATCGGCACCGCGAAAATGCGCGACATGGGATTTGACATCATGCACGTCAACCTGCACAAGACCTTTTCGACCCCGCACGGCGGGGGAGGGCCGGGATCGGGGCCTGTCGGCGTCGCCGATTTTCTCGCTCCATATATTCCCTCTCCAGTCATAGTCAAAAAGGGAGAGACATATCTCCTCGATCATGACAGGCCCGACAGCATCGGCCGCGTGCATTCATTTTTCGGGAACTTTCTGGTTGCGCTCAGGGCCTATGCGTACATTAGCATGCTCGGTTTTGACGGTCTCAGGGATGTTTCACGGACCGCGGTGTTGAACGCGAATTACCTGATGAGCAGGCTCAAATCGGTTTACAATCTTCCGATCGACCGTACATGCATGCACGAGTTCGTCCTCAACGACAAGGACGTGCCCAACGGTCTCACGACCAACGATATAGCCAAGAGGCTGCTGGATTACGGATTCCATGCGCCGACCGTTTATTTCCCGCTATTGATTCACGGAGCGATGATGATCGAGCCGACCGAAACAGAGTCAAAATCGTCTCTGGACGATTTTATCGCGGTGATGAAAAAGATCAGGGAAGAGGCGCAATCACGGCCCGATCTCGTGAAGAACGCGCCGCTGACAACGCCGGTGAAACGGGTGGACGCTGTGGCCGCGGCGCGCAAACCGGTCCTGAAATGGACGCGGTAGTACGCCGCAAACCGCCCTGGCTCAGGTTCTCGATTCCTGGCGGGCCGAACTTTACGAGGCTCAAGGCCATCATCGCCGACCGGAGCCTTCATACCGTGTGCGCCGAGGCGCGCTGCCCGAACATCGGAGAGTGCTTTTCCTGCGGTACCGCGACATTCCTCATCCTCGGCAATCTCTGCACACGAAACTGCCGCTATTGCTCAATACCCAAGGGCGCGCCTGCGCCGCCGGATGAGAGTGAGCCTGAACGAGTCGCCTCAGCGGTTGCTTCCATGGGACTGAGATACGCAGTCGTAACTTCGGTGACCCGCGACGACCTGCCGGACGGCGGAGCGGGTATTTTCGCGGAAACGATAAGACAGATCCGCAATGCGAGCCCGGCTTGCGCAGTCGAGGTTCTCGTGCCCGATTTCGCTTCTACGATGGAATCCTCGCTTTCGGTGATTGCCGAGGCCGCCCCGGAAGTGCTGAACCATAACATAGAGGTCGTGCAGAGCCTTTTCGGTGTACTGCGTCCACTCGGCGATTACGCACTTTCGCTCAGGCTGCTTGAAAGGGCGGCTGAATCGGGCCTTACGGTCAAATCAGGGCTCATGGTCGGATTCGGTGAAAGCATGGAAGAAATACGGTCCTGTATAAATGACCTCGCGGATGCGGGATGCTCGATAGTCACAGTGGGACAGTATCTCCAGTCAAGCAGGAACGGATTCGTTCCGGTAAAGTTTTATCATCCCGACGATTTTCGCAAAATTGAAGCCTATTGCCGCTCACGCGGTATAAAACGCGTCATGGCGGCGCCTCTGGTGCGCAGTTCATATCACGCAGCCGATATGGCCGCGGACCCTCGTTGACGATCTGAATATTTGGCCACTCGCTAAAAATAATCTTGATTTTTCCGAACCGGCGATTACACTATACGAAATTCGATCAATTAACGCACTCCCTCAGCGGGTTCGGCGAAAAAAGAGGTGGACCATGAACGGTGAAATTCTTGTCAGGAACGTTTTCTATCTATTCATCATAGCCCTTATTCTTGAATCCTGCATCATGGCTGTCTTTTCCATGAGCATTTTCAAACGCATCGATTCAACACAACCGGTGCAGATGGCAAGGGACGTCATTGTCCTCGCGGTTGCAGTGCTTCTCTGCTATAAAGTCGACGCGTTTCTGATTTTCAGGGAAACCGAAATAAAAGTTCCCTACATGCTCAACGTGGGCATAAGCGCGCTGGTAATGACAAGAATGACGAATCTCATTCGGGATTTCTTCAGCCGAATACGTAACGCCGACTGATCAGCAGATTTCCATATCCTTTTGGACAATGAACGAGACCTGCAGTAGATACTGCGGGTCTCGTTATAAAGGACAGCCGATCCTCATAAAAATTTGTTTCTGCATTCTTGCTGGATGAATTTATATTTTCCGGCAGGGTTCCGCATAAGCAATAAAAATCAGAAAAAATCTAAATTCATGATTATTTTTTGTGATTACCATTGACATCTGATTGAATATTTAATAATATTAAGAATCATTATTAATATGTCCAATCCAAGACGAAAAAGCAGGCAGCGCGAAAGAATCTTTGAAATCATATCCAAAGACAAGACGCACCCGACGGCCCAGGCTGTGTACGATATTCTTAGAAAAGAAATGCCAACGGTCAGCCTGGGAAACGTTTACCGCAACATGAAGATACTGGCAGAAGAAGGGCGCATCGAATGCAGAAATTTTGGAGACGGTATCGAACGCTATGACGCCATAGTAGGACTTCATTATCATTTTGTCTGTGAGCAGTGTAAGTCGGTGACCGATTTCCCGATGGCTCTTCAGTCGGATATCATCGGCATGGCAAAAAAAATTTCCTCTCATACTATAACGGGCCACTCGATCCAGTTTTACGGAATCTGCGACAAGTGCAAGCAAAAGTAGTATCATCTCCGCGATCTTGTTTTCTTTCTTAATATTTCACATTTTCAGAACAGCTTTTTTCAGATCGTATCAAAAAAAATGTAAGGAGAACACCATGAAGGGAAACGAAAAATTAATTGCTACGCTCAACTCTCTGCTCGCCGACGAGCTTACGGCGATCAACCAGTACATGGTCCACTCGGAGATGTGTGACGATTGGGGATATGAAAAGCTCCATAAGCATTTTGAAAAGAGGGCCATTGACGAAATGAAGCATGCCGAAAAACTTATCGGTCGAATTCTTTTTCTCGAAGGAATTCCGTCGGTATCGACCCTGAACAGGATCATGATAGGCGAAAACGTAACAAAACAGCTGGCAAACGATCATCTGGCCGAAGAGGGCGCGATCAAGGCTTACAACGACGCAATTGCGCTTGCGGGGGAAGTCAGGGATTTCGCCACGCGAGATTTCCTCCAGCAGATACTCAACGATGAAGACAGTCATATGGACGGGATAGAAGAGCTGCAGAGTCAGATAGACCAAATGAGCCTGCAGGTTTTTTTAACGACTCAGGTCAAAGAATGACAGAAGGAGGCCAAGCATGGGTGAAATGAATAAGGAAAGCAGGTGTCCGGTAACCGGCTCAATGGGAAAAGTTCCCGGAGCCCGGGGAACATCGAACCGCGACTGGTGGCCGAACCAGTTGAATCTGGGAATTCTTCACCAGCATACATCCGCATCGAATCCGATGGGGTCTGATTTCAGCTATGCCCGGGAGTTCAAGAAGCTTGATTTTCCGGCGCTGAAACAGGACCTGTACCGATTGATGACGGACTCACAGGAATGGTGGCCTGCGGACTGGGGACACTATGGCGGCCTTATGATCAGGATGGCTTGGCACAGCGCGGGCACGTACCGGGCCGGCGACGGCCGCGGCGGAGGCGGCACCGGCAACCAGCGTTTTGCGCCGCTTAACAGCTGGCCCGACAACGTCAACCTTGATAAGGCGCGACGCCTGCTCTGGCCAATTAAGAAAAAATACGGTAAAATGATATCCTGGGCGGACCTCATGATACTTGCAGGAAACTGCGCGCTGGAGTCCATGGGATTCAAAACTTTCGGATTCGGCGGCGGCAGGGTCGATATTTGGGAGCCGGAAGAAGACGTTTACTGGGGTACTGAAGACACGTGGCTTGGAGATAAACGCTACAGCGGCGACCGCGATCTCGAAAATCCGCTGGCGGCGGTTCAGATGGGACTGATCTATGTCAACCCTGAGGGGCCAAACGGGAATCCCGATCCGGTGGCGTCGGGGAAGGACGTTCGCGTCACCTTCGCACGCATGGGGATGAACGACGAAGAAACCGTCGCTCTTGTAGCGGGAGGGCACACCTTCGGTAAATGCCACGGCGCCGGCGATGCGAAGCTTGTCGGCCCTGAACCCGAGGCCGCTCCCATCGAGGAGCAGGGGCTTGGCTGGAAGAGCAGTTATAAAAGCGGTAAGGCGGGGGATACGATCTCCAGCGGGATTGAAGGCGCGTGGAAACCGAATCCGACAAAATGGGACATGGGATACCTGAAAGTGCTGTTTAAATATGAATGGGAGCTTGTAAAGAGCCCGGCGGGAGCGCATCAGTGGCTTGCAAAAAACGTGGCCGACGAGGACATGGTTGTCGATGCCCACAATCCATCGAAGAAACTCAGGCCAATGATGACAACGGCAGACCTGTCGCTTAGATACGACCCGGTGTATGAACCGATCGCGAGGCGGTATCTGGAGAACCCGGAACAGTTCGCGGACGCATTCGCGAGGGCCTGGTTCAAGCTTACACACCGGGACATGGGGCCTCGTTCGCGGTATCTCGGCCCTGAAGTGCCGTCCGAGGAGCTTATCTGGCAGGATCCGATCCCGGCGGTGAATCATCGGCTGGTCGACGGTAAAGACATTGCCGGGCTTAAGAAAAAGATACTGGAGTCCGGCTTGACCGTGTCAGAACTGGTCGCGACAGCATGGGCTTCGGCGTCGACCTTCCGGGGATCAGACAAGCGCGGCGGGGCGAATGGCGCGCGAATCCGTCTCGCTCCCCAGAAAGACTGGGAGGTGAACCAGCCGGTCCGCATGAAAAAAGTTCTGGGTGTTCTTGATGGCATACAGGCGGAATTCAACAAGTCTCAGTCAGGCGGTAAAAAAGTTTCGCTCGCCGATGTTATCGTACTCGGCGGATGCGCGGGAGTGGAAAAAGCGGCGAAGAATGCGGGTGTTGACGTGTCGGTTCCTTTTGTCCCGGGACGCATGGATGCATCTCAGGAACAGACCGATCCGGCATCATTCGCGCTCCTTGAGCCCTGCGCCGATGGATTTCGCAACTATCTTAAAGCGAAATATTCAGTGACCCCGGAGGATCTGCTCGTCGACCGTGCGCAGCTTCTGACCTTGACCGCACCGGAAATGACGGTACTCGTAGGAGGGATGCGCGTAATGGATACCAACTATGGGCAGAGCCGGCATGGAGTGTTTACTCGCAGGCCTGAGGCGCTCACCAATGACTTTTTTGTCAATCTTCTCGACATGGGTACAGCATGGAAGCCGTCTACGGGAGATGCGGATGTATTCGAAGGCCGCGACCGCAAGACAGGCGAACTGAAATGGACCGGAACCAGTGTCGATCTCGTATTTGGCTCAAATTCGCAGCTGAGGGCCCTCGCGGAGGTTTATGCCAGCGATGATTCAAAGGAAAAGTTCGTGAACGACTTTGTGGCTGCCTGGAACAAGGTGATGAACGCTGATCGTTTCGATCTTGCATGTTAAGAGATCTTTCCTTGCTGACCCCATAGCTTAATCGCTATGGGGTCAGCAGTTTTATTCAATGAATTGACGAAAGGGGTTTCGAGTACTTTTATAAATGATGCAATATGTAGCTTCCACTATGATTGCTGTCAAGCTGATTCAGCCAGAGCTGCGATTTTACGTTTCTCCAGCTCATAATCAACCAGCTTGTTATGATAATTAGCGTCGTCTTTCCAGCGAAATTCCTCATTGTTTAAAAGCATACTTCTCATTATTGTAAAAAGCTTTCTCAACATTGCGATCCTTGAGCGGGCAACCCCGCGTCTTTCTTTTGTGTTTTCAAAGAATTCATTCAAATGCCCGGCGGAATTCGCAAAATGAGGTACGATCTGGGTAAAAAGGCTTCTCGAAAGGTTCCTTGATTGTTTGTTGATGCTACCCAGGCGCGTTTTTCCTCCGCTCGATTTTACTGTTGGAACGACCCCGAGATACGCATTAAATTTACGAGAGCTTGAAAACCTGGTTATATCTCCAATGTCCGCCAGAAAGGCAAGGGCAAGGAAGGGTGTAACTCCCTTGATCGTAATCAGCAATTTCACCTGATCTTCAAGGGTTATTCCTGCCTTTAATATTTCCCGTTTAATAATTTCTTTCTGGTCGTTGAGGTTCCATAAGAGATAGATGTTCATTATAATACAAAGACGGGTCGTGTGCGTAATATTCAATGTCTCGAATACTTCAAGACCGCGTTTGGGATTGAACAGCCGCTCTTTCATGGTCGAGGACAGCACGATGCCATTTTCGGTCAGGTGAGCCTGTATGACGTTTTTATACTGTCGTACCTGGCGATTAATAAGATCGTATTCAGCAAAAAGTCTTCGTAATTCCCTTATTACCAGCGAAGGCTTATACACCGCCGGCAATTTGAATTCATGTCTGGTAACCGACATCCATAGGGCAAGAGAAAGCTTGGCCGAGTCTTTTTTGTCGGTTTTACTCCATGAATCGCATATTATTTTGAACTTATGCGGATCCACGATAACGCATGTAGCACCATGTTTTTCGATCTCATCAGCCCAGAAAAAGGCATTGTTAAGAGCTTCTATTACGACGATATCTTTTTCAGTTAATCCATTGATGTAAGTCTGTAATTCCGTGCATTTCTTTAAAAACCTTATTTCTTTTCCATTTTCGTCACGGACCGAAATCGTCGCATATCTCTTATGAAGGTCAAAACCATGAAATCGAGTAAACATGATAAACCTCCTTTAGACTGACATTTAGCCTGGATCGAAGTACCTTGTTGGTAATGTGTCGGCTCCATTCCACTATTCAGCATTGTTCAAAACATGCTATTTTGTTGGTACGAATAACAGTAGATGGCTTGCTATACCGATAAACGTGGTCAATAGTTCGCCACAGGAAGTTGTAAGCTATCTTCTGTTTCTATCCTGGCCATGGATAGAATAAGTATCTAGCCATCTACCGTATTCTTTCAACACATTTACCTTTAACTCTTAAAAGACCTTATCCAATCATAACTACCGATAAGATATATTATGTCGCCTAACAACGGTTATACGGTTGAGCGGTTCACTACATAGTTTACACCTTTGTGTCACGACATCCTTTACACATACCTTTTTAGTAGATTAAAATGGTTATTTCAACTCTTTTATTTGGAGGAAATAACCATGCCTTGGAAGGAGACCAATGTGTATGAGGAACGTATGAAGTTCATAATAGCATGGAAACAAGGCGACTGGACAATGTCCGATCTGTGCCGTGAATTCGGTATCAGCCGCGTTACAGGCTACAAATTGACCTTGCCCACGAATCGTGGACATCGAGAACGCCCCATTAGATTCTTGGCTCAGGCTGCGATCCCCATTTTTAGTGGAGCAATATACCCATTTACCGAACGTCGTCTTTTGCGATTATAAAACAGTTCGATATATTCAAAGACAGCCTGCTTCGCTTCTTCCCTTGTACGAAATCTTTTACCATAGAGCCATTCTGTTTTAAGCTTTCCCCAGAATGATTCCATCGGCGCGTTATCCCAGCAATTCCCTTTTCTGCTCATACTGCAAACAAAATTATTCTTACGGAGTACTTTTTGATACTCCTTACTGCAATACTGGCTCCCTCGATCAGAATGCAGAAGAAGTCCCGGTTTCGGATTTCTTCGTCTGCATGCCTCAGCGAGAGCATCAATTACCAGCGATTTGTTCATTCGACTATCCATGGACCACCCGACTACTGCACCATCAAAGAGATCAAGTAGCCCCGCCAGATACAGCCATCCTTCATCTGTTCCAATGTACGTGATATCCGAAACCCACTTCGTATCCCTGGATTCAGCGGTGAAATCACGATTCAAAATGTTTTCAGCAACAGGCAAATTATGATTCGAATCTGTCGTTGCCTTGTATTTCTTCCTGATCTTCGACCTGATCCCGTTTTTCCGCATCAAACGGGCCACCATGCCCCTGCTGGCCGGGATCCCCGCCTCGTTGAGTTCTACCGTTATGCTCGGTGAACCGTAAATCTCATGGTTTTCTTTATGGATAGCCCTGATCTTCTCCAATAGCTGTTTCTGTCGCTTTGAACGCTTGCTTTCAGGACGTTTCAAAAACGCATAATAGCCGCTCCTGCTCACTTCCATGGTTTGGCACATCTTTGACACCGGGAAATGGGAGCTGTTCGTTTGTATCATGCGATACTTCATTTCTGGCTTTTTGCAAAGAAGGCCGCGGCTTTTTTTAGGAATTCATTCTCCTCTTTTAAATCCGCGTTCTCTTTTAATAGTTTCATCCATTCCGCATCTGATGGGCTGCGGTGACCCGATCCCGGAAACGATTCATCCTTTTTCTTGCGATATTGCCTTACCCAGTCCCGTATAGTCGTGTAATGTACTCCCAACTGCTCAGACATTTCGCGGATCGTCGCTTCCTTGTTCAATATCCGTAAAACCGTCTGTTCCTTCATCTCCTTGCCGTACTTCATTCAAATACCCCCTTAGATTTTCATTATCTCAGGGGGCGTTCTCCCTGTCTACTTTATTGAGGCAAGGTCAAATACCTGGCACAATATCAAAAAGACGGTATTGAAGGCCTTATGGATCGTTCCAGGGCCCCCAAAAGACATCCACATGCTGTACATGAGGACATGATCAGGTGGATACTCCTTTGCCGTGACGATCACAAAACCTGGGGTGCGCGAAAAATACTGGCTTCCCTTAAGTGCAAATACCACAGAGTCAATGATTGGCCCAGTGTAACCACTATTGGACGCATTTTGAAACGTAATGGCAGGATAAAGACCAAAAAAAGACGAATACGAACAATTGTTAAAAACTTTCCACTCTGTCATGCCGCTGCGCCAAATGATGTCTGGTGTGCCGACTATAAGGGCCATTTCACCGTCGGCGATGGACTACGCTGCGATCCTTTAACGATCACCGATGCATATAGCAGGTTTTTACTCGGATGCAAGATAGTCAAAAAAACAGACACTGCTAATGCAAAGGAAGTGTTTACAAACATATTCCGTGAATATGGTTTGCCTTATGCAATTAGAACTGACAACGGGACTCCTTTTGCCTCGAAAAGCATTGCAGGTCTGAGCCAGCTATCCGTATGGTGGATGAAGCTCGGCATCAACCTTGACAGAATCGAGCCCGGGAAGCCCCAGCAGAATGGTCGTCACGAGAGGATGCATAAAACCCTGAAAGAATGCACTGCCCTGCCTCCCCGTTCGTCCCTGGAAGCGCAGCAGCAAGCCTTTAACAGGTTCATGAAAGAATATAACTATGAAAGGCCTCATGAAGCGCTTGATGATCATTTCCCTTCGGATTTATATTCTCGCTCTGTTCGGTGTTTCCCGGAAAAGCTTGAAGAGGTTGCCTATCCAACAAATATGGCTGTAGAGATTGTCTCTGATGTCGGCACAATAAATTATCGGGGTTACCGTATTTTCATTTCAGCTGCTCTCATCGATGAGCCGGTAGGCCTTGATGATATCGACGATAGGCATTACAGGATTATTTTTTGTTCATCAGTAATTGGAATTCTTGACAGTTATACGGGAAAGGTGTTGCAATATAAGAATCCTGTGCCGTTAATTAATCATACGAGTCTAAAGTAATAATAAAATTGATTGAAAATGCGAGGTTCAATTTACTAGAAAATTATAATTTATGTGTAAAGTATGTCGTGGTTTTATTTTGTAAATGATGAAATGTGAACGTACCCTAATGTAGAGATCACCACATAGATGCACTTTGTTTTCAGATGGTAAGCTGAACCAGTGCAACAGCCTGGGCCGCGATCCCTTCGCCGCGGCCGGTAAAACCGAGTCCCTCGGTCGTGGTGCCTTTGATGCCTATGCGGTCGGTTGATACTCCGATCATCGCTTCTGAAATGTTTTTTTTCATGTCAGGGATATACCGTGCGATTTTTGGCCTATCGCAAATAACGGTAGAATCGAGGTTTATGACAGATATTCCTTTATCGCGAAGCAAAGCAGATACTTTTTCAAGAAGAACCAGGCTGCTTATGTTTTTATAGGAGGATGATGAGTCCGGGAAGAGCTGCCCGATATCGGGCAGGTTCGAAGCACCCAGGAGCGCGTCGATAATGGCATGAACCAGAACATCCGCATCTGAATGTCCTTCCAGACCCATCGGATGATCTATGGTTACGCCTCCGAGAACCAGCGGCCTGCCGGTAATGAAGCGATGGACGTCAAATCCGGTGCCGATTCTGATATTTTCCATTAAATATTGAATACATCCGAAAGAGAGCTGAGCTTGAGGACGTTCAGAACCTTGGAGCTTACCTTGTTGATGATCAACTCTTTGCCCTTTTTCTTCTGGAGCTTTAAAAGGCTAATGAGGACCCCTACCCCCGAAGAATCGATATAATCGACATTTGCAAGATCAATTTCGATGTCCTTGTCAATCTGCTGGCCGATTTCGAAAAGTTTTTGCTTGAAGCTCTTTATTGTCATCATTTCAATGTCGCCATTGATGATTATTTTTACAAGGGACGCCTCTTCTTTTATTTCGATATCCATCTTTTTGCCTCTTTCTACGATCTGCACAATCAGTTATTAGCAGTTATTTATATTTAATCATTCACTGTATTTTTAATCAAGCAAATATTTGATAATACATGTATGGTCAATACAAAAATGTAATTGACCAACAGGAATAATTAATATCTGATAATATGATTATTAACCAATTGGATTGGATTATGGCCTACAGACTGCTGAAATTTATAATTTTAACGTTAATGGCTACAGGAATAATCAATTCTTCGGCGGCACCTGCCGCCGCAGAAGATTTGCCGGCGGGAAAACACACTGAAAAAGAGATACTCGGCATAATCGGGATGGTCGAGCAGGAACTTGATGGCGTAAAAAACAACAAGGCCGGTGAAATAGCCGATAAAGAAATACAGGAAATAGAGCAGGGAATCGTCAAAGCGCGTAAACTGCTCGAACGCAAGGATATCGAACAAGCCTTCTATCAAATAGAAATAACCAGGGGTTATTTCGCTAAGATCGAGGCGCGTCTCGAGCTATACTACACGAAGCAGATTCTCGATCAAATGAAAGGCAAGCAGGCAAAAAGCCCATGAGAAATCGGGTAAATATTCTCATAATTCTTTTTATCCTCATCCTGACAGACGTTCTTCTGGGTTTTTCCGAGGAAGAAGCCCAGAACCAGATACGCGCAGCCCAACAGATGCTCATTCAGATAGACAACACTCTTCGATTGAGGCCGTACATCCCGTTCGATATTTACGGTGACGCGCTCGCCGAGCTCCTTGAGGCGCGGAATCATTTGTCAGATAAAAATTTCGGCAGAGCGTATTACAAGGCAAGCATTGCGAAAATAAAATTCGAGACACTGCCGATACTCGCCGAAGCGCGGGAAATTCGCGAAAAGATTCTGATTCAGGAGAGGGAAAACCTGAAAAAAAAAGGCGGCTCAACGCTGTACGAGCTGATCATCGATGCATCGCTCGATCGCAAGGGCGATGCATACCATAGAAACATGCCCGACAGTCTTCTATTCAGGAATCCCGCTCTCGATCTGACCGACAGGGGAAAAAAGGCGCTGGATTCGATCATCGA
>Ga0209310_1002302_pt1 | contig 12420 bp, 11 predicted proteins | sample AD_UKC030_MetaG_FD_184415 | JGI IMG/M metagenome (GOLD analysis project Ga0209310, IMG submission 184415) | Active sludge microbial communities of municipal wastewater-treating anaerobic digesters from USA - AD_UKC030_MetaG (SPAdes) (version 2) | ecosystem: Engineered > Bioreactor > Anaerobic >... | reverse complement strand
AACTGCTGGATCTTCATTGCCTTGAAAGCCGCCAGACCGGCCAGCGTGAGCATGACGAACATCAGCACCGCCGGAATCGGGTTCCGGATCGACCAGGCGGAAACGTTCATGACGGCGCTTTGGCGTCGGGCTGGGCGGGAACGACGCGCACGGTGTCGCCGTCGGCCAGGAAACCGGCACCGTTGCCGACGACCTGGGCATTCGCGTCGAGGCCGGTGACTTCGATGCGGTCTCCGGCGCGGCGGCCGGTGCCGACCTTCACGCGGCTGACCTTGGCCAGACCGTCGCCGAGCGGCTCGATGCGAAAGACGTAGGCGAAACCCTCGTTCAGCAGGACGGCCGATTGCGGCAGGGTTAGCGCGGGTTGCTGGTCGAGAATGAACTCGCCCCGCGTGAACATGCCGGCACTCAGCGCGGTACCGGCATCGGGCTGGAGGTCGACGTAGACCAGGCCATTGCGGGTCTGTGGGTCGACCGTGGGCGAAACGGTGCGAATCCCACCCCGAACGACCGTGCCGGTCGGCGTCTCCAGACGTGCCGGAAAGCCGGGCTGCAGGCGGTTCAACTCGGCAGCCGTGACTTCGGCACGCCATTCCAGGCGGCCGCGCCGGATCAGGCGGAAAAGCTCCTGCCCGGACTGGGTCAAAGAGCCGACGGTGGCGCTGCGCGCGGAAATGATGCCGTCGTCCGGCGCGACGACGATGGACTTGGAGCGCCGCAATTCGGCGGAAGCCATGCGCGCCTTGGCGGCGTTCAGGCGGGCCAGCGCCGTGTCGGCGGCGGTCTGCGTCTGGATGCCTGCCTGTGCGCTGTAGAAACCTTTCTCGCGAAGCTGCGCGGCACGCTCGTTCATCGCCCTGGCCTCGGCCAGGGTCGCTGCGGCTTCGGCCACGGCGGCACGGCTCTCGGCGAGTTCGCTATCGACCGCATCGCTGGCGATGCGGGCCAGAACGTCGCCCCGCTGCACCGTGTCGCCAACATTGGCCAGCACCTCGGTAATCCGGTAATTGTTGATTTCCGGACTGATGACCGCTTCCTGCCAGGCAACCACGTTGCCGCTGGCCGCGAGTTTCTGCGGCCAGGAGAGCAGTTCCGGTGCGATGGCCGTAACCGTGAGCGCGGATTTGGACTGCGCGGAGGTGGCAGGAGGTGCTTTGTCGCCGCAGGCGTTCAGCGTCAGGGCGAGCACGCTGGCTAGTAGCCAGATGCTTCTTTTTCGTTGGGCCAGGGTCATCATCTCTTGGGCTCAAGTCTTGGGAATGGCCCAGTTAACCAGTTGCAGGCCATCGATCCGGGCATAGTGCCGTTCATTGTTGGTCACCAAAGTAAGGTTTTCAGCGAGGGCGTGGGCAGCGATCTGCGTATCCATGTAGCCGATGGGATTGCCAGCGATTTTCTGGCGCGCGCGCAATGGGGCGTAGTGATTGGCCGCTTCCTTGTTCCAGTCGAGGCAGGGCACGGTATCGAGAAAAGCGTATACCGCACGGGCAAGCGAAGTGGCTTCGGGGAGCAGGGCGAGCCCGTAGAGCAGCTCGCCACGGGTAATTACCGAGATGGCGATTTCCTCGGCGATCAACCCGTCGCGAATCCGCCCGAGCAGCGCGGCTTCCTTGCGCTTGATGGCATAACTGCAGATGTCGGTATCCAGCAGGTAACGCAGCATCAGAAAATTTCCCGGAACTCGCCGCTGTCGTTGTCGCGCTCGGCCAGGAAGGTCTCCGGGATTTCGGCGGATTCGATCAGTTGAAACAAGGCGTCGATTTCGCTGACCGCCTTTTTTGGGGTCAGAGTGATCTCTCCGGTGGCCTCGTTCTTGCTGATCCACACTTCATCACCTGCCAGCCGGAATGCCTTGGGCAGGCGGACGGCCTGACTGTGCCCGGAATGAAATATTTTTGCGGTGGTGAGCATGTTTCGCTCCTTTTGTATACTCATGCACGTATATACATTGTAGCGAAGTGGCGGATTCAAAGATAGCTTTCTTGTTCGGCTTTTTCGCCAATTTCAAGCTGGGTGTCGGCGAGTTGGCGCAGGACGGGCGGCAGTATTCCGGCGAGCAGTTGGGTGAGTTGCTGGCGGTCGCGCTCGGTCAGCGGCTTACGCTGGCGTGCGGCCAACAAATCGTCACGCCGCATGGCGAAGGGTTGCCAGGGGAGAAGCAGCGCTTCCCAGAGCTTGGCGGCCTGTAGTGCGATGGCGATGCCCGCCGGGTCGGGATCGCAGGCGATTTCGGCAGGCGCCGGGGCGCCGCCGATGAGGAGGCGCATGCTCTCCTGCCACCAACCGGGTGGGAAGCCGGGGAGCCAGACCACCGCCATGTCCGGGGAACGCTGGCGTGCGCTTCGCTCGAAGCTGGTCAGGTTTTCGATCAGCCGCCAGACACGCGGTTGACCGTCGCAGCGTAGCGCGGTGGCGATGGTTTCCGGGGTCAGCGCGCTCCAGTCGGCACTGGCATTCAGATCGATGCAACCGGCGGCGGTGTGCAGGCGGATCGGCCCGGCGATCAGCAGGTGCGGTGTGTGCTCGAAAATGCTGCTTTTTTCGAGGTCGACCGCAACAGACAGCCAGTGCCATTCGGCAGCGGTGATACCTTTGCTGTCGCCACGGGCGAGCAGGGCAAAGTCGCGGCGCGTGCCTTGGCGGTTTTCATCGTGCCAGAGCGCAAGGCTTTTAAGCAGCCCGAAGCGCTGTAGCCGGCGGGCGAGCGGCAGGGCGGCCAGAGCGGCATGGGCGGTGGCTAAGGCGGCATCGGCAAAATGGTGTGCGCTGGCGTTTTCCCAATCTTCGTTCAGTCGTTCCGGATCGGGCAATTGGAAAAGCGCACGCAAGGCAGAGAGGTGGGGCAATTCAAGCCAGGTGATATTCCAGCGGCTGCCCGTACGTTTCTCGTACTGTACTGACCAGCCGTGACGCAGCAGCCAGTCGGCGAGTTGCATGGCGGTCTCAAGTTGCTGGCTACCGGCGTCAGCGAGCAGCGTCGTCCATTTGCGGCGGGCCTGATTGGGCTTGATCCAGCGCAGCAGCAGATTGGCTTGCGCATCCGGCAAGGCCAGCGGTGCGCCGCCGGGCTCTCGCACAAAGCGCCGCCGGCTGGCCTGCGGGCTGGCTAGTGAGGTACCGGTGATGAGTTCGCTTTCGATCAATGACATATTGGTTTAGCGGCTGCGCATGAAATCGGTAAACAGGTCGGGGGCGAGGGTGCGGAGTTTGGCGCGCTGGGGAATCTGGGCTGTGTGTTGGCCGGTTTTTTCCAGATGCAACAGGTCGAGTAGCAGATGGAAGGCTTGCGCCGGTTCGTTTTGCGCGGGTTGTGCCGGGCGCAGCAGGTCGCGCAGTTCGCTGTGGTGGATCAGCAGCCAGGCGGGGAACCAGGCGAGATCGTGATGTTCGCCATTGTTTTCAAAGTCGGCCAAAAACCGTGTTTTTTGGCGGTTGACCGCAACCGGGGCGCTGGGCAAAAGGGATTCGAGCCTTTCGGGCGCCAGCCAGGCCAATTCTGCCAGCAGAGGCCACCAGCTTGCTGGCGTGCCTTGCTTGATCTCGATTTCGCTCATCCAGGCCAGAGGGGCCGGGATGCGGCGCCAGGACGGGATTTTTTCGATGGCGGAACGGGCTTTATCGAGCGCATCGGCAGCCAGCCAGAGGGCCGCCGCATGGATTTCCGGATGGGCGTTGTCGTAGTCCAGCGCGGCGGCAGTTTGGGCAAGTGCAGCCCACAGCGGGCGCGCCCAAATTGTGGCCTGAGCGCTGCCGAAAAGTTGCCGGGCGAGGGGGGGCAGGGTTTGTGTGAGTTGCCGGTGCCGGCTTGGCAGGCTGTTGGGTTGCAGTGCGCGCCGGAAATCGCTCAGTTGTTCAATCAGTTGGCGGTGGGCGGGCAGGTCGTGGTGTTGGGGGAATTCGTCGTGCAAGGCCGCCATCGCCAGCGTTGCCGCATCGGTGTCGTGGGCTGCCAAAGCTTTCAATAGGGCATTATTGAGCTGCACATTGCGCGAGTCCTCGAAGAGATCAAGCTGCATTGTGTCGGCCATGTTCAGGGCGTGTCGCGTACCAATACGCCGACGCGCGGCGCCCAGGTTTCACCCGGTTTTTTCTTGAAGGTGACCAGCGTCAAGAGCGACGGATCGTGCACATTGACATTGTGGGTGACCGGCGTGGTCAGCAGGTATTGCGCCTGTGTGGCCTTGAGGAAGCCGGCGACGCGGTCGATGTTGACGATGTCGAGGTGGGCGAACGGTTCGTCGATGAAGACGAAGCCGCCGGGGTGCGATTCTTCCATCATCAGTGCGATGAGCAGGATCAGCGATTTCATTACCTGCTGGCCACCGGAGGCGTCGCCGTCGTTCAGGCCCATGAAGCCCTTTTCGTCGAAATCGAATTTGACTGACAGTGCGGCTTGCGTCAGTGCCAGGTCGTCGTCGGCCAGCAGCGGCAACTCGGCTTCAACCTTGATGCTGGCCATTTCGCCTAGGGTGCGCAGGTTTTTGGCGTAGCGGCGGACGGTGGCGCGCAGGACATGGACGTACTGTTCGCGCGCCGCCGTGGTTTGCATTTCAGCCATCTGGTTGTCGGTCTGGCGCTCGGCCAGTTCCTCGCCTTGCCGGGTGGCATCGGCTTTCAGTTTGTCGCGGGTGAGCAGAATGGCGGAGTCGGTGATCCAGGTTTTTTCGGCCAGATCGCGCTCGATTTTCTGGATTTCGCGGTCGATGGCGGCCAGGCTTTCCCATTCGCGGGCAATGTCGGCATTGGCTGTTTCATCGAGCCAGTTGGCGGGTAGGGTACGGCGGCTGCGGCGCAGGGTTTGCAGGCGTTTGGCCTGTTCCAGACGGGCGGTTTTATTGGCTTTTTCGGCCAGGCGTTTATCGATTTCCAGCAATTGCGTAGCAATGTTTTCGACCACCCGCTCTGCCTTGCGCCAATTTTCGTCGGCAGTGTCGCGTTGCTTGCGGGTTGAGTTCAGGTCTGCTTGAACTTTCTTGCGGCGTGTTTCCAGTTCGGCACGCTGTGCTTCGGCAGCAGCAAATTCGGCGGCGCGGGCGGCCAGTGTTTGGGTGGCGTTTTCGCCGGCCAGTTGGGCGCGGCAGGCGGCGATGGTCTGATCGTATTCACCGATACGGGTCTCGTGGCTAGCGATGCGCGGGGCGAGTTCGGCCAGTTGGGCCTGCACGGCGGCCAGGCGGGCGGCGCCAAAACGGGCGAATTCCGGTGCGGCATGACGGCCGCCGCGCCCCTCGCGCAGGTAGCCGCTTTTCGTCACCCAGTCATGGGCGCGCGGCAGCCGGGCGCCGGCATGGGCATCTTCAACGCGCTGCGTGCGGTCGAGCAACTTGTCGATCCAGCCGGGAACGGGGCGCCGGAAATGCACGATTTCGGCGATGCTGCCCGGTGCGTGCAGTGTCGGTTCGCTGCGTTCAGGCACGATGAAATGGCGGTATTTGTGCTTTTCGCCCAAGGCGAAGGCCGCTTCGGCATCGCGCTCACGGTGCAGGATGACGAGGTGGGCAAAGGGCGCGAGCAGCGCTTCGACAGCCTTTTGCCAGCCGGTGTCGCTGATTTCGACCAGGTCGACCAGCAGGTCGTGGGCGATGCCGGCGTTGTCCAGCGCCATGCGAAAGGCGCGAATATCGCCCGGTTCGGCGCGTTGGCCGCTGGCCAAGGCGGTGATGATGGCCTCCAACTCGCCTTGCTGCTTTTGCCAGCTAGCGAGTTCGAGGCGCAGGGCGTCGCGCCGGGTTTCCGCTTCGCCTTGCTGGCGGACGAGGGCTTGCGGGTTGCCGCCGGCTTCCTTGGCCAGGCGCAATAAGCGGTCACGTTCGGCGAGCAGGCCGTCCACTTTGCCGGCCTCGCGGTTGATCGGCGCTTGTGCGTCGATGGCGCGTTGTTCTTCGGCGCGTGCAGCGGCACGGCGGGTTTCGGCAGCGGAGAAATCGGCTGCTGCTTGCGGTCGACTGGCTTGCAAGGCCGATTTTTCAGCCAGCAGACCGCGCCATTCGCGCTGCATGCCGATGATTTGCGAACGGCCCTTGAGGATCGAATCGCCGAGCAGGTGATATTCCAGCCGGGGACGGGTTTCGCTGAACAGGCGGGTGCGCTCGTCGTTCAGCCGGCACCAGGTCTGGTAATTGTCGACGTCGAGTTCGGTGTTCTTGATCTTGAGTTGCAGGCGGTCGAGCTGGGCTTCCAGTTCGACCAGTTCGCGGCGCGTCGCTTCCTGATGCTGGCGCGCTTCCTGGTAACGGTCGAGTACCTCGCGGTCACCAAACACCTGAAAGACCAGATCCAGCAAGGCTTTGGGCGAGAGTTCGCAGAGCTTGTCGGTCTGGCCTTGCTCCAGCGACAGCACCTGGCCGATGGCTGGCGTCAGGCCGGCGCCGTGCAGCACCTGCTGGTATTCGCGGACACCGAGGTGCGTGGCACTGCCTTGCAGTGCTTCGATGGGCGTGTCGCCTTCGGCGATCAGGTAATGCCGCGTCCATTCGCCGCCCTTTTTCTCGATGCGGCAGGCCAGCGTCACCGTGTCGCTGGAAAATGGCGGCCAGAACGGGCGTTTGCCGGAAGGCTGGCGGCGGTTGTCGACGACCCCGCGCAGCCAGCAGAAATCTTCGCCATTGCGCCGCACGTAACGCTTGTAGTCGCGCTTCTTCGAGCAGTCGAGCGCCAGCAGGGTGCGCAGGGCGTCGAGCAGGGTGGTTTTGCCCGAGCCGTTGGGGCCGACGATGGTAACGATGGTGGCATCAAGCGGCAGTACCAGGCGTTGCCAGAAATCCCAATGGACGACTTCGAGTTTTTCCAGGCGGAACATCAGGCGTCTCCGGTTGCGGTCGACGCGGTTTTTGCCTCATTTTTGCCGTTGACCGCAACCAATACATCGGCCAGCGCGCCGTCGAGAATGCGCGGGGCGAGTTCGGCGTAATCGAAGGCGAGGTCGAGTAGCGGGCCTTCATGCAGCACCTTGTTGCGTCGCTCGATGAAGCCCAGGCGCGACAGCACGGGGAGGAGAATTTGCTGGATGCGCGTTTTGCTGCCAAGCAGCTTGCCGTAATCTTCGAGCAGCACGTTTTCCGGCACGCCGCGCGCCGCATCGTCGCGCAGCGGGGCAGCCTGTTTATTGCCGAAAAGATCGGTCTGGCCTTCGTCAGTGGTGGCTTCGCGGGAAAGCTGGCGTTCGCGCTTGGGCAGGATAATCAGAGCCCAGAGCAGGATGAGCAGCGCGACGCCATCGCGGTTGAGGCCGGCGTTGGTGGACAGCCAGGCATCGCCACGGCCAAAGACGGCGTTTTCGGCGCTGGCTGCAAGGCCGACAGCGACATGAGCGGCGAAGGGGTTGTCGAGCAGGCGCAGCCCGACGGCGGCGAGGCGGTGTTCGATGTCCTGCCGAAAGCTTTCGTCGATCAGCAGGCGGCGCACTTCGGCATCGCTCTTCGGCAGCCAGCGTTGGGCCAGCAGGCGGGCGATGAACTCGGCGGGCGTGTGGGCGTTCATGCGGTTTTCCGGGGCTGAATCGTGCCGCGGCTGATGGCGGCGACTTCGTTGCGCTGCGGGGTGGCGAGCGTTTCATCGTCGGCCCAGCGCAGGGTCAGCGGCAGGGCGCCAAAGGCGGTCAGTTCCGGGTCGCCGGAAGGATCGCCGAGGAAGGGCAGCAGCGAGAAGCGGTAGGCGGCGGCGCGGAAACTATCGCCGACGATGGCATCGGCTACCGCCAGCTCTTCATCACGCGCGGCGAGCCCGGCCAGCAGGCGGGTCAATGCCGCCATTTCGGGCGGCGGTTCACGCGGGATTTCGCGGGTGTTTTCGGCGTCGACCGCAGCCGGCAGTGTTGAGCGCCGCTGTTCCGGGCGTTGCCGTTCGAGTAATTCGAATTCGGCAACATCGGCCATCACATCGGGCAGGACGAAAGGAATTTCCGGCACCAGATGGGTGACGCCGACGGCAAAGTCGGCGAGCTGGTCGATGTTACGCGTGGTCAGCCAGGCGGCGAGTTCGGACGAAGTCAGCCCGCCTTGCGAGAGGTGCACGCGCTGGCGGGCGATGGCCGCGAGTTCGCGCTGGAAGACACCGGTCATGCGCATGATGCGGCTTTGGCGGGCGCCGATTTCCTGCGCCAGCCGCCAGGTGGCGTCATCGGGCAGGCCGTCGGCGGTCAAGCTGCGCATGATTTCGGTGCCTTTTTCCATCCATTGCCAGACGGAAGCCAGCTTGCTTTGCGCCGCTTGCAGGCGGAACTCGGAGCCGGAAGCCACGGCGCTGGAAAACTCTTCTTCCAGTTCGGCCAGGCGCGCCAGCAGATGTTGCAGGTTTTCCGGCGAAAGGCGCCCGGTGGCGCCGCCAGCGGCGATTTGCGCGGTCAGGTAGCCGAGTTCGGCATCGTCTTCGGCGGCAAATTGCAGCAGGGTCGAGAGCGCAGCCAGCACCATGCGGCCGGTGGGCGAAATCTGGTAGGTGCGCTTTTCCGTGTCCCAGACCAGCAGCTCGTGCTCGCGCAGGCGCTTCAACACGGTTTCCAGTTTGACCGGGTCGATGAAGCCGAAGTGCATTTCCAGCTCGCGCGGCGACCAGCTCGGGTTGTCGGCGTGGGCGCCGATTTCGCGCAGCACCAGCAAACGCACCATGACCTCCGCCTCGCCACCGCGAAAGACGGCAAGGCAGGCGGCAATCAGCCCGCGTGCGCCAAGCAGCGGGTAGAGCGGCGCAACGTCGGCAGGTTCGACGCCACGGGCGAAGAATTCGGCGAGGTCGAGGTTGGCGGGCTTGCCTTGGCTCATGCCGGGATTTCCGCCTGCACCAGTTCGAGCACGGCGCGTTCGAGATGGGCGAAGTCCGCAGAGCGTGTACGTAATAGTGTGAGATCAAGGTGGGCGGTGATTTTTGCTTGGTGAACAGTTTCCTTGTAGGCCGAACCCGGCGACGGGCGAGCCTTGCTGATCCATTCCTTGGCACCTCGGACTTTTTCGGGTTCCTGCGGAAAGGAGGTTTTTGCCGGAATGTCGGGGAACGCCTTGCGGGTAGCCGCTTCGTCGATCAGGAACAGGGTTTCGTATTCCTTGACGAGAAACGCGATCCTGATCGGCCAACCAGGGCGCAATGAGTCCGCCCTTGCCAGCAGCTTTTGCGCCTCCTTGACCGGACAGTCGTGGTCTTTCGAGTCGAAATCCATGACCCACAGGATGGGCGCATTTTCCTTGATCGCGGCCAGAAAGACGTTGTCGAATTTCTTGGCGATGCTTGGATATTCACCATGGCGCCGAGCGGGCAGCGCCAGAACGTCGTGAATGCCGTGGGCGGCAAGGATGTTCCGAATGAGGATGGGAACCGCCGGGATTTCGCCATGCCCTTCGACGATAGGCAACAGTCGCCTCATGCGTCCTCCGGCAACAGGCCTTCCGACGACATGATCTGTTCCAGACTGAGCAGGTGTTCCTTGACAGCTTCACGCTGGCTGGCGCGGATCGGCGAGATGCGGGTTTCACCGTTTTGCATGGTGACGACCTGGATATTTTCCGGCTCGAAACAGTCGATCAGGTGCGGGCTGTGGCTGGTAATCAGCAGTTGCGTGCGTTCGGAGGCTTCCCGGAAAGCGTCGGCCAGCAAGGCAAGCAGAGCCGGGTTGACGGTTTGCTCCGGCTCTTCAATCACCATCAGGCTGGGGTGGGGCGTCTGGTAAAGGGCGAGCAGGATCCCGAGGATGCGCAGGGTGCCGTCGGAAATCTGCGAGGGGTCGAAATAATGCTGCTTACCGTTCTTTTCACGCACCTTAAAGCGCGGGAGGATGAAACCGCCGACGGCCTGGGGCGAAATGTCCTCCAGTTGCGGCATGACGACTTGCATCATTTCCCGCACTTGCTCCCAGGCCTGCTTGCCGCGACTGGTTTTCTTCATGTTGCGCAGGATGGAAGCCCAGTTGGCGCCGTTTTCCTTGAGGATGGGATCGGTATCAGGGTGAGCAGGCTGGCGCAGGGTATTGGGGTAGATTGAAGAGAAGCGGGTGTGCTCAATGAATTTTTTGAGGTTGTTTCCACCGAAAATCCCTGGTGCATGGCCGCTTGTTAGGAAGCCTGTTCCAAGTACCAATGTGTCGACAGGGAAAGTTTGCTGCCATCTGAGCTGAACCAGTTCCTTGTCAGCAGTTAGGAATATTTTTCCTTCTGAAGTACGTTCAAAACGAAGTGTCTGTAAGTTCACCTCGTCATCGTCAATTTTTATGAGTTTGTCGAGAGAGTCTAGTGAGTCAGTCCATTCCGCATGTTCCCGCTCAACTCTGAATTCCCCTTCTCGTAAGCTGGTAATTGAGAGTTGATAGGAAATTTCTTGCCCAGGATGTTTTTTATCACTAAATCGGAACGCCAGAGTGACTTGATACGGCTTGTTCGATGAGTATTGGCGAATCAGGCCAATACCACCGCGCGTACTGACCGCGTGATCCAGACCTTGGTTCACCGCATCGCGTAAGAACCGCAGGGCGTCCGCCACATTGCTCTTGCCGACCCCGTTACAGCCCACCAACACCGTGACCGGTTGAATGTCAGTCAGCACAATGTCTGACAGACTTTTATAGTGGCTGATTCTGAGATCGACAAGTCGCATGGCTTTCTCCTGTGGCGCTTACACGCCCTGCTTCAAGCTGGCTTCGATGAAGGGATCGAGGTCGCCGTCGAGCACGGCCTGGGTGTTGCCGGTTTCATGGTTGGTACGCAGATCCTTGATGCGTGACTGGTCGAGCACGTAGGAGCGGATCTGGTGGCCCCAGCCGATGTCGGACTTGGCGTCTTCCAGCTTCTGCTGTTCGGCCTGCTGCTTGCGCAGTTCGAACTCGTAGATGCGGGCGCGCAGCATTTGCCAGGCTTCGTCGCGGTTGCGGTGTTGCGAGCGGTCGTTCTGGCACTGGACGACGATGCCGGTCGGCACGTGGGTCAGGCGGACGGCGGAGTCGGTCTTGTTGATGTGTTGGCCGCCGGCGCCGGAAGCGCGGTAGGTGTCGGTACGCACATCGGCCGGGTTGATGTTGATCTCGATGGAATCATCGACTTCCGGGAAGACGAACACGCTGGTGAACGACGTATGGCGGCGCGCGTTGGAGTCGAAAGGCGACTTGCGAACCAGGCGGTGGATGCCGGTTTCGGTGCGCAGGGTGCCGTAGGCGTAGTCGCCGGTGAATTTGACGGTGGCGCTCTTCAAGCCGGCGACATCGCCTTCGGATTCTTCCATGACTTCGACGGTGAACCCTTTTTTCTCGCCGTATTTCAGGTACATGCGCAGCAGCATTGCGGCCCAGTCCTGGGCTTCCGTGCCGCCGGCGCCGGCCTGGATTTCCAGGAAGCAGGGCATCGGGTCGGACGGATTGTTGAACATGCGGCGGAATTCGAGGGCGGCGACCTTGGCTTCGAGCGCTGCGTTATCGGCCTCGACGGCAAGCATGGTGTCTTCGTCGCCGTCTTCCTTGCCCATGTCGAACAGCTCGCGGCCGTCATCGAGGCCAGTCTGAACTTCTTCCAGCACCAGCACGATGTTTTCCAGCGATTTTTTCTCGCGCCCGAGTTCCTGGGCACGCTTGGCATCGTCCCAGATTTTCGGGTCTTCCATCTCCTGCGTGAGGAGGGTCAGGCGCTCGCGTTTCTGATCGTAGTCAAAGATACCTCCGCAGCTCGGCGGCGCGCTGCGCCAGGTCGTCGAGCTTGTTGGAGATACTGTTGATGTGTTCGGCTTCCATGATGCTTTTCTCGGGATATTTCAAAGGCGCAATTATAGCCGGGGCGGGCAGGGCGTGGATTGACTGAGTCTTGCCGGGCGGGGATACTTGAATGTTCAGGCGCCGCCGGGCGCCGCTTTTTTCCGCGCAGGAATTGCCAAAATGCTAGAAAAACTCGCCTCGTTCGCCGGTATTCAAGGGCCGGTCGTAACCATCGTCATGGACGGCTACGGCCTGCCGAAAACCGATGTTGGCAGCGCCATCGCCGCCGCCAGAAAGCCGACCCTCGACCGTCTTTTCGCCAACTACCCGAACATTCGCCTGCGTGCGCACGGCACAGCCGTCGGCATGCCGTCCGACGACGACATGGGCAATTCCGAAGTTGGCCATAACGCCATCGGTGCCGGCCAGGTTTACAGTCAGGGTGCCTCGCTGGTTGCCGATGCCATCGCTTCCGGTGCCATTTGGGCGGGCGAAGCGTGGCAACAGATCGTCGCTGGGGCGAAAGCCGGGCGCGGTGTCATCCATTTCCTAGGCCTCTTTTCCGACGGCAACGTGCACAGCCACATCGACCACCTCAAGGCGATGGTCGTGCAGGCCAAGGCCGAAGGCGTCAAGACCGTGCGCATCCACGCGCTGCTTGATGGCCGCGACGTGCCGGAAACCAGCGCTCTCGAATACGTCGTGCCCTTCGAAGCCTTCCTGGGCGAAATCAGTGACGCCGGCTTCGACGCTCGCAT
>Ga0209310_1002299_pt1 | contig 12428 bp, 12 predicted proteins | sample AD_UKC030_MetaG_FD_184415 | JGI IMG/M metagenome (GOLD analysis project Ga0209310, IMG submission 184415) | Active sludge microbial communities of municipal wastewater-treating anaerobic digesters from USA - AD_UKC030_MetaG (SPAdes) (version 2) | ecosystem: Engineered > Bioreactor > Anaerobic >... | reverse complement strand
GCACGCCGGCGGCGAGGCCGATGGCGATGGCGACGGCTTCGGCCAACAGCACGAAACTGAGCGGTGTATGTACCGGTAGCGCCGGCAGGGCGAAATGAATCGCCTGGGCCAGCCCGAACCCCAGCAGCAGGCCGAGAAAGCCGCCCAACGCCGAGAGCGCGACCGCCTCGCCGAGAAAAAGCAGCAGGATGGTGCGCCGCGGCGCGCCGAGGGCGACCAGCAGGCCGATCTCGCCGGTCCGCTCGGCGACGGCGATGGTCATGATGGTGACGATCCCGACGCCGCCAACGAGCAGCGAAATGCCGCCGAGGGCGCCGACTGCCATGGTTAGCACATTGAGGATGTTGGACAGCGTCTTCAACATCTCTTCCTGGGTGATGATGGTGAAATCCTCATGGCCGTGGCGATCGATCAGGCGCTTCCTGATGGCGCTGGCGACCACGGCCGAAGGCACGCCTTCCTCGGCGGCGACATTGATTTCATCGACGCCCTCGCGGTTGAACAGTTCCTGGGCGCGTGCCGTCGGAATGAAGGCGGTATCGTCGAGGTCGATGCCTAGAAACTGGCCCTTCGGCGCCATGACGCCGATCACCCGGAAATGCAGGCCGCCGATGCGCAGGCGCTGGCCGAGCGGATTCTCGCTGCCGAACAGTTCGCTCTTGAGCTTGGCGCCGAGCACGACGAAGGCGCGGGCGCTGCCCTCGTCATCGGCAGGCAGAAACTGGCCGCTTTGCACGGTCGACCGGAAGATTCTCGGCAAATTGGCATTGACCCCGTAGACCAGCGTCCGCCGCGTGCGGCCGTTGCCCTCGACTTCGGCATTGCCGCGCACATTGGGCGTCACCGCGACGACATTCGGCAGGCGTTCGAGCGAACGCGCGTCCTCCAGGGACAGCGGCCGGGCGCTCGACGGCAGGCCGGAAGGCGAACCGCCGGTCCGCGTCTTGCCGGGGACGGCGGTGATCACGTTGGTGCCGAACTGGGTGAATTCGCCAAGCACGAAGCGGTGGATGCCCTCGCCGATCGAGGTGAGCAGGATCACTGCCGCGATGCCGACGGCAATGCCGAGCAGGGTCAGGAAACTGCGCAGGCGCTGGGCGGTGACGGCGCGCAGGGCGAGGCGGAGAGCGTCGGAAAACAGCATGTCAGTGCTTCATCAGCGCTTGCACCGGATCGAGCTGCGCCGCGCGGCGGGCCGGCATGACCCCGAACAGTAGCCCCGTGCCAAGCGCCGTCGACAGACCGGCGATCACCGCCCAGTCCGGCGGATAGGCAGGAAAGACCGGAAAAAACTGGCGCAGGGCGAAGGCGCCGAGCTGGCCGAGCAGGTAGCCGACCACGGCGCCGACCGTAGACAGCATCGCCGCCTCGGTCAGAAAGGCCAGGCGGATGGTCCGCGCCGGCGCGCCGAGCGCCTTGAGCAGGCCGATCTCGCCGGTGCGCTGGGTGACGGCGACGAGCATCACGTTCATCACCAGAATGCCGGCCACCGCCAGGCTGATCGCGGCGATGCCGGCGACGCCCAGGGTCAGCGTGCCGAGCAGCTTGTCGAAGGTGGCCAGGATGGCATCCTGGGTGATGACGGTGACGTCCTCCTCGCCGCGATGGCGCTGCTTGAGGATTTCCATCACCTGCACCTTGGCTTCGGGGATGGCCTCACGACTCCTGGCCTCGACCAGGATGCGGAACAGCGTGTTGGTGTTGAACATGGCCTGGGCCAGCGCGGCCGGCACGATGACCAGTTCGTCGGTATTCATGCCGAGCCCCTGGCCGACCGGTTTGAGGACGCCAATCACGCGCAGGCGGCGGTCGCCGACGCGGATCAACTGGCCGACGGCCGGCTCGTTGCCGAACACTTCCTCGCGAATCTTGTTGCCGATGATGGCGACCGAGGAACCGCGATTCCAGTCCTCTTCCGGCAGGCCACGCCCCTTTGCAAGCTCGAAATTGCGAATCGGGATGAAGTCGCTGGTTGAGCCGGCGACCATGATTTCGCGCAGGCGGCCGCCAAAGCTGATTTCCGACGTACCGACCGTGAGCGGCGCCACCCTGCTGACCGCCGGGGCGCGGCGCAGCGCGGCGGCATCATCGATCGTCAGGTCGCGCGGCGTGGTGGTGATGGCATTGGCCGGATTGAAACCGCCGGTGCCGGAGCGGCCGGGCAGCACAATGACGAGATTGGTGCCGATCGACGAGAACTGCCCGACGACATAGCGCCGCGCCCCGTCGCCGAGCGCCGTCAGGATGACGACGGCGGCGACGCCGATCGACATGGCCAGCACCGACAGCGCGGTGCGCATCGGGTAGCCGGTCGCCGCGTCGCGGGCGAAGCGCAGCGTGTCAGCCAGGCGCATGGGCACTGTCGCGGTCGACACGACCGTCTTCCATGACGATCTGACGGCGGGCGCGGGCGCCCATCGCCTGGTCGTGGGTGACGACGATCAGCGTGACGCCGCCGGCATTCAAGCCTTCGAGCAAACTGACGACCTCTTCGCCGGTATGGCGGTCGAGGTTGCCGGTCGGCTCGTCGGCGAGGATCAGCGCCGGCTGCATGATGGTCGCGCGGGCGATCGCCACGCGCTGGCGCTGGCCGCCGGAAAGCTGGTCGGGCCGGTGGTCGGCGCGGTTCTCCAGGCCGAAGCCGGCGAGCGCCTTGGCGACGCGCGCATTGCGTTCCTTGACCGGGATGCCGGCCAGGATCATCGGCAGGGCGATGTTTTCGGCGGCAGTCAGGCGCGGCACCAGGTGAAAACTCTGGAAGACGAAGCCGATGCGCTCGCTGCGCACACGCGCCTGCTCGTCGGGCGACAGCGTCGTCACGTCGCGGCCTTCGAGCAGGTAGGTACCGGCGTTGGGGCGGTCGAGCAGGCCGAGCAAGTTGAGCAGCGTGGACTTGCCGGAACCGGACGGCCCCATCACCGCCACGTATTCGCCGTTGTCGATGCGCAAATTCAGCCCCGCCAGCGCGTGCACCGCGGCATCGCCGAGCTGGAAGACGCGCTCGATGCCCTTGAGTTCGATCAGCGCCATCGGCTACCTGGCTTTCGCCTTGTCGTCGGGCGTTACCCTGGCGCCGGCCTTGACGCCCTCCTTTTCGAGCGAGGTGACGATACGGTCGCCGGCCGCCAGCCCGTCGAGAATCTCGGTGTATTCCCAATTGGCGAGGCCGGCCTTGATCTTGCGCTCCTCAAGCTTGCCGCTCGCCGCATCGAAGAGCAGCACGTTGCCGCCTTCCTGGATCGCCGCAGTCGGAATGCGCAGCACCTGGTCGCGGCCGTCGAGGACGATCTCGACGTCGGCGCTGTAACCGACCAGCAGCTTGCCGGTGGCTTCCGGCTGCACGAAATCGACTTCGACATCGACCGTGCGCGCCTGTTTTTCGACGGCCGACACATAGGGCGCGACACGCCGCACCTTGCCCGGCAGGATCTTGCCCGGCAGCGCATCGAGGGTGACCCGCACCGGTTGGCCGACGCTGATCTTCGGCGCATCGACTTCGTCCATCGGCGCCTTGACGTAAAGACACGAATCATCGATCAGGTCGATCGCCGGCGGCGTCGGTACGCCGGGCGGCGACGGCGTCGAATATTCACCCAGTTCGCCGACGATCTTGGCGATCGTGCCGTCGAACGGCGCGTAGAGCGCGACGCGGCCCTGCTCGACGCGTGTTGCCTTGAACTTCGCCTCGGCCTGGGCGACATCGGCCTTGGCCGTATTGCAACTCGCGCGCTTGACCTCGGCCTCGGTGCGGGCGATTTCCTCGCGGCTGGCCGAGACGAAACCCTTGGCGCGCAGTTCGGCCTGCCTTTTTGCCTCTTTTTCGGCGTTGACCGCAGCAATGCAGACTTCATCGACACGTTTGCCGGCCAGCGCCACCTGGGCCTGCGACAGTGCTGCCTGCGCCTGCTGGTCGTCGTTCCACAGCTTGAGCAGCAACTGACCCTTCTTCACCCGGTCGCCTTCCTTGACCCCGAGGTATTCGATGCGCCCGCCGATGATGGTCGACAGCTTGGTCCGCAGGCAGGCCTCGACCGTACCGGCGCGGGTATTGGCCAGCGTGGACTCGACCTTGCCTTCGGCCACTTCGGTGAGAACCACCGGAATCGGCTTGGTTCGGGTGAACCAGGCCGCGGCAAGCCCCAGGATGGCAAGAATGGCGACGACGATCACGATGCGACGCATGGAATTTCCTTTCAATGCAGTCCGGGCTGCTGCGTTTGCGGGCGCGCCAGAAAAAGTTCCGGGTCGACCGGCGTATTGTTCAGGATGACTGCCCAGTGCAGGTGCGGCCCGGTAACGCGCCCGGTGGCGCCGACGGCGCCGAGGCTTTCACCCTTCTTGACCGGTTGACCGGCGCGCACATCGATGCGTGACAGGTGCATGTAGGCGGTAATGAGGCCCTGCCCGTGGTCGACGAACACCGTATTGCCGTTGAAGAAATAATCCCCGGTGTTGGCGACCACGCCAGCGGCCGGCGCCCTGACCGGCGCGCCGGCGCCGACGGCGACATCGAGCCCGGCGTGCGGGTTGCGCGGCTGGCCGTTGAAGATCCGGCGCAGCCCGAAACGCGACGACAGCGGGCCGCTGGCCGGCAAGGCGAAATCGGTCTGCGGCATCTCCGCACTGAAGCGGCGCTTGAGCGCATCGGTGATTTCACGTTCGCGCGCGATACGCGCCAGATCGTCCGGATCGGGATCGACCTTGCGCTTGTCCTTGATCGTCAGGCGTTGCTCGGGATAAGCCTTGGCGTGGACCGCCACCTTCCTGACGGTCGTACCCCAGGGGTAATTCGTGCCGGGCGCGGTCGACCCGGAAAAAACGTTGATTTCCGTTTCTCCGGGCACGGTATCGAGCGGGATGCCGAACAACGCGAACCAGCGCCCGCTGTCCTTGACCACGGCCAAAGATTGTTCGCCCCGGCGCGCGGTCGGCGCTGGCTGGCTGGCCGGACCGAGGTCGATGACGGCGACGCCACCGGGAACCGGAGTGTTCTCGGGCAGCGCGAAAGCCGGGGTGGCAAGTGCCAGCGCCAGGACCAGACTCAGCGTTTTCATGACGATTCCCGGCCTGCCCACCACAAGCGCAGACGCAGGCCGAGTTCGCTGGTGTAGCCGAGCGAGACGAAGCGGACGTCGCCGGCCGGGTTGATGACGATGAAGGCCGGAGTGCCGGCGAGACCGTATTGCCGCAACACTTCGCCCGCCGGATCGGGCAGGGTCGGCCAGCGATAACCCTTCCCGGCCATGACCCTGGCGACCTGTTCCGCCGTTCCCGACTGGATGGCGACGCTGATCACCGGCCAGTCGGCACTGATGTTGGTGACATTGCCGGCGGTGGTCTTGCAGATCGGGCACCATTCGGCCCAGAAATAGAGCAATACGGGCCGGCCGGCATGCGCGGCGCGCCAGGCGGCAAGATCGAAGGGCTGGCCATCGACCAGACGGCCGGCAAATTCCGGCGCCGGCCCGCGCGGCGCGTCGCGGGCCTGCCAGAGCTGGACGCCGGTCACGATGGCGATGAAAAGCAGCGCCTCGCCGGCCCAGCGGCGCCAGCGGGGAGTCGTCTTTTCCGGTTTCGCGGGTGCTGCGTTGTCGCTCAAATCGCTTACAGCTTGGCTGCCTTGAAGGTATTGCACTGGTTCATGTCACCGCTTTCGAAGCCGCGCTTGAACCAGCGGACGCGTTGCTCGGAACTGCCGTGGGTGAAGCTTTCCGGCACGATACGCCCTTGCGCCTGCTGCTGCAGACGATCGTCACCGATGGCGGATGCCGCGTTCAGTGCCGCTTCGAGATCACCCGGTTCGAGGACGCCCTTCATGGTGTCGGTGTGCTTGCCCCAGACGCCGGCCAGACAGTCGGCCTGCAGTTCCATGCGTACCGAAAGCGCGTTGGCCTCGGCCTTGCCGGCCCGCTGCCGGGCCTGACTCACCTTGTCGGCGATGCCGAGCTGATTCTGCACGTGATGGGCGACTTCGTGCGCGACGACATAGGCCTGGGCGAATTCGCCCGGCGCCTTGAAGCGACTCTTGAGCTCGCGAAAGAAGGTCAGGTCGATATAAACCTTCTGGTCGCCCGGACAATAGAACGGACCCATCGCCGACTGGCCGGTGCCGCAGGCGGTCGGCGTCACGCCGGAAAACAGGACCAGCTTGGGTTCTTCGTACTGGCGGCCGCTGGCGCGGAAGACTTCGTTCCAGGTGTCTTCGGTGGATGCCAGCACCTTCGAGACGAAAATCGCCGTTTCATCGCTGGCCGGCGGCTTGTGGGCCGGCGGCGGCGCGCTCTGTTCGATCGCCGGCATGCCGCCGCCGCTCAACATGCTGAGCACGGTCAGCGGATTGATGCCGAGGAAGTAGCTGGCGACCAGCGCGATGGCGATCGTGCCGAGACCCAGGCGCCCGCCGCCCAGTCGCAGACCGCCGCCACCACCCATGCCACTGCCGCGGCGGTCTTCCAGGTTGTCGCTTTCGCGTTGATCGTCCATGCGCATGGTCTGGTCCTTAGCGGTAGAGATTGATGGCGTCGCGGGTTTCGAGGGCGGCCTGGCGTGCCGCAGCGGCAAAATGCTCGTCCTTCCCGGCATAGAGGATGGCACGCGAGGAGTTGATCATCAAGCCGGTGCCGGGTTTGCCACCATTCGCGGTGCGGCCGGCCTTGACGGTGGCCTCGATGTCGCCGCCCTGGGCGCCGATGCCGGGCACCAGCAGCGGCATATCGCCGACAATCTCGCGAACGCGGGCGATTTCGGCCGGGAAAGTGGCGCCAACGACCAGACTGATCTGGCCGCTGATGTTCCATTCGCCAGCCGCCAGACGGGCGACGCGCTCGTAAAGTTTTTCGCCGCCGACGTCGAGAAATTGCAGGTCGCTGCCACCGGGATTGGAGGTACGGCAGAGAAGAATCACACCCTTGTCCGGCCAGGCAAGGTAGGGATCGACCGAATCGCGGCCCATGTAGGGGTTGACCGTGACGGCGTCGGCCTGGAAGCGCTCGAAGGCCTCGACAGCATATTGTTCGGCGGTCGAGCCAATGTCGCCGCGCTTGGCGTCGAGAATGACCGGGATACCAGGGTGCTTGTCGTGGATGTGGGCGATCAGCGCTTCGAGCTGGTCTTCGGCACGGCGGGCGGCGAAGTAGGCGATCTGCGGCTTGAAGGCGCAGACGAGATCGGCAGTGGCGTCGACGATGGCGGCGCAGAATTCGAAGATGGCTTCATCGCGGCCCTTAAGGTGGGCGGGAAACTTGGCCGGGTCGGGATCGAGGCCGACGCAGAGCAGCGAATTGTTCTTCTGCCAGGCGGCAGCGAGCATCTGGATGAAGGTCATGCGGCGTCCTTTTTCGCTTCAGACGGGAGGAATCTGGAGAATCTCTCGGGCAGCACGCAGGTCTGCAGGCTGCGCTGGGTGAACAGAAAGCGGCCGTCGCAGACGAAACCGAGTTCCTGCCAGTCGACGTTCCGGTTCAGCATCAGCATGCATTCGATCAGCTCGCGCCGCGGCATGCGCCGGTTCTTGGTGAACAGCGCCAGCACGGCGCCGTCGAAGCTGTTGCAGTCATGCAGGAAGAAGGGCTCGCACTTGCGCGTGCGACCGTTCACGTAGATGCGCGGATGCAGGTTGATCGGGAAGGCGCGTCCCCACTGCCACCAGTTGCTTTCGTCGAAGGTCTTGACGCGGCGGGCGAGCAGTTCGGCCTTGTGCTTTTCCAGGTGCGGATGCTTGATGCCGTAAAGCATGCGGCGCGTTTCGCCGGTTTCCACGGTCTTCGAGCAGACGAACTCCATGTTGCCCTTGGGGTGCGTGAAGATGTTGTCCGCCCCGGAAACAGCGCCGACCTTGACCATGAAGACATCGGCAAAGCGCACGCTGTAGTCGTCGCGCAGGAACATCAGCTGTCCGTCGACCTCGACGAAACGCCGGCCGTCGGCCATGTGACGATCCATGCGTCCCTTCTCGAAACGGAAGATGGCGCAGTTGGGCGTGTGCTCGTCGAACACCCGGGTATCGCCGGTCTCGTAGAAATGCGTGATGCTGCCCTGCTCGTAGAGCCAGGCGTTCAGCTTCTTGGCGGCGGTCAGCTTGATGAACTCGCGCGGCACGATGAACACCAGTTCGCCGCCCGGCTTCAGGTGGCGGATGCACTTCTCGATGAAGAACAGGAACAGGTTGCTGCGCTTGTCGAAAAGTTCGGATTTCAGCCTTTTTCGGGTGTCGACCGCAACATCCTGGAAACGGACGTAAGGCGGGTTGCCGATGATGGTGTCGAACTGCTCGCTCAGCGGGTAATCGAAGAAATCTCGGATTTCGGCGCCTTGCGGCGCGACACGCGGGTCGACCTCGATGCCGACGCAATCGGCCTGGCGCTCGCGCAAGGTCGCGAAAAAGGCGCCGTCGCCGGCCGACGGCTCCAGCACGCGGCCCTTGTTTTGGCACAGGTCGAGCATGAAGGCGACCACGCTGGGCGGCGTGAACACCTGGCCGAGGCTGGCGACATCGCGGGCCGACACGGCAATCAGAAACCGCTGCCCGGCTGAGCGAGGTAACTCGTCTCTTCGGGGGTGGATGGACGACCGAGCGCCGCATTGCGGTGCGGAAAGCGGCCGAAGCGGGCAATGACTTCATGGTGCCGGCGCGCGTAGTCGAGGAAGCCGTCGCAGCCCGGATGCTCGGCGGCCAGCGCCGAGAACAGCGCGACCGAGCGCTCCTGGTCGGCCAACGCTTCGCTGTGCTCGAAAGGCAGGTAGACGAACAGCTTTTCGACGGCGGACAGATCCTTCTCCCAGCCATTGGCCAGCACTGTTTCGGCCAACTGGCGGGCCTGCGGGTCGCCGGCAAAGGCCTTGGCTTCACCGCGAAAGAGGTTGCGTGGAAACTGGTCAAGGAGGATCAGCAAGGCGAGAAGTCCTTGCCGATCGTCGGCCCATGCCGCCAACTGGCCAGCCAGCGCGGCCTCGACGCCAGGCAGGAAACGACTGCGGATTTGATGGTCGAACCCGGCGTCCTTGCGGAACCACTCGCCGCGCGGCTGGCCGAATCCGGGTTCGCCCGGGCGACCGAACCAGAAGGCGAGGATGTCCGCCGGTGCTGCGCTGTCCATCAGCCGGCCTTGCCCCACGAATCCTTCAGCGTCACCGCCCGATTGAACACCGGCGCGCCGGGCCTGGAATCGACGCGGTCGGCGACGAAGTAACCGTGGCGCTCGAACTGGAAGCGTTCTTCCGGCCCGGCGTCGCGCAGGCAGGGTTCGAGTTGGGCGGTGATGGTCTGCGCCGAATCCGGGTTGAGGTCGTCGAGGAAATTGCGCTCCAGATCCGGCGCATCGCCTTCGCGCCGCGCACCGGGCGCCGGCACCTTGAACAGGCGTTCGTAAAGGCGGATTTCGGCAGCATAGGACTGGGCGGCGGAGACCCAGTGCAGGTTGCCCTTGACCTTGACACTGTCGGCGCCCGGCGTGCCGGACCTGGTTTCGGGCAGATATTCGCAGTGGACCGCAACGACCTTGCCGTTTTCATCCTTGTCGCAGCCGATGCACTTGACGACATAGCCGTAGCGCAGCCGCGCCATGTTGCCGGGGAACAGGCGGCGGTAGCCCTTGCTCGGCACTTCCATGAAGTCCTCGCCCTCGATCCACAGTTCGCGGCTGAACGGGATGGCGCGCTGGCCGAGTTCCGGGTGCAGCGGGTGGTTGGGCGCGAAGCACTCCTCGACCTGGCCTTCCGGGTAGTTGTCGATGATCAGCTTGAGCGGATCGAGCACGGCGATGCGACGCTGGTCGGACTCGTTCATGACTTCGCGCATGGCGTCTTCGAACAGGACGTAGTCGATCAGCGAATCGTTCTTGGAGACGCCGATGCGCTCGGCGAAGAGGCGAAAACCCTCGGCCGAATAGCCGCGGCGGCGGGCGCCGACCAGCGTCGGCAGGCGCGGGTCGTCCCAGCCTGCGACGTGTTTTTCGTCTACCAGCTGGATCAGCTTGCGCTTGCTCAGGACCACGTAGGTCAGGTTGAGGCGCGAGAATTCGATCTGCTGCGGCAGCGGCCGTTGCAGCAGGCCGCCTTCGGCCAGGCGCTCGAGCAGCCAGTCGTAGAACGGGCGCTGATCCTCGAATTCCAGTGTGCAGATCGAGTGCGTGATGTTCTCCAGCGCATCCTCGATCGGGTGGGCGAAGGTGTACATCGGGTAGACGCACCACTTGTCGCCGGTGTTGTGGTGGGTGGCGTGGCGGATGCGGTAGATCGCCGGATCGCGCAGGTTGATGTTGGGCGCGCTCATGTCGATCTTCGCCCGCAGGACGTGCGTGCCATCGGCGAATTCGCCGGCCTGCATGCGCTTGAACAGGTCCATGTTCTCGTCCGCGCTGCGATTCCGATACGGCGAATCCTTGCCCGGCTGGGTCAGCGTGCCGCGATTGGCGCGCATTTCCTCGGCCGACTGGCTGTCGACGTAGGCGTGGCCGGCCGAAATCAGGTATTCGGCGAACTGGGCCATCCAGTCGAAATAATTGGAAGCCTGGTAGAGATTGGTTTCGCCGCCCTTCTCCCACGAACAGCCGAGCCAGTGCACGGCATGGATGATGGAATCGACATACTCCTGCTCTTCCTTTTCCGGGTTGGTGTCGTCAAAACGCAGGTGGCAGCGGCCGCCGTATTGCTCGGCGAGGCCGAAGTTGAGCAGGATCGATTTGGCATGGCCGAAATGCAGGTAACCGTTCGGTTCGGGCGGGAAGCGGGTGCGGATCTTTGCCGGATCGAGCGGCCCGACGGCGTGATCGGCAGCGGTTCCGGGCTGGCCGGCCCAGTGGCGCTGGGCATGCTTGCCGGCGGCGAGGTCGGCCTCGACGATGTTCCTGATGAAATTGGCGGCGGGGGCGACTTCCGGTTTGTTGGGGCTGCTCACGGTAAAAAACCTGTTGGAGTAATCGCGCTATTTTAACCGGCAGAGGCCGGCTAACCGCTACAATTCCCCCTCATGTCCATCCTGCATAACCTGACCGCCCTCAATTTCCTCGCCGTCGGCGCCGGTGCGGCGCTCGGCGCCTGGGTGCGCTGGCTGCTCGGGATGGCGCTCAACCCGCTGTTCATCGCCTTGCCGCTCGGCACGCTGGCAGCCAACGTGATCGGCGGCTATCTGGTCGGCGCGGCGGTCGGGCTGTTCCACATCAACACGCATTTTCCGCTGGCCTGGAAACTGTTCGCCATCACCGGCTTTCTCGGTGGCTTGACGACCTTTTCCACCTTCTCGGCCGAGGTCGTCGAACGCCTGCTGGCCGGTCAACCGGCCTGGGCCATCGGCCTCGCCTCGCTCCACCTGGCCGGTTCGCTGACCGCGACCTGGCTCGGCCTGCTTACGGTTGGCGCGACGCGGATCTGGAGCTGAGCGGGCGACGACGCGTCGGTTCCACGACTCGGCGCCACGGTGCCGAGCCGAACTGCTCCACCAGAAAATCCACCATCGCGCGAATCTTGGGCGATAAATTGCGGCCGCTCGGATAGGTCGCATACAGCGGCACCGGCTCGACGTGATGCCACTCGCTCAAAATGGGGATCAGTTCGCCGCGCCCGATGGCATCGCCGACGATCACGTCGGTCAGGCGCGTGATGCCGACGCCGGCCATCGCAAGCTGGAGAACGGTTTCGGCATTGTTGGCGACGACATTGCCGTCGATATGCACGACGCGGATACCGTCGTCGGTGTCGAAGGGCCAGCGGCGCAGGACCGGGAGGCTGGTGATCCACAGGCAGTTGTGCTGCTGCAGTTCATCCGGGGTTCGCGGCGTCCCGCAGCGCTCCAGATAGGAAGGCGCGGCACAGATCACCCGCTCCAGATTGCAGATGCGCCGGGCCACCATCGAGGACTCGTCGAGAGGTCCGATGCGGATCGCCAGATCGACCCCCTCGCCCAGCCCGACGAGCGGCTCGTCACTGATCGTGATATCGAGCTCCACCCCGTCGTGCCGCTCAAGAAACAGCGGAATTGCCGGCGCCAGTTGATGCATGCCGAAGGCCGAACCGCAATGCAGGCGCAACAGGCCGGTGGGCCGAACGCCGGCCGCAACCACCTCGGCCTCCGCCTCGTCCATGTCCGCCAGAATCCGTCGTGACCGGACATAAAATGCCTCGCCTTCGGGGGTGAGTTGCAGACGGCGAGTCGTCCGCTGCAGCAGGCGTGCCCCCAGGCGGTCTTCGAGGCGGGTCACCAGCTTGGAAAGCGCCGACGGCGTAAGGCCGAGCTCCCGCGCTGCAGCAGAAAACCCGCCGCCATCCACTGAGCGAACAAAGGCAGTCATTTCGGCAGCACGATCCATAGGCTAATTATGGACCAAATTTCACAAATGTTTTTCCCAACAACATGATTGTTATCGAATACGAATGCAATTAAAGTTCGTGATGTGCCATGTTGCACTGCAATAAAAGGAGTTTCCCTATGCGCC
>Ga0209310_1002297_pt1 | contig 12430 bp, 13 predicted proteins | sample AD_UKC030_MetaG_FD_184415 | JGI IMG/M metagenome (GOLD analysis project Ga0209310, IMG submission 184415) | Active sludge microbial communities of municipal wastewater-treating anaerobic digesters from USA - AD_UKC030_MetaG (SPAdes) (version 2) | ecosystem: Engineered > Bioreactor > Anaerobic >... | reverse complement strand
TGGGCCGGACCACCGGTCGGGGCAAGGACGATCAGACCCACAAGGCCAGCCGGTCGATCAAGGAGATGCTGGGTTACCCGCTTCGCCGCGACTTCCGGGAATGGCTGGCGTCGGTTGAGCCGGAGCAGGCACCATGAAGACGCCCAAGCCGAGAATCCTCGAGCTCAGCGTGAAGGAGTGGGAAGGGATTCTTCAACACGCCGAGTCGGGTCTCCTTCGCCTAAACGTCGAGAGACGACACGTTCTGGTCGGCTCTCTCTGCGTCAACCCGTGCTCCTACGTCGCCTTATCACCGCCCATCCGCCCAGAACCAACAGCGTGAACGCAGCGGGCTCAGGAACCTGGACGACGCGGAACCCGATGCTGTTGTCCTCGACGGCCGGGTTGCGCCAACTGCGATACGACGCAAGCAGGTAGTAGCCGCTGTTGTAGAATGCCCCACCCCGCCAGCCGCGATACGCGTACGTGGCATCTTGGGACACAATGGCTTCGTTCCACTCCCACACGTTACCGCCCTGGTCAAACGTGCCGTGCGGACTGTCGGAGTTCTGGAATTCACCGACGACCGTGGTGTACTTGCCCGAATCGATGGGGTACGGACCGCTGCCAGTACGCTGGTTGGCGTTGTTGCCGGAGGCATCGGTCATGTCTCGCCCCGGTGCGGCGTCGCTGCTTGTCGGGTAGTCCCAATACCCCGCGTTGGTCGCTCCGCCCTTGTAGTACGCCGCTTTGTACCACTCATCCTCGCTGGTCACAGCCCACTTCCACCCGGCGTTCCGCTGGATGGTCCAGCCGTGAAAGCCGTTGTAGCCGTCAAGCGTGTACGCCCCTCTCTCTGTCGTGGTCGCGCCCTGCGCACCCCCTGGCTGACCGTTGTGAAGCCAGTTCGCGAAACGGCAGCAGTCCCAATAGCTCACGTAGTTCACGGGACGGTTGGCGAAGTCCGACGCCACCGAGTAGATGTACGGGTTGCCTACGGTCCCCCCGCCGCTTCGCGTGATCCCGCTGCCATTGTCGAGCCGTGACATGCTCCGGTTGTATAGCCAGTAGGTGTCCACTCCGGCGACTGCATTCAGAAACGCCGTATACTGACCCGCCGTCACCTCGTACATGCCGACGTTGTATGTGTAATCCACCGCGCCGCAGATGCGGTCAGGACCGTAGCCGCCCGCGCCTTCCCCGGACAACTCGCCGACGTTCCCCGGATTGCCAACGGGGACGGTCTGGATGGTCACCGCGCTGACGGTACTCACCAACAACCCGACCAGCACACAAACCGGCAACCGCGCTTTGGAGGCGCTCATGCTTTTGCTCCTCGATGTGTTATGTCCTCGCGTTGCCTTTCTTCTTCGCCGAAACGTCGAGAGCCGACACGCTCTGGTCGGCTCTCTCTGCATCATGTGCTTGTCCGTTGCCCTGTATTCTACAACATCTACCGTGCTCATCCCAAGGTCCGGCATGGATGAAGCTGCCCGTCCCGCGATCCGGCCTGTCCTCCGGGCAGCCGGTCGATAGCCAGGACCACGTTTATCGAGGGGTCGCTGCCATTCCGCCCCCCCCTCACGCGTAACCTGCGTGATATTAAACGTTTGCGCAGCGCCTTGGCGTGGCCAGCCGCTGGCGTATACTCCCGCGAGCTACCCCTGCGCCGCCCCTGGCAGCTTCTGCTCGGGGCGGTGGGCAAGGCCGGGGCGCCGCAGCGCCAGGGGGTGAAAGGCTGGACAGGAATTCGAGGATGATATGTGGCCAACGTATCGTTCTGCGAAGTGACTCTCCGCGAGTCCATTGGGCCCACGCCTTTCATGCGTCGCCTCGGGCGGAGCTACTTCTCTCCGCCCGTCCGAGACCAACTTCCAGCCGTCCGCCAGGCGGCTAGAGTCCTGTCCTTGGTTGGCTGTGAGGCATACGTCAGGGTTGTCTAGCAACGCGCAAATGCCGCAGGACTCGCTTTAGCTTCCGATCAAGTCCCAAAGGCTGCAGAACCGTTGATTTAACAATGGAGGCGAGGACCGCACAACGATGCACAAGCCGGCACCTGCGCGTGCGCCGCGAGTGCCCACACAAGTGCAGCGTAGCTTCGTCCCAGGAATCGCTCCCGTAAGTGCGCTTGAACTCCGAATCGCCGAACTCGTAATCAACTTCCTTGACTCCAATGGTCATCAGATCGGACAACACCCGCAAGTGAAGAACGGTGCCGAGAGACAGCTCACCGTATTCGGGCAGGTAGCCCATGGCGTGAAGGAAGTAGGTATCCCCATATACGACACCGACCTGAAAAGCAACCGGTTCCCCACCGCAGACCAACCAATAGCAGCGCAGTCGCCCGAGCCGTGCCTCGGTCTCTAGTATCCTATGCCACTTGATAGAATCTGAGAAGCCCAAGCCAAGGGCCGCTTGGTATGTCTTTCCGGCGAGAGAAGCCGTTCGCGTCATGAAGTCGGTGACTTCCTCAATACGGCAGAAAAGCCGAACGCCAACGGCGCCTTTGAAGTGATCCAGTACCCCGCGGTCTTTTCGACGGATGTTGTGGCGGTGATTTCGAGAGAAGCCCTTTAGGACGTCTGCATAAGAGGTGCCAGGCAACCTGTACACCCAGTGCTTTCCAAATCGCGTCCTGAAGGACGCGAGGCGCGAAAGCGAAGCATACGTCTGGTGACGTGTCGCCAAGCCGTGGATGGTAATGCAATCAACCTCATGATCCGCCAACATCTTATCGAGGTGAGTACACACCGAGTGCTCTGCACGGAGCGTACCATCTGTCACCAAACCGCCATACGAAATCTCGAATCGTCGGAGCTTTGGTGTCGACACGGCGCGATAGCCGATTCGGCAGATGCTCCGGCCGAGGAGGATCCTCCCGATGATGGCGCAATAGGGAACCCCGGATTCACGATAGACGACTGCATACGGCTCGGCGTGGTCCTCCGGCCCCACTCCAATCGTCGAGAGAGCATCAAGATCTGAGAAAGGTGTCAACTTCCCTCGCGCGTACGCGAAAGAACGCAACTCGTCGCGAAGTCCCGCCGCTTCGGCGAGCGATCGCGCAGTCACGACTGCCCGTCCCCCACCGATCTCAGCCATGTGCCTCGCGTCGGATTGCGGTCCTGCGGTCGATTTGGCCTCTAACGATATGGAGCCAAATGAATGTAGCACCGGCGCCCCTCCTCAAACCGATGTTTGCTGTTCAGCCTGGCTTGGCCCGCCCGACTACGTTTGTCATTATACCCGCTCTGCCGCTGCAGGACAAATCGCAGAAGTTGTGAGTACCCGATCCCACTGTCGACGAAATGATTGTGGCCTACTGGGAGTTCAACATCACCTCCGCTGTCGATTCGATCAGTAACGTCTCGTCTTGCCGCAAGGCGGCGCGCGTCCGCGAACTCCAGGAGAATGGCGTCCTTGTCCCGCGAGCCGTCGATGATCTCCTTCCCCGCCGTCTTTGGAGAGTCACTCAGCCTGCTCGATGCCCAGAATCGTCAATCGGCGCAGTTTGGATCGGCTGGGATGCCTGCACCCGTATAGCACCGCTGGAGCAGGCCAAAATCGGCTTGGTCCACATCGGCGTCGCGGTCGAGGTCCTTGCCCGTACACCCTGATGATGAACCAAGCGTCGGTCCTGAGACACAGGCTGCAAAGGCGGTAAGGTCGTCGCCGTCCACATCGCAGTCCTGGTCAAAGTCCGCCGGCGCGAAATTGGTGCACGCCGGACCTGGGCTTTGCCAGAATCCGCCGGACAATGAGAAGCTTCCGCCGATCATGGGTAGGAGTGCGGCATCCGGCTGGCCGATCGTACCGCCCAGCGAGTAGGTGCCGCCAATGCTCCACATGACGCCGCCGCCGTCGAACGTGTTCCACGTGAGGTCGAACCCGACGCCGACCTGGGCGAGGACCGGCGTCCCCGTGGATGCGACGACGCACGCGACCAGCCACTTCTGTGTTGTCCGAGATCGCAACGCACCACAGTTCCATTGCATGGTTGTTTTTCCTCGTCGATTCCGTTCTCCGGGCCGACCCCGCTTGCGGCAACGCACCTCGTAGGTCGCCAGGTCTTCAATCCGTCGGCTCCGAGATCGGGTGGATCGCCTCCCGCGGCGACTTGCCGAGGAGTTCGGGGTGCAGGTACTTGCCGCGTTGCCCCGGGGGCTTGGCCTGCTCGACGAGGGTGCCGCGTTGGCGCACGTATGCGTCGTTGCGAACGCCCTTGACCTCCCACGAGACCTTCCCGTTCGGCTTACCGCCGCCGATCGTGAAGCTGTTCTTTTCGATCTCGCCGGCGACGTGCAGGTTCGGCATCGGCGCGCCGATCGGCGTCAACTGATAGCGAAAATCGCGGTTGATCGCCTCGAAATAGGCCGGCAACTTCACCCGTGCTCCCCCCTCCGCGTCCAGCACGATCGTGCCGCCGTACACGTTCAGGGGTTCGGGGCCCTCGGCGCAGTAGTGGTTGAGCAGGGAGTTCTCCGGGTCGAGCGGGTGATCGATCTGGAATGACTTGGTGCCGGTGGCCGTCAGATTACCTTTGAAGTAACCCGCGTACTTCGTGCCGCCGCCGCTCACGTCGCCGTACACCCCGTACTTGGTTTCCGTACCGTCCCCGGTCGCAATCGCATAGAGGCCGTACTTGGTCCCGGTGCCGGCTCCTTCGGCCCGGGCCACGGCGCCGTAGTTGATGCCGCTCCCGGTGCCGGCGGCACTGGCGCGAATGCCGTAGGTGCGGTCACCCGAGCTTTCTCCGGTGAAGTGGCCGCCGTACACGATGGCGCTGCCCTCGGCCTCGCCGCAGACGCCGTACCGCGTTCCTGTGCCGCCGGCCAGGGCCAGGCCGTGGACGCCATACACGGACGCCGCCCCCGTGCTGCGGCCGATGAGATAGCCGCCGGCTGCCTCGTCGGTGTCCGCCTCAGCGTCCCCAAAGACGCCGAGAGCCGTGTTCGACGATTGGGACAAGGCGTTGACCGCATAGTTGTTTCCGTTTCCACCTTGGCACGAGGCCGAGACGCCGTAGTACAGGGCGAGCGGATTGTCGTCGGTCGGATAGCACCTCCCGCTCACGCCTGTCACTCCGCCGGTCCCGATCACGCCGGTGCCCCGGTGATTGGTCGTCGTGTGGGTTCCGGCGATCGCCGCGTCGTCATTGTTGGCCCGCGTATGCGTGACCGCGAAGGCTTGGCCCCACGCGTCCGTGCTGCCCGCGTAGGGCAGAACCAGGTCCTTGGCCTTCAGCGCGTACTGCGCGTACGGTGTGGCCAGGAGGGGTTGCCGCGAACTCAACGTGGTCCAACTGCCGCTCCCGGGAGGAGTCCGCACGGCGATCTCCAGGTAGCGGTTGTTCCCGTCCAGCCCCGACTTTCCGAAGTCCAGCCAACTGCTGAACAGCCCGTCGGTCACCGGATCGGTCCGGGTCAATGTCATCCCGATCTGCGTACCGCCCGTCCACGCATCCCACAGCGAAAACTGGAACTCCACGTTCCCGTTGACGGGCGCGCCGTCCTTCTTCAGCTGGCCCTGGTACATGAACGCGCTGCCCACGGGGGTCGCGGCCTGCGCGATTGCGGCAGCGGGCAAGGCACTCGTCGCTGCCACAACATAACTCACGATTCTCACTCGGCGTTTCATGATCCTCCTCCTGTTCCGCCATACGAACACTCAGCGGGTGATGTTTAACTTCCGTGACGCATCCTGCGGCTCGTGAGCGGCGCGATCGGGCATGTACCTCGCTTCGATGCCCTTCGATTCGGGCTGGCCGTACGCCTCAAGGTGCATGTAGGCGCCGCTTTCGGTAGCCGGCTTGGCCTCCTCGGCGGGGATGAAGCTCGCGTTCGCCCAGGGGTCCTGCCGGGTGCCCAAGGGGCCGAAATGACAATGGCGATCGCGAACATGACAAGGCGGAGGTGAAGTCTCCCCGGCACGGCTTGCTCCTCTCCTCTTCACGCCCCCACTAACGCTACTTCCGTACGACGCCGCAACCATACGGGCGGCGGCCTCCCGAACGAGAGCGCGGTCTTGTCCCTCTTCCCACGCGACCTTGCTCGGCAGTGCCGTCGAGCAGTATGCCTTCATTGTACCGCGCCTCCCCAGCGCGGTGCCAAGCCAAAAACAGGCCGAATTACAGCTTCAACGGAATTGGCCATTCTGTTGCGGCGGGATCGTGCTCAAGGGGGCGTTCCCGCGCCAGGTAGGGCTTTGCGGACGGTCTTTCTTCAGGGCTTCGACGCTGCCGTTTCGGCGGGCAATTCCCTTGTCATTCGAGTGCCCGTGCCGGATGGTCAGGCGCTCAAGTCCGGCCCGAGCGGCCTCCAGGCGGCAAGCCATCCCGATTCGCAGCTGGCACCGGGAATTCGCGTCGACTGCTCGGTATACTTCGAGCAGGTGCCGACGAACGGCTCCATGATCGCGATCAAGGATGGGGAATACCAGCTGCGGGTGAATCCGGCCAAGGAGGGCGGAGCGTTCGCCTTCTTTGTGAACCTGGACGGCTGGGAGCCGCGAGTGAGTTCCGACGAACGCGTACTGCCGGGCCACTGGTACCGGCTGACCGCCCGCTGGGACGGGTCGGCCCTGACGCTGGACGTCAGCGAGGCTCCTGCGCTGACCTCGTGGACGCTGCGTGACAACCGCGGCTATGCCACGGTAGAGGAACTCGACCGGGCGAGGCCTTTCAACCGGCCGTCGGTCATCGAGGGGGGGGCCGACATCCGAACCGAAGAAAGTCCTCAACGAAGCCCGCGACTGCGGCTATACGCGACCGGGAGCCTGTGATTGAGGGGCGGTCAAATCAATGTGACGAGCGGCACAAATACGAGGATACCGACCGAAATGAGAATACTCCGATCATCACCGTGGTCCCTGCCTGCCCTCCTGCTCGGCCTGCTGTCCGGGCTCTCGCCCACGCTCGCCGCGCAGAAGCTGAACGTCCTGCTCATCATCTCTGATGACTTGCGGGACACAGTAGGCTGCTATGGGAATACCACTGTCAAAACGCCGAATCTCGACCAACTTGCGGCCCGCGGTGTTCGCTTCGATCATGCCTACGCGCAGTACCCGGTGTGCAACCCGAGCCGCACATCGTTCCTGACCGGCCTGCGGTGCGAGCAGACCGGAGTGGTCAACAACACCACGATGTTCCGGAGCCGGTTACCCGACATTGTGACCCTCCCGCAACTGCTGCGGCAGAACGGATGGCACACCGCATCGTTCGGAAAGGTCTTTCACGTCGGCGAGCGAATGGGCGAGATCCGCGCGGGCTGGATGGACCTCGGGAAATCGTGGGACGAGGCGGAGATGTTCCAGCCGACGCCCGCGGGCAAAGCGCTCCAGGGCCGCAACCTCACCGGCGGCAAGCTCAAATGGTGCGAATGGGGCGCCATGGCCGGCGGCGATGACGATCAGCCGGATGGCCAGACCGCGGCTCATGGCATCGGGTTCATCGAGAAATGCACGGCCGAGGGAAAGCCGTGGATGGTCGCGGCCGGTTTCCACCGCCCGCACGACCCCTTCCTTTCCCCAGCCCGGTACTACGAACTGTATCCCTCCGGTTCGCTGCGACTCCATCACGATCCCCCGGACATCACCCCCTTGCCGCCCCTGGCCATACCAGGCGGGGCCTTCGCCGAAGCCTTCAATGCCTTCACGGACAAGGAGCGGATAGAGTTTCTGCGGGCCTACTACGCCGGCGTGTCCTTCATGGATGCCCAGGTGGGCCGGCTGATGGAGACACTTGATCGGCTGACACTCTGGGATCACACGCTGGTCTTGTTCATCGGCGACAACGGTTATCACCACAACGAACGCAACTGGTGGAACAAGAACACGCTCTTCGAACGCAGTTGCCGCGTACCGTGCATCATCGTCGCTCCGGGCGCTAAGACTGGACGGACCTGCCGCTCACTGGTTGAGCTGGTAGACCTGTATCCGACCGTGGCCGACTATTGCGGCCTCCACCCGCCGCATCGGCTCGCTGGCCAGAGCCTCCGGGCCTTGCTGCAGAATCCGGAAGCCAAAGGCCGGCTGGCCGCATTCACCTTGGTCACCCGCGGCGAGACTCGTTACGGACAAACGGTCCGTACCGACTCATGGCGGCTCATCCAATGGAGCGACGGGAACGTCGAGCTCTACAACCAAACCGACGATCCCCAGGAAATCCACGATGTGGCTCCAGATCCCCGCCATCAAGCAGTGATCAGGGAACTCAAAGCTATTATTGCGACCGTCGGCCCGTTTCGGCCGGCCGAACCCAAGGGGAGAAACCAAGGACCATGAAACCCCTCACCTATCACAACCTTTGTTCATCTTGTTTGCACGTGTCGCTCACGATTGCCGGCGGGGCAGCTTTTCTCGCCGTCCCGGCCGCCCGGGCCGCCGAGGACCGGCCCAACTTCCTGTTCGTCTACACCGACGACCAGCGACAGGATGCCATGGGCGTGGTACAGCGAGAGCAGGGTGACCATGCACGGTTTCCATCGTTCCAGACGCCCAACATGGATCGACTGGCCAATGAAGGTGTGCGGTTCCGCAATGCCTTCGTGACCCTCTCGCTCTGCTCGCCCAGCCGGGCCGTGTTCCTGACCGGGCGGTACAACCACTTGAATGGGTATGACGAGTCACTGCGGATCCCCATGATCGTCCGTTATCCGAAGCTGTTTCCCAAGGGGGTCGGGCAGGACAAGATGGTGCTGAACATCGACCTGGCCCCGACCTTCCTCGATCTGGCCGGCGTCGAGGTGCCGGCCAAGATGCAAGGCCGCAGTTGGGTCACGCTGCTGACGGGCAAGGCCGCAGTTGGGTCACGCTGCTGACGGGCAAGGCCGCAGACTGGCGAAAGTCGTTCTTCGCCGAGTATTTCTTCGAGAGGCCATTCGTCGGCACACCCACGCTGACCGCTGTCCGCACCGACACTGCCAAGCTGATCAAGTACGCAGGCCACGAGAAGTGGACCGGCCAGGCCACGGGAATGTAGATGAGGACGGCCATTGCCATTTCGATGGTGCGGAACACGTCGAATACTACCAAGGGGTCGATGAGCCCGGTTTACGGCGCGCAGCCTGGCGGCGGGCTGGTGCGGTCAAGCAGGATGGCCGGGCCGGTCCAGCACTTCGTGAACTCCCACAGATCGGAGTTGTCCACTCTGTTGTCCGGCGGCAAGAAGCCGCCGCCCTCCTGCGGAATAGGCCGGTCGAGGCACCGGCATTCGGGGTGCAGATAGCCGCTGGTTGCCCCGGTGAAGCAGGTCTGGAACACGCCGAAGTCATCCAGGTCCACGTCGCCGTCGTCGTCCGAGTCCGCAAACGGCCAGCAGAAGTCGCAGTTGGCGTTGTTGGTTCCACAGGTGGAACCTCCGCCCTTCCAGACTCCGCTCAAGGTCTGGCATTCAGTCTGCGACGCGACGATGCTGCACGTGCCCCCCCCGAGCGCGGTCCTCACGCAGCACGCGCCGGGCGAAGCGACACCGCCGATGGTGCCTCCGGTGAGGAAGACATCATCGATCCGGGCGGTGACCCATCCCAGAACGTCGTTGGCTCGCAGGCTCAGCGTGTCGAACTCGCCGCCCGTGTACTGCGCGGTGCCGGTAGTCGATCCACCCCCTTTGAGTTCGCTGAGCATCACGCTTCCGTCAGACCGGATGCACATCCACAGCCTGTTGTGCCCTGTGGCCGTGGCAAACGCGTTGATCCTGACCCACTGCTTTCCATCGAAGAAGTAGGGGGTGGCGTAGTTTACCTGTGTGCCTCCCGCATCGGGCCAGCCGTTGATCAATCCGAAGGCCAGAGCCGGGATCGGCTCGGGCAGAACAACAGTGGCATCTTTGGGGATACTGACGTTCTGGCCGCCTTTCGAAATGACGATGATGGTGTTCACGAGCTTGCGATTCGCCAGGGGGGCGCTGATGTACAGGTACATGCCGACGCACAGCTCGCTGTCGGCGGCGGGTGACACCCATTGTCCGGGGTACAACTCTGCACCGGTGGCCTGACTGTTGTTGATGCCATCGGCCAGGTTGTTGATCAGGCCCCTGTCCTGGTTGACGCCGGGATACTCCAGGTTGTTTGGACCGGTGAAGGCATTGTCATTGTCCGTCAACAGGTTGAATCGATTCAGACTATCCAGATCGGCCCAGACGGCCAGGAATGTCGGGTCCCCGGGGCCGCCGTATGAATCCCAGGTCTCATGATAGTTCATCGGCGCGGCCAGCGCGGTGGCAGCCACCGCCCAGAGGCCACCGGCCGCCACAGACTGCCAGTTGGGCATCATTCTCGGCTCCTTGTGATCAGACGCTCTCTCCGGTTTGCTGCGCCGGCAAACGCCGCGATTCTGTGCAAGCTTCACGCCGCCCGGATGCAAGGCCGTCGGGCCCAAAATCGCTCCCTGTTCATCACCGGCGGCGGCGCCCCAGGCCGGCCATGGCGCCCATCGCCAGCAGGGCGATCGTCGCCGGATCGGGCGTGTAGGAGAACTCGGTCCACTTGTAGTTGCCCGCACCGGAGGTATCGGGCGTCATGACGTTGAGATAGAGCTGATCGATGTTCCCGTATGCGACCGTGGTCGTGTTCGTGTAACTCCAGGTGGTTCCGTTCTCGTTCGCGCTAATCGTGTACTGAATGGTCCCGCCGGTGAGCTGGGTGAAATCTAATCCGTAGTAGTTGTTGCCGGTCCTGGTACGGGTGGAGGCTGGCCCGTTGGCCCAGGTGGAGCCGTCATACTGATGCGCCAGGATCTGCTGAGACGCAAAAAAGCCGCGGATCCCTATATCCAGAATCCTGCCGTCGCTGTCCTCAAGAATGACCGCCCAACCGCTCTTGCCTGCCGTGACCGGATCGTAAATCCTCGCGTGGACCGCCGTAATCGGGGTCCTGGGAGCAGTTAACTGGGCGAGGGTCATCTTCTCGGCGTAGGTGCCGCCGTAGGGGAGCCACGTCGTCTTGGTAAGGCCGGTCGGGGCCGCCATCTGCATGGAATCAGGGGCTACCAACGTCACGGCTCCGCTCGTATACGGTGCGAGCGGCTGTGTCTCCCAGAAGTTTGTTGACGTTGCCGGCCACGGCCCGATAACGGCCGCCAAGGCGGTGCCGGGCAGCCCGAGGGCGAGCACGCCGGCGATAGAGATGAACGTCGTTACGGACCTCATCGCTTCTCCTCCTCGCAAATGACGACACTAGACCGTCGGGACAACTGAAGCCCTGTTGAGGTGGCAGCTTCTCTGTTTCCTGACTCCACACGATTCGATTTCACGTTTCTCTGGGCCGTCTCGTCGCGATTCCAGACCGAAAGACATGAAGCCTGTGTCGCGAGGGGGGCGACCACAGCACCTATATGTTAACCAAGCCGCCGAAGGCCTGTCAATAGGGTTTGCCCCTTGCTGCCCGGCCGGCGAGGTCGCTAGCAAGAGGGAGAGAGTTCCGAGTGGGGGCGTTCGCAGGGCAAGCTGCAAGGAACGGGAGAGCACGCAAAGCCATGTCTGCGAGTTGTTTATGCACTACGTTCACGTTGGGCCGGTCGCGGTTCGCCCTGTTGTTGCAGCAGAGTACACTCAGCCTCCGACCGCCGATCGCGAGCTCGGGCGATGGACAATGAGTCGATTGACGCCGAGGCTGAACGGGAGAGCGGGAAGGGTGCTTAAGACTTGACGCGCCTATCTCATTACTGCTGGAAGGAGAAGAAGACCGCTCCTACCGGTTTCAAGTCACTTGCTCGCCAGACCGACGGCACCGGTCCGCACGGCCTCCCTGAGACAATGACCGCTTGAGGCCGCTCGCGGCCCACGTCCAAAGCGGAGATTGCTGATGGCCCAGTCCCTGAGACCGCAGACCCTCGACGAGATGATCGGCCAGGAAGCCGCGAAACAGAAGGCCCGAATCGCAATCGGTGCCGCGATACAGCGCGGCGAGCCGCTGCCCCACGTCCTCCAAACCTCCAGCGGCGGCCTGGGAAAGACCTGTTTTGCCCGGATCCTCGCGAATGAGATGTTCAGCCCGCTCGTTGAGACCAGCGGACCGTGCGTCGCCTCGGTTGCCGACCTGCGACGCGTTCGCGTTCAGCTCGAGCCCGGCAGCCTGCTGCATATCGATGAGGCCCACGCCATCGGCCGGCCGGCCGCCGAAGAGCTTCTTCTCGTGCTGGAGGAGCACATACTGAATCTCAAGCTGGCCGGCGGCAAGCCGGTTGTATGGGGTTTCGGGTCGTCGGGCTGCCGGTGCCGATCGCATCTGGCGTGGTTTCGGAGGAGGCCGGGGATGGAGGGGATGGGGCGGGCAACATTTCCTCGGTTGCATGAGCTTGGTTCACCTCTATGATGCCTCCCGCAGCGATTCCGCAACTGACTCTTTCCTGCACACGTAACCCCAGCTCATGACAAGCATTGATGGACTCGGCAGGGGTGCCGAGCAGATTCGCATTCATTTTGGGCTTGACAAACCGGCCGGTGTCTGACATAATA